>Ga0209135_1000045_pt1 | contig 40105 bp, 38 predicted proteins | sample LauGreSBDMM110SD_4_FD_187570 | JGI IMG/M metagenome (GOLD analysis project Ga0209135, IMG submission 187570) | Freshwater lake microbial communities from Lake Michigan, USA - Su13.BD.MM110.SD (SPAdes) (version 3) | ecosystem: Environmental > Aquatic > Freshwater > Lake | place: Lake Michigan... | reverse complement strand
CCCTGATCCACGCCAAGCCGAGGCTAAACAAACAATGACGACAGGCGCGGTATTGATTGACCTTGAAAGCCGTGTGATGCATGTGGCTGATGGGCCACCGTGTGAATTTCCCTTTATTGCTTACTCTGTTGCTGAACGCTAAGTTTCGAATAATCTTTTTTAAAAAAACAAAAGTATTCACAAAATGTCGACAAAAAAAATTCATATCATTATCGAAGGCGCGACTGGGCGCTTGGGCAACATGCAACACTTGCGCTCGTTGCTGAATATTCGCAAAGAAGGTGGGCTGTTGCTTAAAAATGGTGACAGGCTGCTCCCCGAGCCAGTGCTGTTAGGCCGTAATGCCGATAAGCTGAAGGCGCTGGCTGAACCCCACGGCATCGCCTGGTCAACCGATCGAGCCGCTTGCCTAGCCGACAAAAATAATGAAATCTATTTTGATGCAAGCGTAACCGCCGGCCGCTTTGAGCGTGCGCAGACTGCGATGCAAGCAGGCAAACATATCTATCTAGAAAAACCGATCGCCGAGTCGCTCGACGAGGCTCTTGAACTGGCGCGCATGGCTGAGCATTTGAAACTGAAAAACGGCACGGTTCAAGACAAATTGTTTTTGCCGAGCTTGCATAAACTTCGCAAAGTCAAAGAGGCTGGTTTCTTTGGTGAGATTATTCAAGCCAAAATCGATTTTGGTTGGTGGGTGTTTGATGGTGAGATTCACCCTGCGCAGCGCTCAAGCTGGAACTATCGCAAGCGCGATGGTGGTGGCTTAGTGCTGGATATGTTTCCACACTGGCGCTACATCGTCGATACTCTGCTCGGCGAGGTGAAATCCGTGTCTTGCCGCACAAAAACTGCCATTGCCAAGCGCCGCGATGAACAAGGCAAGCCTTATGACGTAGACGTTGAAGATGTCGCCCTAGCCACCCTTGAGCTCGCCAATGGGGCTTTGGTCGAAATCAATGCCTCGTGGGCCGCACGTATCAAACGTGATGATATTTTGACGTTGCAAGTCGATGGTACGCAAGGTTCCGCTTCATGCGGTTTATATCGCTGCTTTATTCAACCCATGGCGGCTACCCCAAAGCCAGTCTGGAGCATTGAAGTGCCCACGAGCGAAGACTTTGATGCGCAATGGCTTGAGGTGCCTGACGTTGCACCGTACACAAATTCGTATCGGGCAGGTTGGGAGTCTTTTTTAAGACACGTGCTGGATGACACACCTTTTGCTTCGCCCTTGAAGGCGGGCGCGAAAGGAATCCAACTAGTCGACGCTTGTTATCGCAGCAACGCCGAACGCCGCTGGATTGATTTGCCAGAACTCACGCTTTAGATTAAATGACTCACCAGGCTGACTCTAAAATCTCAACAAGTTGACTAGTTTGCGTCACTGGCCTTGGATTATTTTTAATGCCAAAATCATGCATCACCTTATCGGCGATGGCTTGAAAATCTTCGTGCTTGACGCCGACATCGCGTATGCGGGTAGGTAAGTTTAAGCTTCGCACCAACTGCTCAATTGCATCAGCGGCCTCCATCCCTGCGCAGCCCATGGCCTGCGCAATCATTTGTTGCTTTTGCGCATTGACAACTTTGTTGTAACGCATCACTGCAGGCAATAACACACACGAGGTGTAGCCATGCCCCACACCCGCATGCGCGCCAAAGACATGGCCAATCGCGTGGCTGGCACCCACGCGGGCACCGAACTCAAGAATACGAATCGACATCGCCATGCCACGCTGACAATCCAGCCGCGCATCCAAATCGGCGGGGTTAGCCAATACACGCGGCAACCCTTTTGCTAACAACGCTAAGGCCGCAGTGCCAAAAGCATCGACACTAGGATCAACATTTAACATCGCCATAAACTCGGCTGCATGATCGACCGCCTTAATACCGCTTGAGAGAAATAAACTCATTGGCGTATCGAGTGTGACCAGCGGATCACAAATGACGGCGCGTGGCGCCGTCATTGGATAACCGAAAATCTCTTTGACGCGTGCCGTTGTGTCTGAACACCCAGCAAACCAAGTAAATTCAGCGGCTGAAAGCGTAGTCGGAACGGCAATCATTCGCAACCACAGTGCGGCATCTGCCGGTCGAACACTGCCGTCGCTTGCAGCAAAGACTGCAGCCTCATGCAATTGGGCTGGTGTCGACAAGTCTTTTCTGAGGGCTACCAGCATGACCTTGGTCGCATCAATCACCGAGCCACCACCAATCGCGAGCAACACATCGGCGTGTGCTGATCGCACCGCCTGCGCGCCCTCAAGTACACACGATTGCGGAACGTGGGCGGTGATGCTAGTGAACTGTCCCACACAGCGCGGGCCGAGGGCACGAATAATCGCTTGATAAGACGGGGTCATAGCGACAGAGCGACTGCCTAAGACGAACACACGTTGACTATCGGTGCGGTCGAGCTCTTTGAGCACGGCTGTCGTTGCGGGTTCACCAAAACTGATCCGTTCGGTGGCATTAAAGCAGTGAATTGAGGGCGTCATACAGGCAGTCTCCAAAAGGCGTCTAATTAGCGCCCTGTTTTAGCTAGCTGACCGGTCGGATCAGCGACATATTCTTACTTTAGCGCAATATCCGCCGGTCTTGCTCAAATGTCAGAGCGCCAGGGCTCTAGCTTTATCACCAGAAAATAAACAGCGCCCATCTCGAAAACTAGCCTACTATTAAATAACGCTCGCGACGCAGGGGTCAAATACGATTAATCGAAGAGGCTCACGTGAATCTTCTGTTCCATAACATCGATCTAGACGATCACGACGGTAACAAGTTATTACTGGCGTTGGATCTGGCGAACCGGATTATTGAACACTCAAATGACTCAATCTTAATCAGCCTCGCTGAACCCATCGACCAACCTGGGCCCAGAGTCATTTATGCAAATGAAACCTTTACGAAGCAAACGGGTTTCAGTCAAGAAGACATCATCGGCAACAATCCTAGAATCTTGCATGGGCCAGATACAGATCTGGCAACGTTAGCACGCATTCGAAAAGGCTTAGCTGCTTGGCAACCGATTCGCGAAGAGGTGCTGAACTATAAAAAAAGTGGTGAGGCGTTTTGGCAAGAGCTTAATATCTTTCCACTTCCGAATGCGGCTGGTGAATTTACGCATTGGGTATCGATTCAACGCGACATTACTGAACGAAAGATTACTGAAAAAAAGATTTATGATCTGGCGTTTCTTGATCCACTAACAGGACTACCCAACCGTCGTTTGTTTTATGATCGCCTGCGTCAAACTCTTCTGGCTAGTATTCGCTCCGGACAACACGGCGCACTTCTTTATCTTGATCTGGACCACTTCAAACTCGTCAACGACCGTAAAGGCCATGCAACAGGTGATCTGGTTTTGCAAAGCGTTGCCAAACAACTCTCGCTGTGCATACGCGCTGGGGATACGATTTCACGGATAGGCGGCGATGAATACATTATTTTATTGGACAGCTTAGGCAAGGATCTTGCGACCGCCTCTTTCATTACCGAGGCGATTGCAAAGCGGATGCTGTCATCATTCTCGTTGGCACAAGAGGACATTGATCACGGCTGGAGCGGCACCTTTAGCATTGGAATTTCTCTCTTTTCAGGGGATCAGTCACGTACGCTTGAAGACATCGTCAAAGAGGCCGACCTTGCGATGTACCAAGCCAAGACGATGGGACGCAATCGTTTGCAATTCTTTGATGAAGAGATGCAGCGCGCAAATTTTGAAAAAAATTCACGCATATATATATTGCACCAGGCTCTAGAACATAACTGGTTTGTGCTTTATTTTCAGCCGCAAGTCGATCAACATGGCACCATCGAAGGCGTAGAAGCGTTAATACGATTGCAACATCCAACACTTGGGTTGCTACTTCCGGGCACGTTTATCCCCCTAGCAGAATCGATCAGCTTAATCGAGCCAATTGGCAAGTGGGTCATCGCTCAAGCTTGCTTGCAGTTGGCACGCTGGGCGATCCAACCAGCTCTTCTAGCCTGCCGCTTGTCAATTAACATCAGTGTTCAGCAGCTTCAACATGCAGATTTTGTATCCGACCTACTCAATGTGCTTAAAACAACTGGGGCAAATCCAAAGCTTTTAACGCTTGAGATCACCGAAAGTCTATCGCTCACACAATCTAGTCATGCTCTTGAAAAAATGCGGCTGTTAAAGCAACACGGTATACGCTTTTCGCTCGATGACTTTGGTACGGGTTTTTCTTCACTGTCTTACCTCAAGAATCTACCTTTTGATGAACTCAAAATTGATCATTCGTTTATTGCGGACATCACGACCAACCCCACAAGCGCGAGCATCGTTCAGGCCACCATCAATTTAGGCCAAGCGCTCGGCCTGACCGTGATTACTGAGGGCGTAGAGACTAAAGAACAACTCGATATGCTGGTAGACGCTGGTTGCCGGTCCTTTCAAGGCTATGCGTTTTATAAGCCCTTACCCCTTGAAGCGCTCGAAGTGCATTTGCTCGAGTTGGCGGCAGTCACGCAGCGAGCGGTGTAGTTCGCGCGTCCCCCTTAAGCCGCCGCAAGCTCTGATATAATTTTTAGCTAAGCCGATGTAGCTCAGTTGGTAGAGCAGCTCATTCGTAATGAGAAGGTCAGGAGTTCGATTCCCCTCATTGGCACCAACACTTTTGTCCAGATCGTGAACTGCACCCCAAAAGTTGGACACCGATCCAACCTTTGGTTTTTTTTTGCAAAAATATCCTCTGAAGTTAAACGTGCGTGAACGGACTTTGACGTTATCATTACTCCAAATACAAAAAAACTAAGTGCTTGACCTATCGTCAGGGCTTGGTACAAACGGAGACAGACTTCATGAGCCCACTCGGTTTCTATTCGGTTGCGCGGCCGCTTCGTCGGTACCTTGCGGCAGCATTGCTGGCCCTGCCGGTTTGCGTGGCCTTGCCTGCGTGGCTGGCCTTTTCTGGCGCGGCGCTGGCACAGCAACCGCCCTACCCAACTAAGCCTATCCGTTTAATCTTGCCGTTTGCGGCGGGTGGCGGGGCCGATAACAACGCTCGAATCATTGCCGAGCCCCTTGGGCAGCGGCTCGGCCAGCCCATCATCATTGATTACAAACCTGGTGCGGGCGGCACTCTCGGTGCCAATATCGTCGCCAATGCGGCACCCGATGGCTACACCTTGCTTTATGCAACGCCTGGCCAGCAGATGACTAACCCTCACCTGATGGAAAAGATGCCCTATGACGCACTCAAGAGCTTTGCTTCAGTCTCGCAAGTGATTGAGGGTAGTAACGTCTTGGTAGTGAATAAAAACTTGCCCGTGAATTCGGTTGCAGAATTAATCGCACTGGCCAAGGCTAAACCCGGCTCGATTAACTTTGCGAGTTCTGGCATTGGTTCGTCAAGCCACCTCGCCGGTGAACTGTTTAAGTCGATGGCGGGTATCGATATCGTGCATGTACCGTATAAAGGCTCTGGGGCTGCGATCACAGAAGTGTTGGGCGGATCGATTCAAATGACCATTGATACCGTGTCTGTTTATCTGCCGCAAATCAAAGCGAATAACGTCAAGGCGCTTGCAATCTCAACGCTTGAGCGCAACCCTATCTTGCCACAGCTGCCGCCCATCGCAGACACATTACCTGGCTTTGCCGCAGCCCCGGTCAACTACATCACCGCACCTGCAGGTACGCCTCGCCCCATCATCGAACGGCTGAATCGCGAAATCAATATTGTGCTGAAACTCCCGACGGTACGTCAACAGTTTGCGCAAAACGGCGCAACCGAGAAAGGCAGCACTCCTGAGGACATGGATGCTTTGATTCGGTCTGAGTCTGCTAAATGGAAAAAAATCATCGATCAGTCGCGCGCGACTGCGAACTGAAACCAGCACCTCACCGTAGCGCCAAGAACAACCAAAACCTGACAAAGCCCATGAGAATACTCTCTCGCAAGTTGATTGTTGGACTATTAGTCTGCTTCATCGCCTCAGCCTCGTTGCAGGGTGCGACGTACCCTGATAAGCCAGTGGCCATCGTCGTGCCGTACACCGCAGGCGGCGTCACCGATGTATTCGGTCGAGCTATCGCCATGAAACTCTCGCGCAAGTGGGAACAAACTGTCATTATTGAGAACCGCGCAGGCGGTGGCACCATCATTGGTACTCAGCACGTGAGTCGTGCAGCGGCTGATGGCTACACACTTTTACTCACCAGTTATGGATTTACCTCGAATCCTATTCTGCGCAAAAGTCTGCCCTACGATCCAGTCTCGCTTACGCCACTTTTATTGATTGGCACCTCCACCAACATGTTGGTCATCAATGCCAAATTGCCCTATAAAGATCTGGCTGATGTATTAAAAATGGCGCGCGAGAAACCAGGCGCGTTAATACTAGCCTCGTCGGGCAACGGTTCGAGCCCTCATGTCGCAGCCGAACTGTTTGCCAAAGCTAGTGGCATCCAAATTACTCACATTCCCTACAAAGGAACATCTCCGGCCATGAACGATTTGCTGGGTGGTCAAGTACATGGGATTTTTGATGGAACGTCAGCCCTGGGCAATGTCAGTACTGGCAAGTTACGTGCGATCGCGATTGCCTCTGCACAAAGACACCCTAGCGCACCTGATACACCGACCTTTCGAGAACTTGGCGTCGATATGGTGTTTGGAGGTTGGTTTGGTTTTTTTGTACCTAGCGCAATGCCACAGCCCCTACAAGACACCATCTTTAAAGAGATAGAGGCTTCGATTGCCGATCCTGAGGTGAACGCCATTATCGCAAAAACTGGTTTAGTCATCGAAAACAAAACTCAAGAGCAATTTAAATTGTTTTTGAAAAATGAAAGCGAACGATTAAAACAACTGACCGAATCTGGAGGCGCCAGCATCACGGTTGAATAGGCGCCATTTATTGCATCACGATTAATTCGACAACTCCGCCTCGATATCGTACCAACTCCAATACATCTCAAAACCCTATGACAACGACCGCCAACAACCACCCACTACACGGCCTGTTTGAGCCTCAAACGGTCGCAATCTTAGGCGCGTCGTCTGATCCTAATAAATTAGGCGGCAGACCCATTCGCTTTTTGCGCGATGGCGGTTTTCAGGGCAAGGTCTACCCTGTCAACAGCCGTAATGCCGAGATCCAAGGCTACCCGGCGTTTGCCTCGATTAAAGATATCCCAGGCCCCATCGATCAAGCCATCATCATCTTGCCCGCGGCGGCTTGCCAAGCGGCTCTGGAAGAGTGCGGCGAAAAAGGTGTAAAAGTTGTTCAGGTGTTTAGCTCAGGCTTTGCTGAGGTCGGGCCCGAGGGTGTGCTTGCACAAAAACAGTTAGTCGCCACTGCCAAGCGTTATGGCATGAAACTACTCGGCCCAAATTGCTTAGGCGTCGTTAGTGTCGTTAATCGCTTCTTTGCGACCTTTTCAACGGCGCTTGAAGCGCTTACCCCCTCGCCCGGCACGATATCGATCGCCACCCAAAGTGGCGCCTTTGGTTCGTGCGCCTACTCGATTGCGATTCAACGCAACATGGGGCTGAGCCGTATCGTAGCTACGGGCAATGAAGCCCACATTGATGTCGCTGAGTGTATCGATTATTTTGCGCAAGACCCGGGCACTAAGGTGATCTGCGCTGCGATTGAAGGCTGCCAAGATGGTAATCGCCTGCGCGCCGCACTATTAAAAGCAGCGCACAACAATAAGCCTGTAATCATCATGAAAGTGGGTACCTCGTCGGTGGGTATTGCCGCTGCCGCCACGCACACGGGCTCGTTAGCGGGCAACGATGCGATCTACGACGCGATCTTTGCAGAGTGTGGGGCATGGCGCGCACAGACGATCGAAGAGATGCTTGATGTCGCCTATTTTTGTTCGAAATTGCCAGTACCGCAAAATGATCAAGCGGGTATTGTGACTGTGTCGGGCGGTATCGGTATTTTGATGGCCGATGCAGCCGAAACCCATTCAATTACGCTCCCAGAACTGCCACCCGCCGCCGTACAAAAAATGGTTGAATTATTGCCCTTTGCACCGATCGGCAATCCACTAGACACCACCGCGCAGGTGACGGCAGTCAAAGATGGCACGACGCGTACGATGGAGATCATCTTAACTGAGACCACTTGGTCAACCTTATTTTTATACATGGCTCAAAGTGCTTGTGCACCCAGGCGTTTTGAATCAATGCGCCTAGCCCTGATTGCGCTTAAACAAAGGCATCCAGAGCGCAGCTTAATCTTGATTGGCCCGTCGGACGATGCCGTTCGTCTATCGCTTGAAAACGACGGTTTTATTGTGATGACGGATCCGAGCAGAGCAGTCGTCGCTGCCCATGCTTGTATCACCATCGCGCAGCGCCGCAAGCACTTGATCCCGATTCATCTGCGAGAGGCCACAACACGCAAACTACAACAGGTCCAAACTGAGGCCCACGCCAAACAACTGTTAGCCCAGCATGGCATCCCTATCTTGCAAGAGCGCACTTGTGCCACCCGCCATGAAGCGATTGCGGCGGCAAAAGCACTTGGCATGCCAGTGGTTGTCAAAATACTGTCGCCCGATATTCAACATAAAACTGAGATCGGTGGAGTCATTTTAAATCTGACTTCTGAACAAGCAGTTGCCGACGCATTTGACTTAGTGACCCAACGTGCCCAGACTTCCCAACCACAGGCACGCCTTGAGGGTGTGTTGGTTTCACAGATGGCTGGCGCTGGGCTTGAAACCATCTTAGGCGTGCATCAAGACCCTGTCTTTGGCCCGATGATGATGTTTGGCCTAGGCGGCATCTCGGTCGAACTTTTTAAAGATGTTGCCTTTGCCTCGGCACCACTTTCACAAGACTCGGCGCAGGCGTTGATCAAGCGGGTACGCGCTTCAAAACTTTTGGCGGGCTGGCGAGGCCAAGCACCCTACGACCAGCAGGCCTTAGTCGAGGCACTGATTGCACTATCAAACTTTGCACTGACCTATTGCGACCAACTCGAAGGCATCGACATCAATCCGTTTTTAGTGCAACACACGGGCGCTGTTTGCTTAGATGCTTTGATTACAATACGCGCTTGAATCACTCGATAAAAAGCGCGCAGCAATGATTCCTTACCCCGAAACACTTTGGCAAATCATATTGATGGCGGTGCTCTTGATTGCCGCAGTCATTAACGCCGTGCATCAAGCCGAAGTGATTGCGCACAAAACTGGCGAACCTCTGGGCACCTTAGTGCTGGCCATTTCGGTGACAATTATCGAAGTCGCACTCATTGTTTCAATTATGTTGTCGGCGGGTGCCGATGGCGCCTTGATTGCACGCGACTCGGTGTTTGCTGCAGTGATGATCGTGATGAACGGCGTTATCGGGGTTTCGATATTTTTAGGTGGCTTGCGGCACCGCGTTCTGTCGTTTCGTATCGAGGGCACCAACTCAAGCCTCGCGGTCTTAATTGCGCTGGCAGTACTCACGTTGGTCATGCCTAACTTCACTACGACCACTCCGGGCCCAACGTTTTCAAATAGTCAGTTGATGTTGGCGGGTGTTTTGTCTCTAGTTCTGTACGGCACGTTTGTGTTTATTCAAACGGTGCGTCATCGCGACTACTTTTTACCAAGTCACGACGTGGCACTGGCCGACCCTGAGGTTCATGCCCCTGCACCGTCAAATACTAAAACAGCTGTCAGTGTGGTGTTGCTGCTCGTGTCTTTAGTCGCTGTGGTCTTACTGGCCAAGGCACTGAGCCCCTCGATTGAGGCTGCGATCGACAGTGTTGGCGCCCCCCGTTCAGTGGTCGGTATCGCGATCGCACTTTTAGTCTTGCTCCCCGAAGGGGTGGCTGCCACGCGGGCTGCCATGGCAAATCGCCTGCAAACGAGCCTGAACCTGTCGCTTGGTTCGGCGCTCGCTAGCATTGGGCTCACTATTCCGGCCGTCGCTTTTATCTCGGTTTTTTTTGATTTGCCGATAAGCTTGGGTGTCGATAGTCTGGGCATGACATTTTTAGCCCTGACCTTTCTACTGAGTTTACTCACCATCGCAATTGGGCGCGCCACGGTGTTGCAAGGCGTCGTTCATCTGGTCGTTTTTGCAGCCTACTTGTTTTTAAGCTTGGTGCCTTAAGCAGACGTAGCGTTAAGGTCTGGCCGCCAAAAGGGCTGAGCGACCGATTTTTGCAGGCGTGGGGGCGACAGCTGGCGCAGGTTCGGTCAAGCCAACAGCCTTTGCTTGCTGCACAAATGATCTGAGTGGCGCCTGCGTTCGATCGGCCAACCGCTTTAAGCCAGCCTCCCACTCCCAAATCATCCGAGAACCAATCAGCTCAAACCCCTGAGTGTGTCTGGTTCGATACAGCAATTCTGAGAAAACCGAGGCGGTTGCATCACACACGATTTGCGCTAACTCGCGCTGGCGCGGCGGATCAATCAAGAAATGCTGCTGTAACACTTGCCAGAGAACCTTGCCGGGCTCCCAGACTTTACGACCACCTAAATGCATCGCGGGAGGATTTTGTGCATAGTCTTCGAAGGCGCGAATTGTCAACAGGTCGTAGATGGGTGCCACGCGAATCTGTTCGCTTGTTGAATACAAAAATCCAAGATTTTTCGTGTGGCAATCGGCATTGCCAAGCGCATAAGAGAGCAATGCAGTTACAGCCAGGTGCTCAAGCGCCTTGCGCTGCTGAACCGGAGCAATCCATTGCCTCAATAGCCGTGCAATACGCTCCCACGTCGAATCGTATTTGTCATCAGCCGATAAACCAAGCAAGCTGCAACAATCTTCAAAACCAAGTCGCGCCCCCGTTTCGGGATCAATATCAAAGCGCTCAACTGCCAACACTTGCCCATCATCAGACACCGCAGTGCGGGCTGTAGCAAAGCCAGTTTTTTGTGCGACCTGCATTGAAAAATACTCGTTCAAGGCCATAAAAGCGAGCTTGCCTGACCCGCTTTTAATAATATGTCGCTCTGTCGGTAAGGTTTTTTTCTCAGCTGAAACATTCGCACTGGGAGTCAAGAACTTTGGCACGACACCAGACACACCCGAGGCAGAAAACTGCAAGAGTAATTCTGCAAAACGTTGTTGCGACGACTGGCCGTGCAGCAGTGGGCCTAATTCGATTTGCGCCGCCTGCAGCGATACGGTTTGGCCAGCGCTCACCTGTACACGACCCACCATGTTGTGCCCCACGACTGCCAGTAGGTCTAGCGGCCGCGCGCCTAGGTGTGGCCCAAGCTGTTGCTTGAGAGCCGCCAACAAAAAACCTTCAGGTAGGTTCACCTGAAAAAATGGATGCAAGGTGGGCCACGAGTAACTTGGAGATTGCACTGGCATCAACAGCGACACAAAATCTGCCGGCTGAACCTCTCGATCGTAGGTGAGGTGGTGCTCAAAACCATCGCGGGTACTCAGCACGGCGACACGCCGGCCTTGCACAAAAACATTCAGGTCTTGTGTCATCGAGACTCGGGGCCCGTATTGGCCGAGGCGCGCACTTCGTCTAAGACTTCGCTTAAGGTTGGTCGGTGACCTTTCAAAGCCACTAACCCGAGGTCGTAACCCACAGCCTGCGCAAGACGCAACAGTTTTACTAGCGAGAAGTCATTGCCACGCCCGCGTTCAAAGCGGGAAATTGACTCTTGCCGTACACCTGTCAGGCGAGCGAGTTCGGCTTGCGTCATGCCCACTTGTTTGCGGCACGCTTGAAGCTCTGCACCAAGGTTAAGTAAAATTTTCATTATGATTTAAAATGCATAATTAATAGATATTAGTATATTTTATGCTTTTAAAATCATATTACTAAATAATCAATTTATGTAATTTAAAGCATATTAGGTACTAATTTATAATTATTATGCGTTTTAAAGCATAAATTAATCAGCAAGATATACGTCTAAAATATATCCATGAACATACACGCTAGCACCACAGACTCTGAGTCTGAAGATTCCGCCCAAGAAGCCGACGTCATCCATGAACCTCGCCTGTGGGCGCAAAAGGGCTGGACAGCGCGTGTAGTCAAAAATGAAGACGACGATGGTTGGGCAGTTGAGATGACCCCAGATGGCCAAGCTGAACCCGCCTTAATAGGCCCTTGGACAATGGGCCGCGATAAAAAAAATCCAAAGCCTTTAGATATCAACGCCTTCAACACGTTGGTCAAAACCGCGTCTGAGGTGGTGCGACGGCACGAGCAGCACTTAGAAGCCACTATGCACAAAAAATTGACCATCACCAAGAACAATCAACAAATCATTGTGGCCTTGGACATCGTCTTAGACGAAGACGACCCACACGCACTTTTAAGTGCCTCAGATCTTGACGGCACTGAGTTGGCTCAAATCAAAGTCAAACCTGACTTCAAGCTCAACTCAACTAGCGCCCACGCGTGGATTGACAACGAGTACGCTAAGCCGAAGTAACGCGGCGAAGTCGAGCGCTTTATCGGGTGAATAAAGCGCTCGCGGGCGACTCAAGCAAACTAACTAAACAACTCAACTTTGCCATCAATGGCCATCAAGCCTAACTGGCTGCCGAGCTTAGGCTGGCGTTTGCCCAATTCGGCTTTGAAGGTCAATAACGCGTTTTTATGCGTTTGGGTCTCGGCAGCGGGCGTTGCAACGGCAGCGTCACCATAGGCAATCTTTGCAGCACCGCAATCACGATGATTCACAACAATCACTTGCTTGATATTGTGCAACTGGATCGAAGCCGCGAGATTTTCCCAGAAGGTTTCTTGCCACGCCTTGAAGGCAGGCGCGACCACTCCGATCGAGGCCCCGGCAACAGTAAACGCACTGTACTTATCAGCCAAGCCATCTTTTGTTTGCCGATCGAACACAAGCTTTTGAAAACGCGGATCAATACAGGACAACACCATTGCTTCGTAGTTGCCAGAGGCAGCAAACGACAACTGGGGTGCTAAGAAAGCGGCCAAGCCAACGCCCGCAGCATTGCGCAAAAAATCGCGGCGACTATGGGTAGGTGACAGCATATCTGCACAGCACGAACAGGACAGGCCTGAGTAGGAAGACGAATTCGATGATGACATGAAAAACCTCTTTAAAAAAACGGTTGGAGTAATGGTTAGGACTCTGGACTCTGGACGAGTGTGCGTTCTGTAATGTTGGTTCTGGGGCTTGGGGTATAAATTCTGAATTCTAGGTTCTAAGGTCTAGATTCAAGGGGTAAAACACTACTTAAGAATACTCAATAAAGGTCTGAGCAGGCAACCCTTCACAATGCCTACTGGTTATAACAAAGGGCTGATGCGAGGATTTGTGTAACTGCCACATTGTTGTTGGTCGCTGAGTCCAAGCAAGTCAGTGGCATTTAGCCGTTTCAGTCGCCAGAACCGCAAACTAACCTTAGGTAATGCTGCAGACCCTTCGCAGGATCCCACTGTCGCACATACCCCAGCGAAACCTCTTCAAACCTGACGCCGTCACGCCAGTCTGTGTGCCGCACATGCAAGTGCCCGCTAATGGCGACGACGGCGCGGTAACGTACGTGCCAATCGTGCGTGCGCCGTGTGCCACACCAAGGGGTAAAGCGCGGCACGCGCGGGATCCGAACCAAATCCTCACGCAAGGGAAAATGACTGACTAAAATCGTACGTGCGTTAGGGGCAAGCTCACGTTCAAAACGCGCTTCAGCCGCATCACAAAGCGTTGCATTCCATTGATCCATCGTCTGCATGGCGCCGGGCTTGATTGCGACCTCATCTGAACAAACGTTATCAATTTCGGCTGCCCAATCAATCACATTTTCACGGCTGACATGATCGGGCCGAAAGCTGTAGTCGTATAACGTAAACAAGGGCACGATCACCTCACCCGTGGGCGGAAACACCACCCAAGGGTCTTCGGGTGTCACCACCCCTAGCCGCCTTGCTGCCTGAACAAGTTCGGCGTATTTCATGGGGCTCGTCATCTGATCTCGACGCCGATCGACTAACCACAGTTCGTGATTACCAGGCACCCAAAATACTTTTGCAAATTTTTGAGTGCACAGCGTAAAGGCTTCGATTAGCAACCCAGTACTTTCACAAATATCACCCGCTAAGATCAACCAGTCTGCAGGATGAGCAGGCAAGGCACGCAAACCTTGTCGGTTAGATTCAACCCCAAGATGCAAATCGGAAATTGCCCAAAGTTTCATTATTAATTGCTAGAAAATTTCATGGTGCAGTGGCTAGAAACTGTCATTGTTTAGCTGCTAAAAAAACAAACCAAAATCGATCAAATCGCACACAATCCAATTAACTTTGTTGATTTTCGCATAGGACAGAGCCTAGCGTCCTTCTTGCCGGCAACAGCCCGCTCTAGTAATCTGTGGGAAACATGCCAGCCGCAGCTGACCTTTACCCCAACTCCTCACGAAAAATGGCCGTAGCTTCAGATGGTTTTCACCACATCACGTCACGAAAAAAATATTGAAATGGTTGCACTAGGCGAGGCCATGGTTGAATTCAACCAAACCTCGCCCGGCCAGCCTCAATATTTACAAGGCTTTGGCGGTGACACCAGCAATGCCACAATTGCAGCCGCGCGTGCTGGGGTGCGCACCGCTTACCTCACCCGCTTAGGCGATGATCTCTTTGCACAACAGCTACGTCAGTTGTGGCAGACAGAAGGCGTCAACACCGAAGGTCTTGAGGTGGATGCGTATGCGCCCACCGGCATTTATTTTGTAACCCATGGCCCAGACGGTCATGCCTTCAGCTACCGGCGCGCCGATTCGGCGGCCAGCAAAATGAACGTCAACTGGTTATCGGGCACGCCCGCTGTAATCATCAGGCGCGCAAAATGGCTGCATGTGTCTGGCATCTCACTGGCGATTTCTGAACAAGCCTGCAATACCGTGTTTGCAGCGCTCGACATTGCGCGCCGCTCTCGCACCTTGGTGTCATTCGATTCAAATCTCAGACTTAAACTTTGGTCGATTGAGCGTGCGCGCATTCATATTGCCAATACGATCAGTCGTTGTGATTTGTTTCTACCAAGCATCGAGGATATGACCACGCTAACCGGTTTAACAGACCCAGAGGCGATCGCGCGCTGGTCGCACGAGCAAGGGGCGCCGCGTGTCGTACTCAAACTTGGCGCACAAGGTGCGTTAGTGAGCGAGCAACGTTTGCCGGCTAACGGCAAGACCGGACAGCCTCAATATGATTCAGTGTTGATACCCGGTCGCAGCGTCAACATGGTCGATGCCACCGGTGCAGGCGATTGTTTTTGCGGCAACCTCTTGGCCCGACTCTCGTTAGGGGATGACCTAGTCACTGCGGCACGCTTTGCCAACACGGCTGCCTCTTTAGCGGTGCAAAATTGGGGCGCCGTCGCTTGCTTACCGACCGCGAAGGAAGTGAAAGCCGTTTTGTAACGCAAGCTGCGCCGACTGGCGCGCCAAGGTTTCGATACGCTTGTAATCACCCTGAGCCAAGGCATCCGCCGGTACCAACCACGACCCGCCCACACAGACCACATTAGGCAAGGCTAAAAACTCACCCGCGTTTTGCGCCGTGATCCCGCCAGTTGGACAAAATTGAATGTGCGAAAAAGGCCCGTACAACGCCTTAAGCATCGCCACACCACCTGACTGCAAAGCCGGAAAAAATTTTAATCCAGTATAGCCATCATCTTGAGCGTGCATGATCTCGCTAGCAGTCGCGACGCCCGGCAGTAACGGTAAACCACGCTCGCGGCAGGCAAGCCCCAATTGCGCGGTGTAACCAGGGCTGACTGCAAAACGTGCCCCTGCCTCAAGACAGGCGTCAACATCGCGCGCATTGCATACTGTGCCCGCCCCCACAATCGCTTCAGGCACCTCAGCCCGTATGGCACGCATGCACTCAAGCGCGGCAGACGTGCGTAAGGTGATTTCTAGCATACGGATACCACCCGCCACCAAGGCACGTGCAAGCGGCACTGCGTGCGTCACGTCATGCAACACAATCACCGGGATCACCGGTGCGTCTTGCATGACTTGTTTGGCAGTGAGTGACACTAAAGACTGAGTCATTTAACGCACCTTTGTTGCAATCCACCGCAAACCGGTTCGAGTTGATCAACCCACTCGCTTAACGAATCATCAAGCCCGAGAAAGTTGAAACTATTTAACCAAAATCGCTTCACTCAACAACCTTTCGTGACAAGCCTTTAGGCAGTGGAAACGAAACGTTTTCGTGCAAGCCTTGCATAGTGCGCACCGAGATCGCGCCCAACGACTTTAAGCGATCAATCACTTGCTGCACTAACAATTCGGGCGCCGAGGCACCCGCCGAGATCCCAATACGGCTACGCCCGACCAACCAAGCAGGGTCAATCGACTCTGCTCCATCGATCAAATAAGCTGGGATGCCTTTACGCTCGGCAACTTCGCGCAGACGATTTGAGTTTGAGCTGTTCGCACTGCCTACCACCAAGACAAGATCTGACTCGGGTGCCATGACCTTGACGGCATCTTGTCGATTTTGCGTGGCGTAACAGATATCACTTTTTTTAGGTTCAATGATGGTGGGGTATTTAGTGCGCAAGGCTGCGGCAACCTCTGCTGCATCGTCTACGGATAAGGTGGTTTGCGTCACAAACGCGAGCTGCGCCGGATCTTTTACCTGCAGGGCTAGAACGTCTTGTACGGTTTCAACCAGATACATGCCATCGTCAGCCTGACCGATAGTGCCTTCGACCTCAGGGTGCCCTTTATGACCAATCATGATGATTTCTCGGCCCGCCGCGCGCATGCGCTCGACCTCAATGTGCACTTTGGTCACTAAGGGGCAGGTTGCATCAAACACCTGCAGACCGCGACCCTCGGCCTCGTGACGCACAGCTTTTGACACGCCATGCGCCGAAAACACCACAATACCCCCGGCAGGCACTTGCTCAAGCTCGTCAATAAACACGGCGCCTTTGGTGCGTAAATCTTCAACGACATAGCGATTGTGGACGATTTCGTGACGCACATAGATCGGTGCGCCGTGCAACTCAAGTGCGCGCTCAACGATATCGATCGCACGATCAACACCTGCGCAAAACCCACGGGGCTGCGCCAATACGACCTCTGCACCCTGACTGGGAAGATTTTTTAAATCGACGCTTGAAACAACTGTCATCACAACACCCCTAGCAGATCGATGTCGACGCGTAAAGTAATGCCCGCTAAGGGATGATTGAAATCGAATAAGGCGCTCTCATCACCAAACTCTTTCAGCACGCCTGAATAGCGCCCGCCATTTGGCGCTGTGAACTCAACCATATCCCCGGGGGTAAAGCCCGCATCTGCACCAGCATTTTCGTTGAGCATGGCACGCGACACCCGCTGAAGCAGGTCAGGATTACGATCGCCGTACGCCTCGTGCGGCTTCAAGGTATAGCTAAAGCAATCGCCCTCAGGGTGCCCCAACAAGGGGGCCTCCATGCCGGGCGACCACTGCCCGCCCCCAAGCTGCAAAGTCGCTGGGCGACCCGTGAAGGTATCCATAAAAGTCGAGCCGGCGGCTGGGCCGCTTTCAAGAACGATGCGGTAATGCAAGGTCAGGTAAGAATCCGCACGGACAACGGGCGGCACGTTTGTAGTTTGATCATTCAAAATCTGTCACCGTATCAGGCTTGGCAAAACGCCTATTTTAGAGCCTTCGTGATGACCCTGCGCAGCACCATCCCTTTAAATCAACGCCCCCGCGAACGACTGCTGCAGGCTGGCGCCTCAGCGCTTACCGATGCCGAACTACTGGCATTGATTTTAGGCACCGGCACCCGTGGCCAGACTGCTATCGCTTTAGCCCAAGCCCTTTTGGTCAAATTTGGCGGCGTCAGGCCGCTTTTAAGCGCCAATATCAGCGAACTGCGCGGTATCTGCGGCTTAGGTGATGCCAAAATATGTCAGTTATCTGCCATTTCGGCGCTGTCTCGCCGAGCGCTCGAAGAAGATCTGAAACGAGACTGCTCACTTAAAAATCCCGCTCAAGTCAGAGCCTATTGCACAGCCTTGCTCGGGCACGCCTCAGTCGAGCGCTGCGTAGCGCTGTTTTTAGACAATCAGCACCGGTTGATTCAAACCACCGAGATTTCGTGCGGCACCCTGACTGAAACAACGATTTATCCACGCGAGCTGGTTAAGGCTGGTTTAGCGCACCATGCCGCCGCAGTGATCTTGGCGCATAACCACCCCTCGGGGTGGGCCAAAGCAAGCCGAGCGGATATTGAACTGACGCGGCAACTCAAGCAATCATTAGCAGTGGTGGATATCGCCTTGCTAGACCACTTGGTGATTGCTGCGAACCAAGTGGTGTCGATTGCTGAACTGGGGCAGTGTTAACTAAAAATCAGGCTCTTTCGAAAATAGCCGCAATCCCTTGACCACCACCGATGCACATGGTGACCAGTGCATAGCGACCGCCGGTGCGGTGTAATTCGTAAATCGCTTTCGTTGTAATGATGGCGCCCGTCGCCCCGACGGGGTGACCCAATGAAATACCGCTGCCATTGGGATTTAAACGTGCGGGATCAAGCTTGAGTTCTTGGGCCACCGCACATGCCTGTGCAGCAAAGGCTTCATTGGCTTCGATCACGTCCATTTGATCAACCGTCAAACCGGCGCGCTTCATGACGGCTTGGGTGGCGGGCACGGGGCCGATGCCCATAATTTTGGGATCGACACCCGCATGGGCGTAGGCCACCAAGCGCGCCAACGGTTTGGCACCGCTCGATTTAAGCGCTTCGCCACTCATCATCAGCACCGCTGCCGCGCCGTCATTGATACCCGAGGCATTACCGGCTGTCACGGTGCCGTTTTCTTTCACAAATACTGGGCGTAATGCCGCCAAGCCTTCAGCGGTGACATCAGCACGGGGGTGCTCATCGACTTTGAATTCGACTTCGCCTTTGCGGGTTTTGATGACCACTGGCACGACCTGGTCGTTAAACCGCCCTTCTTTTTGAGCATGAACGGCTCGGCGATGCGACTCTGTTGCGCAAGCATCTTGAGCTGCACGAGAAATATTAAATTGGTTCGCAACGTTTTCAGCGGTGACACCCATGTGCATGCGACCAAACGGGTCGTGTAAGGCGCCCGTCATCATGTCAAGCACCACCGAATCGCCCATCCGGGCACCAAAACGCTGGGTTTGCGACAAGTAGCCGGCACGGCTCATCGACTCGGCCCCGCCACCAATGGCCATCTCGGTGTCGCCCAACAAAATCGACTGGGCGCTAGAAACGATCGCCTGCAAACCAGAGCCACATAGGCGATTGACGTTAAAGGCAGCCGAGCTTTGTGGCAGACCGCCATTAATCGCCACCACGCGCGACAAATACATATCACGCGGCTCGGTGTGAATCACATGACCAAAGGCCAGGTGCCCAACTTGCGAGCCGTCAACCCCAGAACGTTGCAATACTGCTTTGACCACCGTCGCGCCCAGATCAATGGGGGCAACATCCTTTAAGCCACCACCAAAATCACCAATTGCAGTACGGGCAGCCCCGGTTATCCAGACTTCACGCATGTTGCGCTCCTAATAGGTTTATGATTTGTTAATTGCTGAAATATTCGAACTAAGTCGCTATAAGCATAACCCGCCCAAACAGCCAAGAGAAACTGATGAGCATTCCTTACTCGATTCTAGATCTTTCGCCAATCCCACAGGGCTTTACCGCCTCGGATGCGTTACACAACTCGCGCGACTTGGCTCAACACGCCGAGCGTTGGGGGTACACGCGCTATTGGCTGGCCGAACATCACAATATGATTGGTAACGCGAGTTCGGCGACAGCCGTGATTATTGGGTATGTGGCGGCGGGTACAAAAACCATTCGCGTCGGCTCGGGCGGCGTGATGCTGCCCAACCACGCGCCACTGGTCATTGCCGAACAGTTTGGCACGCTCGCGGCGCTCTTCCCAGACCGTATTGACCTAGGGCTTGGCCGTGCGCCTGGCACCGATCAATTAACCGCGCGTGCGTTGCGACGCGATCTGTTGGGCAATTCAGATCAGTTTCCGCAAGATGTGCAAGAGTTACAACACTATTTCGATGACATCCAACCAGGTCAAGCCGTGAAGGCGATTCCGGGTGCGGGGCTGCATGTACCCATTTGGATTTTGGGCTCAAGCATGTACGGGGCTCAATTGGCAGCACACTTTGGATTGCCCTACGCTTTTGCCTCGCATTTCGCCCCCGATTATTTATTACAAGCGATGCAAGCGTACAAAAGTTTGTTCAAGCCCTCACAACAACTGACCAAATCGCATGCAATGGTAGGCGTCAATGTGGTGGCGGCCGACACTGACGAGCAAGCGCAGTACCTGTTTACAAGTCATCAACAAAATGCCACGCGTATGCGCCGTAATACACGCGGTCAATTACCGCCTCCGATTGACGACATCGATACGTTTTGGTCGCCCCACGAAAAAGCTTCAGTCAACGAATCGTTAGCCTGCTCGGTGGTGGGTTCACTCGAAACTGTGCAACGCGGCCTTGAGCGCCTGATCGAGCAAACAGGTGCCAACGAACTGATGATTGCGGGTCAAATCTTTGATCACAAGGCGCGACTGCATTCGTTTGAAATTGCGGCGCAGGCGGTTCGTAATATCGAACCGGCGATGGCTCTTGCTTAGAGATGGGCAGAAGGCCGTTGGCAGATTAAACGCGATGGGGCTTCCCGGTTGGCTAATGCTGATGGGGGCCTTGACAGCGATCGGGCCGATTTCGATCGACATGTATTTGCCGGCGTTTCCCGAGATGGCAGCAAACCTGGGCGCCACGGGCAGTCAGGTTGAGCGTACCCTTGCCGCCTACCTGATCGGGATGGCAGGCGCGCAATTAATTTACGGCCCTCTGGCCGATCGCTTTGGACGCAAGCCTCCTTTGTATGGCGCCCTAATTGTTTACATCCTCGCGTCTGCTGGGTGTGCACTGGCCCCCACCGTTGAGTTTTTGACAGTCTGCCGTGTGGTGCAAGCCATGGGTGGAGCCGCCGGCATGGTGATTTCGCGCGCGGTGGTGCGCGATCATTACAGCACCCAAGAGGCGGCGCGTGCCTTATCGATGTTGATGTTAGTTATGGGGATCGCACCCATTTTGGCGCCCGTGGTAGGTGCCCAGGTCCTGACGCTCGCGGGATGGCGCGGGATTTTTGCGGTCATTACCCTGGGAGGCATCGCGCTGTTGATTGCTGTGTCACGCATCATGGTAGAAAGCCTGCTCCACGAAAAGCAGGTCGCGTTAAGTTGGGGGCATATTTTTCGAACCTATTGGGGCTTGATCCGACACCGACGGTTTGTCGCTTTCGCGCTTTCAGGCGGCATGGGTTCGGCCACTATGTTTGCCTACATCGTGGCCTCGCCACGCCTGTTTATTGAACATTTCGGCATGTCGCCACAGTCTTATGGCTTTATTTTTGGGTTCAACGCTTTGAGCCTGATCGTGGGGTCGCAAGTGAGCGCCCGCCTGTTAAAAACGCACCGCCCCGAAAAACTGCTGCCTTGGGCGTTAATCGCCATGATGTCTGCTGGTTTGAGTGCCTTGGCCCTGATCTTGATCGGCTGGATCACCATGCCTCTGATCATGCTGTGCATGATGAGCTTTATGTTCACACAAGGTTTTGTCGGGCCAAACTCTGCCGCCATGGCACTGTCAGATCAGGGGCGCCAATTAGGCTCGGCCTCGGCCATGATGGGCACCATCACGATGTCGTGCGGGGCACTGGCCGGCCTGACGGTCAGTCTGTGGGACATGGCGGGCCCAGCACCGCTTGGCTGGATCATGGGCGGTTGCACCACCCTGGCCTTTTTACTTGGCCGAACTGCCCGCCGTGCCTAGGGGCTTGATCAAAAACCCTGTTTCGTATTAGAATGTCAGACTTGATGCGAATCTTTGAACAAATAATAGGTGTAGCCCATGGCACGTGTATGCCAAGTGACCGGAAAAGCCCCCATGGTGGGCAACAATGTTTCACACGCAAACAACAAAACCAAACGTCGTTTTCTGCCTAACTTGCAGTCACGCCGTTTTTGGGTTGAAAGCGAAAACCGCTGGATTCGCTTACGCGTAACCACCAACGCCATCCGTACCATCGACAAACTCGGCATTGATGCTGTGTTGGTTGATTTGCGTGCGCGCGGCGAAGTCGCTTAAAGGAGCCCAACATGGCAAAAGGTACCCGCGAAAAAATTAAGCTCGAATCGAGCGCTGGCACTGGTCACTTTTACACAACGACCAAAAATAAACGCAACATGCCTGAAAAAATGCTGATCAAGAAATTCGATCCGGTGGCACGCAAGCATGTCGATTACAAAGAGACTAAGCTGAAGTAATTGGCTGCCTTTGTTTTCCGCGTCTAAAAAAGTCCCTTCATTGGGACTTTTTGTTTTTCAGCTACTCGAAAGCAGCCGTCACTCTATAATGTGAGGCTAACTGGTTGCTCGCCGCACCCTGACCTTTTTTATGGCTTTATCCATGCTAGAACGCTATCAACCCACCGCAGTCGAACAAGCTGCCCACGCCAACTGGGATGCCCGCGACGCCTATCGCGTCACGGAAGGCGCACTCAATGCTAACGGCGAGCCTAAGCCAAAATTTTATGCTTGCTCGATGCTGCCCTATCCTAGCGGCAAACTGCATATGGGCCACGTACGTAACTACACCATCAACGACATGATGACGCGGCAATTACGTATGCGTGGCTATAACGTCTTGATGCCCATGGGTTGGGATGCCTTTGGTATGCCCGCCGAAAACGCAGCCATTAAATCGAAGGTTCCGCCTGCTAAATGGACGTACGACAACATTGCGTACATGAAAAAGCAGATGAAGGCGATGGGCTTGGCGATCGACTGGTCGCGCGAAATGTGCGCCTGCGATCCAAACTATTACAAATGGAATCAATGGCTGTTTTTGAAGATGCTCGACAAGGGCATCGCCTATCGTAAAACGCAGGTGGTGAACTGGGATCCCGTCGACAAGACAGTATTGGCCAACGAACAAGTCATCGACGGACGCGGTTGGCGCTCGGGCGCACCGGTTGAAAAGCGTGAAATCCCGGGCTACTACCTGCGCATCACTGATTACGCTGCTGAGTTGCTTGAGCAAACGCAGCACGGCCTTGACGGCTGGCCTGATCGCGTACGCGCGATGCAAGAAAACTGGCTCGGCAAAAGCGAAGGTGTTCGTTTTGCGTTTTTGCACTCGATCAAAGATGCGTCGGGCGCACTGATCCAAGACGGCAAAATGTATGTCTTCACCACACGCCCCGACACTATTATGGGCGTGACGTTTTGCGCTGTGGCACCCGAGCACCCGTTGGCTATGCACGCGGCACAAACCAACCCTGCCTTGTCAGCGTTTATCGAACATTGCAAACAAGGCGGCACCACCGAGGCCGAACTTGCCACGCGCGAAAAAGAAGGCCTGGATACTGGCCTGAGGGTCACCCACCCCCTCACAGGCGAGAGCGTCGCTTTATGGGTCGGTAATTATGTGCTGATGAGCTATGGCGATGGCGCAGTGATGGGGGTACCTGCCCACGATGAGCGCGACTTTGCCTTTGCCAACAAATATGGTCTGACGATCAAACAAGTGGTGCAAGTGAGCGATAAGCCGTTTAACGACAAGGTGTGGTCAGAGTCCTACGCCGACAAGCAAACCGGTCGCCTCATCAACTCGGGCGTCTACGACGGCCTAAGTTTTACCGACGCACTTGACGCGATCGCCACCAAACTCGAAAGCCTCTCACTTGGCGCGCGGCAAACCACTTGGCGCTTACGCGACTGGGGTATCTCACGCCAACGCTATTGGGGCACGCCAATCCCGATCATCCACTGCGACGCTTGCGGCGCGGTGCCGGTACCCGAAAAAGATTTGCCCGTTATCTTGCCCGAAGACTTAATCCCCGACGGCAGCGGTAATCCACTAGCCAAACACGAAGCATTTTTGTCTTGCCAATGCCCAAGCTGCGGCAAACCAGCCAAGCGTGAGACCGACACGATGGATACGTTTATCGATTCGTCGTGGTATTTCATGCGCTACACCTCACCTGGTAACGATCAGGCCATGGTCGATGCCCGCAACAACTACTGGATGCCGATGGATCAATACATCGGCGGCATTGAGCATGCGGTGTTGCATCTGCTCTACGCACGCTTCTGGACGCGTGTGATGAAAGATCTGGGCTTAGTCAAATTTGACGAACCCTTCACAAAGCTGCTGTGTCAGGGCATGGTGCTCAACCATATTTATTCAGCCAAAAACACGAGTGGTGCCATCGATTATTTTTGGCCTGAAGAGGTCGATAATGTCTTTGACGCAAAGGGTTCAATCACGGGTGCCGTGCTCAAAAGTGACGGCCGCGCGATTACCTATGGCGGTGTCGGCACTATGTCAAAATCTAAAAACAACGGGGTTGATCCACAATCACTGATCGACACACAGGGCGCAGATACGGCGCGTTTGTTTGTGATGTTTACCAGCCCCCCAGAACAAACCCTTGAGTGGTCAGACTCTGGCGTTGAGGGCTCAAATCGCTTTTTGCGTCGCTTATGGGCGCTTTGCCATCAAAAACAAGCGCTCATCGCCCGAGGGTTAAAGGCGCCGGTCACCGATTGGTCAGGGGCCAGCCAAGATATCAAAAAGTTGCGCCTTGAAATTTATGCATTGCTCAAGCAGGCTGACTACGATTACCAACGTATTCAATACAACACGGTTGTCTCTGCCTGCATGAAAATGCTCAATGCCATTGACGATGCCGCTTTAGGTGACTCGGGCTTTGCGGTTGCCGCAACCGCCGAAACAATCGGCGTGATGTTACGCGTACTTTACCCGGTGGTGCCCCACGCGACCTGGAGCCTCTGGGCTGAGCTCGGGTATGCTGCAATATACGGAGATTTGCTGGATGCGGCGTGGCCCTCAGTTGATGAAAGCGCCTTGGTGACCGATCAACTTGAACTTGTTTTACAGGTGAATGGCAAGCTTCGGGGTAGCCTGACGGTTGCACGCGAGGCAACGAAAGAGGCGATCGAGCAACTGGCAGCTTCTCACGAGGCTGTAGTGCGCAATCTTGAAGGCCGAGCCCCGAAGCGTATCATCGTGGTGCCCGGTAAGCTGGTCAACGTGGTCGGATAACAGGATAATAGGAAGATGAATAGCCTGCCAGTCAGCACAACCACCCTTACGGCCTCGCCACTGCCCACGCGGGTGCGCGCGCGCTGGCTGTCTGGGCGCACTCGGTTTCTGGCTCTCTTTTCAATGATCTGCTGCCTGACCCTGAGCGGCTGTGGTTTCAGAATGCAGGGCGAAACGCCCATGCCCTTTAGCTCGCTTTCAATCAATATCGCGCAAAACTCACAGTTTGGTGCCGATTTACGTCGCGCCATCCGCGCAGCCTCGCCCGACACCAAGCTGATCGAGCCGCGCGACATGATTGTCAAGGCTTCGGATATCGACGAAAGCCAAGACTCAGAAGACAAGGCCACGATTGATCGTATCAAGGCCGCTAAGGTGTTGAAGCTGGCGCAGGCGCGGCTTGAGCAAACCAACGAGTCCAGAGGCACGCGTATTGTTGCCATTAACGCGCAGGGTAAGCCTGAAGAGTTTGAACTTTCATTGCAGTTTACGTTTCGGTTAGTCTCAGCCAAAGACCAAATCATCTTGCCCGAAACCACGCTCTCTGCCATTCGCAGCATGCCCTTCGATGATCGCGTCGTGCAAGCGAAAGAAGGTGAAGCCGCCACCCTATTCAAGGATATGCAGCGCAGTTTGGTGGCACGTATTCTGCGTCGCATTACCGCCCCAGATATTACCCAACGCTGGGAAACGCTGGCAAAGTTAACGCCCGAAGACGAAGACGAAGAAGAGACCGTTGCTCGTGTGACGGCACCCATGACGGCTATTCCACCGATGTGGCAAAACCCTTCGTTGACGCCTTCTCCTGTCACTGTCAGCCCTGAATAGCCGGTACGTTCGATGAGCGCCGATCGCCTGCTAGAAACGCTCGCGCGCCCCGGCGCGCAGCTATCTGCGTTGTACGTCGTGATGGGTGACGACCCCTTACTCACGATCGAGGCAGCAGACGGGTTACGCACGGTCGCAAAAGCAGCAGGCTATTTAGATCGAACCTCGTTTTTAATGGATGCTCGGGGTGACTGGAGCGCGCTCGGGGTCTCTGCACAAAGTGGCTCGCTTTTTGGCGACAAGCAACTTGTTGAAATCTCGCTACCCACCGGAAAGCCTGGCAAGCAAGGGGCCGAAGCACTGATCAGTTTAGCCGCGCGCAGCAAAGGGGTGAGTAACGGTGATGTGCTGACCATTGTTTCACTGCCGCGTCTGGATAAAGCCTCACGAGACAGTAAATGGGCGAGTGCGCTTTTTTCAGCGGGCACCATGGTTGATCTGGCCAATATCGAGCGCGCCCAATTGCCCAAGTGGATTGAACAGCGGCTGGCGCGCCAAAAACAACGTGCCGAACCGACAACACTCGAGTGGCTTGCCGACAAGGTTGAAGGCAACTTACTGGCGGCACATCAAGAAATTTTAAAACTGGGCTTACTCTTTGACGAGGGCCTGTTGCCAGCCGATGCCGTTGAACAAGCAGTCATGAACGTCGCGCGCTACAACATCTATGGGCTGCGCGATGCCATGCTAGTGGGCGATGTGCCGCGACTGGTTCGCATGATGGGCGGCCTAAAAGCCGAGGGTGAGGCCCTGCCCTTAGTGCTATGGGCGATTGGTGAAGAGATCAGAACGCTCGCACGGGTGTCTCAGGCACAGGCTGCAGGACAAGACTTAACCTCCGTGCTACGCTCACAACGTGTGTTTGGTCCCCATGAGAGTTTAGCGCGACAAGCGTTATCAAGGGTGGCGGCGCGTAGCTGGCCTGCGGCGGTTCAACATGCACATGAAGTTGATCGACTGATTAAAGGTTTGCCAGTGGCCGGGCGCCTACAAGATCCGTGGGAAGAAATGACCCGGCTCGCGATGCGGGTTGCTGCGGCGGGTGCGCGTGCCTGACACGCGCGACGGTTGTAGCGACAGATGAGCATGCCTGACGCTTTCGACGGTTGCAGCGACAGATGCGCATGCCTGACGCTTTCGACGGTTGCAGCGGCGGGTCTGCATCCCAGGTGACCGAAATTTTTGCCGTTTCCTCGCCTCACTCAGACAGTTGAAATATTCATGACCACTTTACAAGACACCATGCAGCAGATCGGACGCCAGGCCAGGCAGGCCTCGCGCGTGATGATGCGCGCAAGCGGTGCGCAAAAAACACAAGCGCTGTTGGCGATGGCCGAAGCATTATCGGCCCAGCGTTCGGCGTTGCAGCGGGCTAACGCAAGCGATGTAGACGCTGCACGCGCCCGCCAACTTGAACCGGCCTTACTCGACCGACTCACGCTGTCTGAGCGCTCGATTGACGTGATGATCGAGGGCCTGCGACAAGTCGCGGCAATGCCCGATCCGATTGGCGGCTTAAGCGCCACAACGGTGCGCCCTAACGGCATGCAGGTGGCCCAAATGCGTGTGCCGCTGGGTGTGATTGGGATTATTTATGAATCGCGCCCCAACGTCACGGTCGACGCTGCGGCCTTATGCTTAAAGTCTGGCAATGCCTGTATTTTGCGCGGTGGCAGCGAGGCCTTGCAATCCAATCTAGCCTTGGCCAAAATCGTTGAGCAAGGCCTCAGTGCGGCGGGCTTACCCAAGCATGCTGTGCAAGTCATTGACACGCCAGATCGAGCGGTGGTCGGCGAACTCATCACAATGACTGAACACATCGATGTGATTATTCCGCGCGGCGGAAAAAGTCTGATTAAACGCCTAGCTGCTGAAGCACGCGTGCCAATGATTAAGCATCTGGATGGTAACTGCCATGTGTATATTGACGCGCAGGCTGATTTGAAACAAGCTGGTGACATAGCGTTTAATGCCAAGACCTATCGCTATGGCGTATGCGGTGCCATGGAAACTCTCTTGGTGCACAAAGATGTCGCTGCAGCCTGCTTGCCGGATTTAGCCAAGCGCCTGCTCGCGCATGGCGTCGAATTGCGTGGCTGCGCGCAAACACAAACACTCGTCTCACAGGCAATCGCAGCAACTGAAGAAGATTGGGCGACTGAATACTTAGGCCCAATTTTAGCTATTCGAATTGTTGATTCGATGCAAGAGGCGATCGCGCATATCGAGCGTTGGGGCTCGGGCCACACTGACTCAATCGTGACGCAACAGATTGCAGCCGCGCAACAGTTTCAGCGCGAAGTGGATTCGAGTTCGGTCTATGTGAACCTACCCACCTGCTTTGCCGATGGTTTTGAATATGGCTTAGGTGCAGAGATCGGGATCTCAACCAATCGCCTGCATGCGCGCGGGCCCGTTGGTCTTGAGGGCCTGACGACCTTGAAGTGGGTGTTACAGGGTAATGGGCAGCTTCGTGGATAGCCAAGAGAGATTGACTGATGCTTTGGATTAAAACGTTTCATATCGTCTTTATCGCCTCGTGGTTTGCGGGGCTGTTTTACCTGCCGCGTATTTTTGTTAATCTTGCGCAGCAAACCGATCCAGCGGTGCAGCAGGTGCTGCTCGGTATGGGCCGCAGGTTGTATCGCTTCACGAATATTTTAGCGATCCCCGCTGTACTACTCGGCCTTTGGCTGTATGTGCAATATGGCATTGGTCGCGGGCCTGGCAATGGCTGGATGCACGCAAAGTTTGTGCTTGTGGTGCTTGTGATTGGTTATCACCACAGCTGTGGCGTGATATTGCGCAAGTTCGAACAAGGTACTAACCGCCGTTCGCATATTTTTTATCGCTGGTTCAACGAAGTCCCTGTGTTGATGCTGGTTGCAGTAACGGCGCTAGTCGTTATCAAGCCTTTTTAAATGGGACACCATGTCTGAGCAGGATCCAGAACGCAAAACACTTACCCTCAAAACGCGCGCGGTGAAACCGCGCCCCGCTGCTGGAGGTGACCAAACACGCGCCCGTATCGGTGCGCGTGCGCGCCAAGTGGCTCAGTTAAAAATCGCCAAAGAAAAACTTTCGCGAATGCAAGCCGCGGGTGGTGATAATCTGACCGCAGAACCTGCTCAAGAAGGCAAGCCACTCATCGTGCGCAAGGCACCCGAGGCTTCTTATGGGGACAAGTTTCGCCACGGTCAGCGAACAGACAGTCGTGCACCTCGGGGCGAGGCTCGCGGTGGCTCTGCGCACCCAAACGAGCCAGCGCGCGCCAATCGAGGCTCTGCACCACGCGAACCAACACCGCGACCAGCCTCAGCACCAAAGGCCTTGCCGTTACGCGATGGCGCACAAACCGAACGCGCTTCAGCGCTTGTGCTTGACACTGAAATCTTTCATATCTTCGCCCCCTGCCCCACCGGTCTTGAAGAGGCGCTGGCGGCTGAACTGAATGCACTAGGTTATGCACAGGTGCAACCGACGCGTGCGGGTTGCCATTTTGTGGCGGATTGGTGGGGCGTACAACGCGCCAATCTTTACTCACGCTTAGCGACGCGTATCTTAGTGCGCTTAGGCCAGGCACCCGTGCAACGCGAGGACGACATTCTTGAACTTGCGCAAAGCATTGGTTGGGAGCGTTGGTTTGGTGCCGAACACACCTTGCGCGTTGATACCTCGGCTGTCAAAAGCCCCATGCAAAGTTTGCAATATTGCAATTTGCGCGCCAAAGACGGCATTTGTGATCGGCTGCGCGACCTTGAGGGTGCGCGTCCGTCGATTGATACCGTACGGCCTGATGCACGGGTGCATTTATTTTTATCGCACGATACCGGTACGATGTATCTCGACACCTCGGGTGAATCCTTATTCAAGCGCGGCTGGCGGCTAGATAAGGGTGACGCACCCTTGCGTGAAAATCTTGCGGCCGGCATATTGGCCTTGGCGGGTTGGGATCCTGAGGCGGCATTGCTTGATCCCTTTTGCGGTAGCGGCACGATTTTGATCGAAGCGGCCTGGATTGCCTTAGGTGTGCCACCTGGTATCACTCGACCGTTTGGGTTTGAACGCTTGCGTGACCATGATGCGCGCCGCTGGGAAGACCTGAAAGATGAAGCACGCAGTCGGATCTTGCCCGAGTTGGCCTCGCCCTTGATTGGCATCGACGCCAACCCTGACGCCATTGAAGCTGCGCGTCGTAACGCCGAACGTGCCTACCTCACAGAGGACACGATTCAGTTTGAATTGGGCGATGCACGGGATGCTGTCGCACCTGCGCCAAGCGGATGGATCGTCACGAATCCCCCTTATGGCGAGCGTCTTGATGAAGAGGATGTCGAGTTTTGGCGCGAATGGTCTGCCTGCTTAAAAAAGGAATTTGCCGGCTGGCAGGTCGATGTCATCACCTCTGATCTTGATTTGCCCAAACACCTTCGTTTGAAGGCCGACCGACGTACGCCCATCTTTAACGGGGCGTTAGATTGCAGACTGTTCAGTTTTGAACTGGTGGCGAGCAGCTACCGCGATAAGCCGCCAGCGCAAGAGCCTTGATGCTTTATCGACTGCAATAAGCTGCCGGCGCAAAAAACCTGGGGCTATCGTTATTACGCTGGATTGTCTGTACAAGAGTCGTAGCGCGGCCGCTATAACGGTTTCTAGACCATTGCAGTCGTGTGACGCGAGACGCGTTATGGACATCCTTTTGCTAATAATCAGAAAAGTTCTGTTGCACTGGCACAACAAAGCCTAGACTTCTAGGGTTTTCCCTCATCTTGGCTTGCGTGGTTAAGGGTTTTCCCTTAATATAGGGTTATCCCTAACCAGAACAGGAAGTCACCATGAAAATCAACAACACCGCTCGCTTGACCGACAGCCTCGAACGCGAACTCTTGGCAAAAGCGATGGAAAATCAGTTTCGTCCGCATCCTTTTCGCGTCGTCGGTAAAGTGGTACGTAGCCTAATCTCTTTTACAAGCTCAGCGCGCGCCCAAGCACGACACAACGGCATGTACTAAAGCGTTGCCACTCGTAGCATCGTCATTAAAGTTGCTGGCGGCAAAGCCGGTGACCCTAACGTGTCGTGAGTGGTGTGCAAAGTGGGCGCCCTAGGGTGGCGCTCACCTTGCAAGCTTGAGTATTAACAGGCCTCTTAGCCTTAGCCCTCGAACAAAATGCGGGATAATACGGCCGATGAAGCCAAGCCCGAAGCCACCAAACGCTCCTCTCTCGCAGGATGCCGTATCTAAACCCCTACACTCGTCTCCAGCACAGGGAGTCGTTAAAGCGCCAGAGCACTCTTCTCTCGTGCAGGGCATCGTTACAACGCCCTCCCGTTCGCGCCGCTTTGCCTCAATGATGTATGAAGGCGTTTTACTCTTCGCAGTGGTCTTTTTATCTGACTACCTCTTTGATACGCTCACGCAAAGCACTCACGGCCTCATGCTAAGAAGCACCCGCCAGATTTGGCTGTTTTTCGCGATTGGCGTGTATTTTTTGCTGTGCTGGACCCGCAGTGGTCAGACGCTTCCCATGAAGGCCTGGCATATCCGGGTCGTGGATACCCGAGGCGCGCGGCCTTCTTTAGGGCGTCTCTCTTTGCGTTTCGTGCTGATGTGGGCATTACCCTTGCTAGGTGCTGCAACGGTTTGGACGATCTCTGCATTGACTGGATGGCCTGGGGCACTGTCGCTCATTGTTGTAGCGCCCTTCACCATTTTCATCCCCACTTGGTTCAGCCCGCAACAACAGTTTTTACACGATCTGCTTGCCGGCACGCGACTCACTAACGTTGCGCACTAACGTACTGGTCAAAACTCTTGGCTGCTCAGTCACCGTCATCTTAGTAGAAACCCTTAGTTGTTGCATTCAAGCACCGCTGTGGGTTGCACCAAAGCACAGGCTGAGCCATGCTACGGGCAATACGACACTTCAAGACCGGTATGGTTGACCAATACGCTTCTCTATACGAGACTTTTGAATGGCTGGTACCCACCCATTTCAACATTGGTCATGCCTGCTGCCATCGTTGGGCTGACAACCCTGCGGATGCTCGAAAAATTGCCCTGTTTGACGAAGACCAAACTGGGCAGCGCGAGGTGTGGACCTACGAACGTTTAGCAGCCACCGCAAATCAGCTAGCGAATGGTTTGACCCGCATGGGCGTCAAGCGCGGCGACCGCGTGGCGCTGATCTTGGGTCAACGCCCTGAAACCGTGGTTGCACACATCGCGATTTACAGCGTAGGTGCAGTTGTTTTGCCCTTATCTAGTCTTTTTGGCCCCGAGGCGCTCGAGCAGCGCCTGCGAGACGCGCAGGTACGGGTCGCGTTCTTTGACGACCTGTCTGCTAGCAACGTTTTAACAAGCCTGGCGCGCTGCCCAACGCTGACACAGTTAGTCGGAATTGGCGTGACGGACGAGCGCGTGTTGCCCTGGCAAAAACTTTTGATCCGACAACCGACCACCTTCAAAGCAGTCACCACGCGCGCCGATGAACCCGCCATTTTGCTTTATACCTCGGGTACAACGGGCGCACCGAAGGGAGCTTTGTTGCCGCACTCAGCGTTAATTGGCAACTTACCCGGCTTTGTGGCCTCCCAGAACTGGTTTCCACAGCCTCAGGATGTATTTTGGTCACCTGCAGACTGGGCCTGGACCGGTGGCATGATGGATGCGCTTTTACCTACGTTGTATTTTGGGCAACCCATCGTGGGTACACGCGGTCGTTTTAGCCCAGAGCGGGCGTTTGAAATTCTTGAGCGCTATCAGGTGACCAACACCTTTTTGTTTCCGACCGCTCTCAAACAAATGATGAAAGCGATCGAGCGCCCCAAAGAGACGTACAAGTTATCACTACGCTGCATCATGAGCGCGGGTGAAAGCGTGGGTGATACCGTTTTTGCTTGGTGCGAACAAGCCTTGGACATCACCCCAAACGAAATGTTTGGTCAGACAGAAATGAATTATCTGATCGGCAACAGTCATCAAAAATGGCCAGCACGCTCGGGCAGCATGGGCAAGCCTTATCCAGGCCATCAAATTACCATACTGCGCGAAGACGGGTCGGCTGCGGCAACAGACGAGATCGGCGAGGTCGCGTTAAATCGCTTTGATATCCATGGCTACCCTGATCCCATTCTGTTTATCGGCTACTGGCGCAACGACAACGCCACAGCTGAAAAATTTACGGGCGACTGGTGTCGCACCGGTGACCTTGCACGAGCCGATGCCGATGGTTATTACTGGTACGCTGGGCGAGCTGACGATGTGTTCAAGTCCTCGGGTTACCGCATCGGCCCTGGTGAAATCGAAAACTGTTTACTTGATCACCCAGCCGTCGCAAATGTGGCCGTTGTCCCAAAGCCTGATGCTGACCGCGGCGCCGTGGTCAAAGCCTTTGTGGTGCTGACGCCGAGCTTCTCTTCGCGCAAGCGTGCTCAATTAACTGAACTTCTGCAGGCACACGTCAAAACGCGCCTGGCCCCCTACGAGTATCCCAAAGAGATCGAGTACGTCGACGCCTTACCCATGACCACGACCGGAAAAATCCAGCGCCGCGTCTTGCGCCAACTCGAAATCGGCCGCAGCCAACGCCAGGCTAAAAAGCTTAAGTCATCGGTTTAGCCGCCGTCTGCCAGAGCGAGACGGTCGAGGGTTCGGATCGGTCAGTCTGCAAAGATTCAAGCCCAAGCGCAGTCAAGCTAAACTACTGTTTTCTCTTCGTCTTAGGCGCAATTCATCATGGCGATTTATCAGCTCGGCGACCTTATTCCACGGATCGACCCTACTGCCTTTATTTTTGACTCGGCCGATCTGATCGGCAACGTAGTCGTAGGTGCTCAGGCCAGCATTTGGGCCAATGTCAGCATTCGGGGGGACAACACCTGCATCGACATCGGTCATCACAGTAACGTTCAAGAGGGCTCCGTGCTGCACTCTGACGCGGGGGTACCGCTCACCATTGACCATCACGTTACGATTGGACATCAAGCCATGTTGCACGGTTGCACGATTGGTTCAGGCACGTTAATTGGTATGCAAGCGATCGTATTAAACCGCGCAAAAATCGGGCGCAATTGTTTAATTGGCGCCGGTGCCATCATCCCCGAAGGACGCGAAATCCCCGATGGCAGCCTGGTGATCGGTGTCGGAAAAATCACCCGCACGCTCTCTGAAGAAGAAATCGAAACGATTCGAAACAATATCGAAAACTATGCCAAACGCGGGCAAATGTATCGTGAACAACTCAAGCGAATTGGTTAATGTCTGAAGACTCAAGCTCGCCGCGCAGCGATGCGCTTAAAAAGTTTTTATTTGATGATCGCAGTGTGCGGATTGAGTCGGTGCGCATCGAACAGGCTTGGCTATCTGCGCAGAAGCACCAGCAATACCCTGCGCCTGTCACCGCTTTACTCGGCGAACTTGTCGCCGCTTCGACTTTGCTTGCGGCCAATCTAAAGTTTGATGGTTCGCTCTTGCTGCAGATGCAAGGCGACGGCGCGATTGCCTTGATGGTGGTTGAGTGTCGAGCCGATTTGAGTATTCGTGCCACGGTTAAGATGCGCGAGCGCCCCTTGCCCGAGGCAAGCGATTTGCAATCGTTACTCAACCCAGGCGGTACGGCAAAATTTATTGTGGTGCTTGACCCACCCAAGCACACACCAGGGCGTCAGGCATATCAAGGTATTGTGCCGCTTGAAGGCTCGAGTGTTGCACAGGCGCTCGAGCAATACATGCTGCGTTCTGAGCAATTGCACACACGGATCTGGTTAGCCGCCGACTCTTTGCATTGCAGCGGCTTGTTAATTCAGCGCCTACCCCTGCAAGGCGGCGCGCAACAAACTGAAATCGAGACTGCCGACCAATCGTGGACGCGCGCCCAGCATTTGGCGCAAACACTCACGCCCGCCGAAATGCTCTCTACAGATCAAGAGACCTTGCTACACCGCCTATTTTGGCAAGAGACTTTGCTTGTCTTTGAGTCGAGGCCCATCACCTGGAAATGCTCTTGCACCCAAGAGCGCGTCGCAGACATGCTGCGCATGCTGGGCAAAGCTGAGGTCGATGATATTTTGCAAGAGCAAGGCAAAGTTGAGGTGGCCTGCGAATTTTGCGGGTTGCCCTATGTATTCGATGCTTTAGATACTGAGGCGCTGTTTCAAACAACGACCGTACTGGGCAGCAAGTCAGTGCATTGAGCACCAAACAACTCTTAAGCCATTGACCTGGCACTCAAGGCCCCTGTGTAAACCCGGTAAGCCAATGACTGATGCTTCACAGTTAAGCCCTTAAGTCTTAACAACCACAGGTACACATAATTGATAACCAATACCCCACACAGCTTTTAATGCGGGCTCAGCATTGATGCCAGAAAGTGCTTCAAGTTTTTTACGTAACCGGCTCACGAGGCTCTCGAGCGCCCGTTTACCCATATCAGACATGCCGCTGCGTTGGCTAAGCAACTCGCAGATCATATCGGTCTCTAATATATGGCTGGGCGCTTGAGCCAAAGCCAACAGCAAGGTTTGCTCGCTATTGGTCAAAAATGCTTTTTGCCACGGCTCTGAACCGTAGATTGAGCGAGCTTGTAAATCTAAAGTCCAAACAGGTGCTGCATCCGTCTTTTTCACGCGCCTCGCCAAGCTTAAGAGCGTCAAGGTGAGCTCTTCGGGGGCTACAGGCTTACTCAGATAAACATCGGCGCCTGCTTCGTACCCACGGACGCGATCAGGCAACGCGGTGCGCGCGGTTAACATCACGATTCCCATCCCTGGGATGTTGCGCCTAATCCGCGTTGCGATCGCAATGCCATCTTCGCCGGGTAAAGACAAATCAAGTACCAATACATCAAGCGGCTCGGTCATGAGGAGTTCGTCTAGCGATTTGCTATTTTGAACTGCAAATACTATAAAACCTTGTTGCTTAAGATGAAAGTGAAGCTCTTTGCGCAATAAGGGATCGTCTTCGACCAAGGCCAAGCGTATTTGTGCAGCATGTTGACTCATAGAGGCAGCTCGATGGAAAAAAACACACGGTTAAATTCAAATCTATAACTGATAGAACCCTTCAGGTTTTCGCACAAGGATTTTATCAGGACGAGTCCAAGCCCTGTGCCAGGCTTGTCATGAGCATAAATGCCACGGTAGTAGCGGGTAAATATAGAAGCCGGATCTGGTTCGTGATCGCGCTCGACTTCATTAGACACAACGCACAGCAATTTATCAGCGGATACGACGCTCACTGAGACTTCAATCATACTGGCAGAGGGCGCGTACTTCACTGCATTGTCAATTAAGTTATTGATGATCGTCACAAATAACAGTCGGTCGGTCTGGGTATTCACCACGCGCGACCCAAGAATCCTGAATCGGTCTGATTGTGCCCTGATTAAAGGTAAGCTTTCGATGGTTTCAAGCACCGCCAATTTTTCATATCGCACTACAAAGTTTTTTTGATCGATCGCGTCTACTTGCCCAACGCGGTCAATCACTTGGGTCATGTTGTCGATCGATTGCGTCATACTCGAAAATCGTTCGCCAAACTCGGCAGCGTGCTCTGATCTGCCAAAGATTAACCTCAGTGACCCGAGTGCCATGCGCATCGTTGCCAAAGGATTTTTAAGTTCATGCGACAACATATCTATAAGCGTACTGCGCTCTTTTAACTGCCGCTGCTCGTAATCGTTTTGAGTTTTAAGCGTATTCAGTTCAAACATTGTTTGTAGTAATTGTTCTTGTTGCATTTTGCTGTAATCAAGCAACAACAAGTACAGTGCGAGCGCGACAAGCAGACTCACCGCAGTCTCGGGCAATAAGGTCAAGATTGAAATGCCACCGCCATTTATTGATAAGGCTACGTCGGCACATATTAAAACACCAGGTAGCAGCAATAAAACGGTCCAGATGATCCTGTATTGCCGAGACAATTGCTGGCTCTGAGAAATCGCCTTCGCAAGAATAAATGGGACAGTAAACAAAAATATCCAGTTCAGCAGCAACATATACGGCTTGGTTTGATCGAAAAAAATCAAGCCGATTTGAACAAACCAAAACGTCATCCACAATAAGCAATAATATCGAAACCAGGATCGCGCTTGCCAAAGACGCAACAATTCAAGACATAAGCAACTGGCAAATATCAGTCGCAGACACACCGCAATTGACAGGATGGATGCGTAACTTTCGGGAGACCCAGCAATAAATTCGCGTAGTATCGTACCGTTTGAAAAACAATAAAGAAATAGCGCGGAGATCTGCGTCAAGCAAAACAATCCAACGAGCAATGTACGAAAACGAATGAGGTAAACCGCACCGCAGCCAAACAACATTAAAAAGATTCCGACCTGCACGCCATAAAGTTGACTTTTAGAGAGCGATTCCTTCACGAAATTATCAGACGTCAAGACTTGAGTAGAGATATAAAAACCATTGATCGTATTGATGCGCAAAAAATAGACACGTTGACTGGCCCCAGAGTCCGGCAACCTAAAACAGTGGTGCCCCACCGAACAATTGAGCTGCAGGGCTGGATGTTTTGCACCACTCAGCTGCTTAACCCAACGCCCTTCCTCTTCGTAATAAAGCTCGAGCTCAGTGAGAAAATAGGGTCCCACGGCGAGCACCAAGGGTGATGACTGCCCGCCCGAAGCTTGGACCTTAAACTTAAGCCACCGCGTTGTCGACTCAACGCTGAGATTTAAAAGTGAGTTAAACGGCATAAAAATTTGCCGACTAACGTCCTCAACGGTCAGACTGTGCGTTGCATCAACGAACAGCCCTTGCTCGGTCACCAGAGCGCTAGCTTGGGGCCCGCCTGCCGACTGAGACTGAAGCTGGGCCGAGGCTTCAAACTGGCGCTGCGCGAGTGCCGTTCGCTGCGTAAACAAAAGCAAACCCAAGAGGAGTACACACAAAAAATAAAACGACTTGTGCCCGGGACGTCGGTGGCACAAGCCGCTAAATTTAGTGCAAAACAAGGTTAGGCCTCGGTTTGAGCAAGGTACTCAACAGCACTGCGTACGCCCTTTGAACCGACATCGATACCGAGACTTTGCATAGAGGCCTCAACACCGGCCAAACAGCCCAGAATCATGGCTGGATTTAAATCACCCAAGTGGCCAATTCTAAAAACTCGGCCTGCAAACGGGCCTAAGCCGCCAGCGATGAGCACTTGAAATTTTTCGCGCGCGGTGCTGCGGATAAGTTCGGGATCAATGCCTTTGGCAACCACCACCGCAGTCACTGAAGCAGAGCGCGCCTCGGGCACCTGACATAAAAACTGCACTTGCCCAGCTTCAGACCAAGACTGAACAGCAGCGCGCACCGCACCGGCCAGACGCTGATGGCGCGCGTGCACTTGCGCCACACCCTCTTGCTCGATCAAACCAAAAGCTGCCTCAAGACCAAACAATAAATTTTGAGGGGCAGTACCGCAAAAACGACTATAGGAAGGCCCTTTGCGGCGACGTATCCAATCCCAATAAAAGCGTGGTGCAGGGTTGTTGGCACAAACCTGCATTGCGCGTTCATCTGCGGCACAGAAGCCAACGCCAGGTGGACACATCAAGCCTTTTTGCGAGGCGCCAATCACAGCGTTCACGCCCCATTGATCCATGTAAAAAGGGATCGCCCCCAAGGAAGCCACCACGTCGACCACAAACAACGCAGGGTGCTTAGCGTGATCGATCGCGCGACGCAACGCGGGCATATCGCTTGTCGTGCTACTCGCTGTGTCGGTGTGCACGGCAAAGACCGCGACGATTTCGTGTTTGGTATCTTCACGCAGGGTTTGCTCGACGACGGCAGGGTCAATCGGTTGCCCTTCGATATAAGGGGTGCGCACAATCACTGCACCCATTGCCTCGGCCATTAACGCCCAAGAGTCAGAAAAATGTCCAGTGCCTGGTATCAGTACTTTTTGACCGGGTGCTAGCAAATTCACAATCATGGCCTCCCAGACGCCATGACCATTTGCCGCGTATAAAAAGATGTCTGCGCTTGCGGTATTGAGCAGGCCTTGCAAGCCGCGCTCGCAGGCATCAACACAAGCATCAACGCGTGGGTCGCCCATGTCGATTGGCTGCCCGGTGAGGGCATCGAGTACGGCCTTCGGTACGTTAGAGGGCCCGGGCGAGTGCAACAAACGGATACCAGGAAAATAAGGAAATGACGCGGCAGACGAATTCATAACAATCCTTAAGAGAGACCGCGATAGTTTACCCTGTCAAAACCCGCAGCGTAGTTCACCGTATCGACAGGTTTGGCGGTCACGCTCAAACTGAGGGGCATGTGGATATCGGCTGAGGACTCTAAGCAACGCGGTGCCAGCGCCCTTGAGGCAAGCTTGGCCGTGGTACCTGTTTTGCTAGTGTGCCTGCTGGGCGTCGAGCTGGTGCATGCCCACCAAGTCAAGCAGCTTGCCAGCCTTGCCTTGCAAGAGGCGGGTCGGGTGGCAAGCATCAAAGGGGCCCATCACAATCAAGTCAACCAAGCCTTTGCGCAGGCACTCGCACCGCGCTTCGCGACTATTGGTCGGGCTGCCAACGCTTCAGACCGGCAAGACGCCACCCTTGCACGTTATCGGCGTACTTATGCTCTGCCACTGTGGCAACTCAAGCTCACCGACGTGAAGGGATTGAGCGCGCAGCCACACGCGTTTCGAGCTGTTCAGTTAGACCTGATTTATTTGCACGAACCCCTGCAACCGTGGCTACGTCACGTGCTAAGACATAGCACCCGATGGCTGAGCGCAAGCCGCAACGGTTTGATCGTTCAGGCGCAACAACAAGGTCTAATCGCCATGCAGTTTAGCCGCAAGGCGGTTATTCACTCAAACGGTATTCACCAGCGCCCGAAGCCTTTTCCTGAGGATATCCCGCAACCGCCGCAGCCTACCCCGCCTCCTCAAAATATGCGGACGGCCGTACCCTTTAGCCAACCCAGTGACTCTAGAGGTGAGCGCGTTCAAACCGTGACCTTGGCACCAACCAGATCCGACTCTAGACCTAAAAATCGATTCGACTCAATCGCAGAAAGCGTCGGCCCGACAAAGGCGTTGACCTTGGTGCCTTTAAAACCTAAGAAAGAGGATCTGTGCGGGGTCTTGCTATGCTGCGCACCGTAGTCAAGTAATGATGCACTGTTCAAGCACTGAACTGGCGCGCGTTAGCGCACGTAGGT
>Ga0209135_1000041_pt1 | contig 41209 bp, 34 predicted proteins | sample LauGreSBDMM110SD_4_FD_187570 | JGI IMG/M metagenome (GOLD analysis project Ga0209135, IMG submission 187570) | Freshwater lake microbial communities from Lake Michigan, USA - Su13.BD.MM110.SD (SPAdes) (version 3) | ecosystem: Environmental > Aquatic > Freshwater > Lake | place: Lake Michigan... | reverse complement strand
GCCCCAACCGGTGCCGGGGTTCGCCACTTGAAAATAGCGCCCTGGGGTTGAACGACGACCTCGAATCGAAATTCCCGACGGGCGCATATTCAAACAACAGCCCGCCTGGTGCTCGGTCAAGACGCCAGTGATGTGATCATCGACCACCACGACCTCGTCGGCCAGCTCAAAAAATTGTTGCGCAAAAATGCCAATTGCAGCCGAACCGCAACCGACCCGCATGCGCTGTTCGACCACGCCATTGACGATAGGTGCGCGCCCCGCCTGTATCACTAGCTGCGCGCCGCCCTCGATGCTCAACTCGGCCGCTTCTTTGTTGCCGAGCGTTTGCATCATCTCCATGGTGACGCGCCCCTCTTTTTTGCTGCCACCCGTTAAATGGTGGACGCCACCCAACGAAAGCATTTGCGAACCGTACTCGGCTGTGGTCACGTGCCCCACGACTTCGCCGCGGCACAGCACATTGGCTTGCTCTGGCCCCAGGTAGCGGTCGGTATCAATTTTGATTTTTAAACTGCAATAGCTAAAGATGCCTTCAGTGACAACGGTCACCATATCAACGCCGTCAATTTGTGAGCCCACAATAAACGGCGCGGGTTTGTAATCTGGGTAGGTGGTTGACGAGCCTACGCCCGTAATGAAAACATCGTTGGCATGCACTAAGTCGCCAGCCCAAGCCTCTTCAGAAGCATTGGGTGCAAACGGCACCAAGGCTGGCTCAACACCTTTCAAGGCGCGGTTTAAGACCAAAACTGGATCTACCCGAATCAGTTGGCCATCTTGATTGGCATAGCGGTCGCAAGCGCCACTGCGATCGGGGCTAATCTGACACAAAACAGGGCATGCATTGCACTCGATTTTGACTGCCCCCGCTGCGCGTGCGTGGTCGACGGGCAGCGCATCATCGCCCTGCGTCGCTGAAGCGGGCGCCTGCACAGAGAGTCCGTCGGTTTTCGTGTGTTCAGTCATTGAGATTCAGGTTAAAAGCTTATTGCACTTTAGCCATTGCCTAAATTGCGCTTCAGGGGTTAAGATAAATGTAGCATTTGCTACAATTTAGTGTTGCATTCACTACATTTATTGTTTAATTTAATGCATCCCTTGTCAGCCTGCAATGTTTTTATTGGGCTTGCCCCTGACTTAACAAGATTTTGATACCCGAACCGACCATGAGCGCCTTCAACGAAGAAACCGTTTTATCCGTACACCACTGGACTGACCGCCTGTTTAGCTTCACCACAACGCGCGACCCGTCTTTACGTTTTAGCAACGGCCACTTCACGATGATCGGGCTGCGCATCAATGACAAACCCTTGCTGCGCGCTTACAGTATCGTCAGCGCCAATTACGAAGAACATCTCGAGTTTTTAAGCATCAAGGTCGAAGACGGCCCGCTCACCTCAAGGCTGCAACATATAAAGTTGGGTGATTCAATCGTGGTCGGGCGCAAACCAACTGGCACGTTGCTCATCGACTATTTGTTGCCTGCCAAACGTCTATATATGTTTTCGTCCGGCACGGGCTTAGCGCCGTTTTTGAGCGTGATTCGCGATCCTGAAACCTACGAAAAATTTGATGAAGTGATTTTGGTTCATTCAGTGCGCGACGTCGCCGAACTCGCCTATCACGATTACCTCACTCAAGAACTACCCAAGCACGAATTTTTAGGTGAGATGGTCAGCAAACAGTTGCGCTATTACCCCACCGTCACACGCGAGCAATACAAACAAATGGGCCGTATCACCACCCTAATCGAAAACGAAAAACTCTTTAAAGATCTCGATGTCCCAGCGCTTGATCGCACCCAAGATCGCATTATGATTTGTGGCAGCCCGGGGTTGTTGCGTGATTTGAAAACCATGCTTGAGCAACGCGGCTTTAATGAAGGCAATACCACCAAGCCTGGCGACTACGTAATCGAAAGGGCCTTTGTCGAACAATGAGCACCCGCATTTCAGCCCCGCTCAAAGCGCCGCGTAAAACCGGGGTACGAGAGCGTGCGGCTGAAACGACACGCGAAAACATTTTGCACGCCGCGATCAAAATCTTTGCCAAACATGGCCTGGATGGTGGCAGCATCGATCAAATATCCAAAGCGGCCAACTCGCACGACCGCATGATTTATTACTACTTCGGCAATAAAGAAGGCTTGTTTGTCGCAGCCCTTGAAGAGATCTATCGTCGCTTTAATGACGCCGAGGCGGCGCTTAAGCTTGATACCGCTCAGCCACTCGTCGCCCTCAAGCAAGTCGTGCAATTCATTTTGCAGTACTACAAAAAAAATCCAGAATTTGTCACCTTGTTAAACAGCGAAAATCTGCATGGCGGCAAGCACATCGCCAAATCCAGCAAGGCACGCGACTATTCGTCACCCGCCATTGGCGTCGTGGATCAGGTCTTAGTCTGCGGTGTCGAACAAGGTGTATTTAGAAAAGACCTGTCGTCACGCGATCTGTACATGATGATCGCTGCCCTTGGTTATTTTTACCAATCAAATCGCTTCACGCTATCTGCCTTTTTAGGCGAAAATCTAGAAGCACCGGCCACCTTTAAGCAGTGGGAAGCCTTTGTTGTTGATGCGGTACAACGCACCGTCGTGCTGTAGCCTTAACAAGAGTGGCCGTCATTAGGCGCAGGTAATATAGCAATCGTCACATTACAGTAAGAGCACGAAGCGAGCGATTGAATCTTCGCGAAGATCACAAGTTTAGGTAGAACAATACTCAGTATGTCGCCTCAAGTTAACAAATTAATCGAAGCGGTCAGGAGAACAACATGGCAGAAGTCGTTGCGAATGAAAAATCAGGCAAAGTCGTCATCAAAAACATTGGCTTGCTTTTGTCAGGCGATCTAGACCAACCGATTCTGTCTGCGGATACGATTGTGATCAACGACGGGTTGATCGTTGCCGTCGGCAAAGAAAAAGACTGTGATATTGCACACGCTAAAACTATCGTCGACGCGCACAACACCTGTGTCGCGCCTGGCTTGATTGATAGCCATGTGCACCCTGTGTTTGGCGATTGGACACCGCGCCAAAATCAAATCGGTTGGATTGAGTCGACACTCAACGGTGGTGTCACCACAATGATTTCGGCAGGTGAGGTACATTTGCCGGGCCGGCCTAAGGATATCGTCGGCCTCAAAGCACTCGCCATCACCGCTCAACGCGCGTTTGATAACTTTCGCCCGGGTGGCGTCAAAGTCTTAGCGGGTGCACCGGTCATCGAACAGGGCATGGTCGAACAAGACTTCAAAGAACTGGCTGAAGCCGGCGTCAAGCTGTTGGGTGAAGTAGGCTTAGGTTCAGTCAAAGCGGGTGAAGAAGCCCAAAAGATGGTGGCCTGGGCACGCAAGTACGGAATTCAAAGCACCATCCATACCGGCGGGCCCTCAATCCCGGGCTCTGGCTTGATCGATAAAGATGTGGTGCTTGAGGCCGACGCCGATATCATCGGCCACATTAACGGCGGCCACACTTCGCTTTCTGAAGCCCACGTTTGTGAGCTGTGCGAAAAATCCACACGCGGTATCGAAATCGTACATAACGGCAACGAAAAAATAGCGATCGCCGCGGCGCAAGCAGCCATGCAACTGAAGTGCCCCCACCGCGTGATTCTCGGTACTGACGGGCCCGCGGGCTCGGGCGTGCAACCTCTGGGCATCTTGCGCATGATCGCCTTGCTGTCAAGCTTGGGCAACATCCCTCCTGAATTGGTATTCTGTTTTGCCACCGGTAACACCGCGCGCATGCGTGACTTAAACTGTGGCCTGATTGAACCTGGGCGTGCGGCTGATTTGGTCTTTATGGATCGCGCGCAACACACCGCTGGGCGTGACCTGCTCGATAGCGTCAGACTTGGTGATATCCCTGGCATTGGGATGGTGATGATTGATGGACTCGTGCGTTGCGGGCGTAGTCGTAACACCCCCCCTGCAACCGTGGTCCCGAGCGTTGTTCATCACTAAGATCATCAGCACATGCGGATCAGATTTATCGTCGCTTCTCGCAGCGCTTCTGTCGCCAACACGTTACCCATGAATGACGTGAACTTTTACAATCTGGATACATAGCATGACCGAAATTTGGGTAGTGAGACACGGCGAAACGCCATGGAATGTTGTACGCCGTGTGCAAGGCTGGGAAGATATCCCGCTTAATGATAAAGGCATCGAACAAGCACAAGCGCTGGGCAAGCATCTTAAAACGCTTAAAGCGACCGGCGATGGCGTTGACGCGATCTACACCAGCGACCTCAAGCGTGCGCACCATACCGCCAGCATTTTGGCCGACTCATTGGGCTTAACTCTCAATATCGAGCCCGGTGTACGCGAGCGCCACTTTGGCGTATTGCAGGGCTTGATCTACGGCGAGATGGATCAACACGCGCCTGAAGCCGCAAAAGTTTGGCGTAGCCGCGACCCTGATGCTGAACTGCCGGGCGGCGAGTCGTTAGGATTTTTTCATCAACGCGTCGTGCAAGCGATCAATGACATCGCAGCAAAACATCTTGGTCAACGCGTAATGGTGGTAAGTCATGGCGGTGCCATGGATATCATTTGGCGCCACGCCACTCAAGTGAGCTTGCGCGTGCCGCGAGAGGCGCCGTTGCTGAACGCCAGCCTGAATCGCTTAAGCGTTTCAAAAGACGGTTGGAAACTCATCAACTGGGGCGACGTACGTCACCTAGAGCACGGCGCAAGCAATGACATTACGTCTTCTTAACATTATCTAATTTTGACATTACGTCGTCTTGATATTGCTGCGCTCAACACGCGTGTTTGATTCACTAGACATGAGTGGCGTCCTTTAGTGGCGACTACGAGAGCGTGACACTCTTGTCGCACACCCTTTGAATTATGATTAAACGCATGATAAAAACCTTGGCTGAATGAAAATTTTGCTAAAGGTTCGTCATGACATTCGAGCACCTAGGGTGGCTAATCATTAACATTTTGTTACCATTTTTCTTACCTCTAATCGGTATTTTGCCGTTTAAAATATTGCCACTACCCCTCGGAGTAGAAGTTAGATTCATTGCTTTGGTAAAAGATGGGCAGTTGTGCTGGGCAGCCATAGCCATGGGGGCTTCAGCATTGTTTGAATACCTCAACGCGTCTCGTGAAAACCTTGCGGCCTTCTCTTACAACGGCTCATTACTTTTGGTGCTGAGCCTAATAATGTTTCTTGCAGTGGTCTTAGCGGCTGGCGGGGCAGTATTCAATACAAAATATCTGAAACCGCCATACTCTCTTAGAGGCTGGGTGACCCACTACAAAACATTGAGCGGCTCGTTCATTGTCAGCGTCTTGATCGCTATCTTTTCTTCCGTTTTGCATTTTATTATTTAAATTTTTTTGAGGAAATTCAATGTTGAAATACATCACATACCGGTTCAGTGACGAAGAAAGAGCAAAAACAACGATGTTTGTGACGACGCTAATTGTCAGCGCTTTCGCCTTATTGAGCTTTATCGTTATCTTGATACTTAAACAACTCTCCTAGTAAACAGCCAGATAATACTCAGCCTGTTCGCCTAGGCTTACGTGGCGCATTCACCGCCAAGCGGTCGTAAAGCCAATTGGGCAGCAGGCGCATCAGCTTTCCCACCACCCCCATCTGCCATGGGATCACCACATAAGATTTTTGTTGTTGGATCGCCGAGAGTGCTTTCGTTGCAAACACCTCTGCATCCATCAAAAAAGGCATCTGATAAGGATTTTTTGCGGTCATCTCTGTACGAATATAGCCAGGCGCAATTGTTACGACACCGACGTTGTGCGGCTTGAGTTCTAAGCGCAAGCTTTCGCAATAGGTCGTCACGGCCGACTTTGAGGCGCTATACGCGCCAGCACCCGGCAATCCTCTTACACCCGCCACACTCGCAATCCCCACAAGCGTGCCGGTTCGACGCTTAATCATTTGCGGCACAAAGGGCTCAAACGTCGACACTGTCGCCATCACATTGGTTTCAAAGATCGCTTTGAATACAGCGAAATCATCAGTTTGCTCGGTCAACGTGCCTGCACTGATACCCGCGCAGGCGATCACGACATCCACCTCGCCCACTTGTTCGATAAAGTTGTATGCAGCGGCGTGAAGCTCAGCGCGGTCTTGAACATCGACCACATACAGGTAGTGGCGACCCGGCAAACTCGAAGCGAGTTCGTGCAAACGATCGCGCCGACGCGCTAACAAGCCAAGCGTGTGGCCTTGCGCGGCGTACTGCTTAGCAAGCGCCGCACCTAAGCCGCTGCTCGCACCGGTAATAAAGACCGCCAATTAATTGGCCTTTGCACCTGAAGCACGCACGATTTTCTCCCACTTGACGAGTTCGGTTTCGTTGTACTTGGCAAACTCGGCTGAGCTTGACCCCACCGGTTCAGCGCCCATGCCCGCATACTGGTCTTGCACCGCTTGCAGCTTAAGCGCTTGGCTCGCCGCTTGGGATAACTGATTGACGATAGCCATCGGTGTACCCTTTGGGGCCCAGTAGCCGTACCACGTTGCAATATCAAAACCAGGGTAGCCTGACTCGGCAATCGTGGGCAACTCAGGCAGCGCTTGCGCGCGTTTAAGCGTTGTGACGGCGATCGCGCGCAACTTACCCGCCTTGATGAACGGCATGGCCGAGGGCATTGAATCAAACATCAACTGCACTTGCCCACCCACCAAATCTGCCAAGGCAGGTGAACTGCCTTTGTACGGGATATGCAGCATCTCAATGCCCGCCGCAACCTTAAATGACTCACCCGCCAAATGTTGTGCCGAAGCATTACCAGACGAGGCAAAATTAAGTTTGCCCGGATTCTTTTTGCCGTACTCAACCAAGTCTTTAAGCGAATGCACGGGCAAGCTATTGGGCACCACCAACACCAAAGGCACTCCAGCCAATTGCGTGATTGGCACAAAATCTTTGAGGGCGTCAAACCGCATGTCTGGGTACAGATGCGGATTTATCACGTGCAGTGACGCGTTGGCTAAAAAGGTATAGCCATCGGGTTCTGCACGCGCCACCAACTCAGCACCAATCATCCCGCTGGCACCAGGCTTGTTATCGACAATGATCGACTGGCCGAGTATTTTGCTCATTTCGGCGGCGACTACACGAGCCGTCAAATCTGTTGGGCCACCTGGTGGGTATGGCACGACCATACGAATTGCTTTGTTTGGATACGAGCTGGCCTGTGCGAACGCGACTGGTGCACCGGCAGTGCTAGCGACACTCGCTACACAAAGTAGTTGTAAAACAAACTTTAAACTGAACATAGAGGCTCGACTTTTGAAATGATTCATGATTAGGAAGCTAGCGCCGGCGCCTGAGTCACGACACCCGCCTCTAGCAGTTGCTGAATCGACTCGGCACTTAAGCCGGCCTCAGTGAGCGCCTGGATTGAGTTTTCTCCGATACGCGGCGCACTAGTTACGGGGCGATGTAGCGGATGCGAAGGCAAACCAATGTACGGCAACTTGCCGACGCCGGCCTGCTCGAGTTGTTGCGCCAAATTCAGATGCACGGCCTGTGGGTGCGCAAGCACTTCGGTGTAGTTGCGCACTTGCGCGTGCAACACATCGTGCTTTTGTAATAAACCTACCCAATGTGCGGTCGTCTGTGTTTTGAGCAATGCGGCAATATCAGCCTGCAGCGCGGCCCGATTCGAAAAACGAATTTCGTTTTCGAGATAACGGGGGTCTGTCATCCATTCTTCACGGCCCAGCGCTTTGCAGACGCGATGAAAATGATCTGTGTTGACAGTCACCACAGAAAGTTTGCCATCGAGGGTGTCAAACACCGCATTCGGTGCACTAACCGCCCCAAACGGACGCTTGCCGGCAATGGCTTGCTCGATAAAACAAGCACCTTGAAAGGCCGTACAGGCTTCAAACAGGCTGACCTGAACATGCGTCCCCAACTTGTGCGCTAAGCGCTGGTATAACGCCGTTGCAGCCCCCTGCGAAGCGTACAGCCCGGTCATGACATCAACCGCTAACAGACCCACGCGCCTGGGGATACCATGCTCGTCTTGATTAGAAAACATCAAGCCACTGTCAGCCTGCATCACTGAATCTGTAGCGGGCGCGTTTGCAAAAGGTCCATCCTGACCGTATCCACTGACCGATACATAAACCAGGTCAGGCTTTATTTTTGAAAGCGTGGCGTAACCAACACCCAAACGATCGGCGACACCCGGTCGAAAATTTTGCACGATGACATCAGCTTGCAAGGCGAGATCGAACAATACTTTCTTGCCCGCTTCTGTACGCGCATCGAGTGCCAACGCCTGCTTACCCGCATTGAACTGAATCGCCAGTGCGCTCAAATCGCCCTTACCCACACCAACAAAGCGAATCCAATCACCAGCTGGGGGCTCGACCTTTAACACGTGGGCGCCCTGCTGCCAGAGTATGTGGGCGCAATAGGGGCCAGCAATGCCCTGGCTGATGTCGAGTACTCGCAGGCCGGCGTAAGGAAGTGGGGTCGGTGTCATATTAGTTCACCAGCGATTGATGCAGTTCTTGTAGCGAATACACCTTAATCCCAAGCCCTTCGCGCAGATACTGCATGCCTTCAACGGCAGCCCGTGCACCTGCGATGGTGGTGTAGTAGGTGACCCTGGCAGCCAAAGCCTGTGTACGAATTGCACGCGAATCGGTAATCGCGTTGCGGCGTTCTTCAACCGAATTAATCACCAGCGCGACTTCGCCATTTTTAAGCATGTCGACAATATGCGGCCGCCCCTCTGCCACCTTATTTACGATCGTGACAGGGATGCCGGCGGCTTTGATCGCGGCGGCAGTACCGCGCGTTGCCATCAGTTTAAAGCCCAAGCCGTGCAAGCCACGGGCGACTTCAACCGCTTTAGGCTTATCTTGATTTTTAACACTGATAAACACTGTGCCTGATTCAGGCAAGTTCACACTTGCGGCCATTTGCGACTTCACAAACGCTTCGCCAAAAGTCACGCCAACGCCCATGACCTCGCCCGTGGATTTCATCTCGGGGCCAAGTATGGTGTCAACGCCTGGAAACTTCACAAACGGAAATACCGCTTCTTTGACTGAGAAATAATGCGGCACAACCTCTTTGGCAATCCCTTGGGCGGCTAAGCTTTGACCAGCCATCACGCGCGCGGCAATCTTTGCCAGTTGCAAGCCCGTTGCTTTAGACACAAAAGGAACCGTGCGCGAAGCGCGCGGGTTCACTTCAAGCACGTAGACGTCACCTTTTTGCACGGCAAACTGTACGTTCATCAAACCCGACACATTCAGTGCGCGTGCCATCAAAGCGGTTTGACGTTTGATTTCAGTTGTCATTTCGTTTGACAACGAAAACGGGGGCAAGCTGCAAGCCGAGTCGCCCGAATGCACGCCCGCTTGCTCGATGTGTTCCATCACACCACCAATAAACACCTCTTGTCCATCGCACAGACAATCAACATCGATCTCGATGGCATCATTCAAAAAGCGATCGAGCAATACTGGCGAGTCATTGCTGACTTTCACGGCCTCGCGCATGTAGCGCTCGAGGTCACCTTGCTCATGCACGATTTCCATGGCGCGGCCACCCAGCACATAACTTGGGCGCACGACCAGCGGGTAACCAATTTCTTGCGCATGGGCCAAGGCTTCACTTTCAGTACGCGCAGTACGGTTAGGCGGTTGGCGCAGATTGAGCTTAGTTAATAGCTTTTGAAAGCGCTCACGGTCTTCAGCCACGTCGATTGACTCGGGGCTTGTACCGATGATCGGCACACCGTTGGCTTCGAGCGCACGCGCAAGCTTGAGCGGCGTTTGACCGCCGTATTGCACGATCATGCCGACCGGTTTTTCAATGTGTACGATTTCAAGCACATCTTCAAGCGTAACGGGCTCAAAATACAAACGATCTGAGGTGTCGTAATCGGTTGAAACGGTTTCGGGGTTGCAATTGATCATGATGGTTTCAAAACCATCTTCGCTTAACGCCAACGCGGCATGCACGCAGCAATAATCAAACTCAATGCCTTGGCCGATACGATTGGGACCACCGCCCAGCACAATGATCTTTTTGCGATCGGTGGGCTTGGCCTCACACTCTTGCTCGTAGGTTGAATATAAATACGCCGTATTAGTCGCAAACTCTGCTGCGCAGGTATCCACGCGCTTAAAGACTGGGCGCACATTTAATTGATGGCGCAGTTTACGTACCTCGCCCTCAACGGTGTCTAGCAAAAAGGCTAAGCGGCGATCAGAGAAACCGCGGCGCTTAAGTTGCCACAAGGTTTCGTAGTCAAGATCGGCGAGCGTGCGTTGCTCAAGCGCCAACTCAATATCAACAATCTCTTTAATCTGCGCCAAAAACCAAGGATCAATCTTGGTGAGTTGATGCACTTCTTCCATCGTGAAGCCTTGCGCAAAGGCATCGCCCACATACCAAATGCGCTCGGGGCCAGGTTCGCCTAATTCGATTTGAATTTTTTCACGATCAGTCGTTTTTTGATTGAGGCCGTCTACACCGACCTCTAAGCCGCGCAGCGCTTTTTGAAAGGACTCTTGGAAGGTACGACCAATGGCCATGACCTCACCCACCGACTTCATTTGCGTCGTTAAGCGTGCGTCAGCCGTTGGAAATTTTTCGAAAGCAAAACGTGGCACCTTGGTGACCACATAATCGATCGTAGGTTCAAACGAGGCAGGCGTTGCACCACCTGTGATCTCGTTTTTAAGTTCGTCTAAGGTGTATCCCACGGCCAAGCGGGCAGCGACCTTGGCGATCGGAAAGCCTGTGGCTTTTGACGCTAAGGCTGATGAACGCGACACACGTGGATTCATCTCAATCACAATCATCCGACCGTTGAGCGGATTAACAGCGAACTGCACGTTTGAACCGCCGGTATCAACGCCAATCTCGCGTAAGACCGCGATCGAAGCGTTACGCATGATTTGATATTCTTTATCAGTCAGCGTTTGGGCCGGCGCTACCGTAATCGAGTCACCGGTATGCACACCCATCGGATCAAGGTTTTCAATCGAGCAAACGATAATGCAGTTGTCAGCGCTGTCGCGCACGACTTCCATTTCAAATTCTTTCCAGCCTAGCAAAGACTCTTCGATTAAGAGCTCGCTAGTCGGCGAGGCTTCAAGGCCGCGACGGCAAATCGTTTCAAATTCTTCGGCGTTATAGGCGATTCCGCCACCGCTACCACCTAGGGTGAAACTTGGGCGAATCACTGCCGGAAACCCTGAGGTGCCGAGCTCAATCCCGATGCGACGCTGAACGTCCCAAGCCTCTTCGAGCGAGTGCGCAACGCCAGACTTGGCAGACTCAAGGCCAATCGAAGTCATCGCAACTTTAAATTTTTGACGGTCTTCGGCTTTTTCGATCGCGTGCGCGTTAGCGCCAATCAATTCAACATTATATTTTTTGAGTACGCCGTGCTTATCGAGATCGAGCGCGCAATTTAGTGCCGTTTGACCACCCATCGTGGGTAGAACCGCATCTGGGCGTTCTTTCTCGATGATTTTTTCGACCACTTGCCAGGTGATGGGCTCGATGTAGGTGACGTCGGCTGTCTCTGGGTCGGTCATGATGGTGGCAGGATTGCTGTTGACCAACACCACACGATAGCCCTCTGCTTTGAGGGCTTTGCAGGCCTGCGCGCCTGAGTAATCAAATTCGCACGCTTGCCCAATCACAATGGGGCCAGCGCCAATAATCAGGATAGTTTTTAGATCGGTACGCTTGGGCATGGTGACTCTTTATTTGTTGCTGGCCATCAGGCTCATGAATTGATCGAACAAGACAACGATGTCATGTGGCCCGGGACTGGCTTCAGGGTGCCCTTGAAAACAAAACGCAGGGCGATCGGTTAACTCAAACCCCTGCAAGGTGCCATCAAATAGCGATACGTGCGTGGCGCGTGCGTTAGCGGGCAAGGTTTGCGCATCGACCGCAAAGCCATGGTTTTGCGCGGTGATGAACACCCGACCCGACGCTAGATGCTGAACGGGGTGGTTTGAGCCGTGGTGACCCGTTTTCATCTTGATCGTCTTGGCACCGATAGCCAAGCCCATAATTTGATGCCCTAGGCAAATGCCAAACGTGGGTAATTTTCGCTCAAGAAACACTTTGGTGGCTGCGATCGCGTAATCGCACGGGTCTGGATCGCCGGGCCCGTTGGATAAAAATACGCCATCGGGCTTGAGTTTGAAGACTTCATCAGCTGTGGTTTGTGCCGGCACGACGGTGATGCGACAACCGCGCTCGGCCATGAGCCGCAAAATATTAGACTTGACGCCAAAATCGTAGGCGACTACGTGCGGCAGTTGACTGCTGCTTTGGCCAAAGCCTGTCTCGAGCTGCCAAGTGGTTTCTGTCCAGCTAGCCTGCTTGGTGGCAGACACGACTTTTGCCAAATCTTGACCTGACATCCCGGGAAACTCGGCAGCAAGCTTTAAGGCCTGCTCAGCATCGTCTCCCACCAAAATACAACCGCCCTGCGCGCCACCCTCTCGCAAAATACGGGTGAGCTTGCGCGTGTCGATTTCAGCAATGGCGACAATGCCTTGTGCTTTTAGGTAATCAGGCAACGACTGGGTTGACCGAAAGTTGGACAATTGCTCGGGGCAATTGCGCACAATCAGGCCGGCGGCGTGAGTTTTTGTGGATTCGACGTCTTCGAAGTTGATGCCTGTATTGCCAATATGCGGATACGTTAAAGTAACAATTTGGCCGCTATAGCTAGGATCTGTCAATATTTCTTGGTAACCTGTCATGGCCGTATTGAATACGACCTCGGCTACAGTTTGGCCATCAGCCCCGATTGAAACACCTTTAAAGATGGTTCCGTCGGCGAGCGCTAAAATTGCAACATCACGCTTTGACTGGGGGGCGTTTTGCTTGGCTCGTAGTTCATCAAATATATTCGGCAGCACAATCAACCCCAGCGTTAAAAATTAGTAAGCAAACCTTGGAAGTATAACTGATGGCCAGCCTTCTCGACTCACTTCGCACCCAAACCACCGTTGTTGCCGATACAGGCGACTTTGAAAGCATGCGCCGCTATCTGCCCACCGATGCGACCACCAACCCCTCTTTGATACTCAAAGCGGTCCAGCAAGAGGCCTATCGGCCCATGCTCGAGCGGTGCGTCAAAGCCAACCCCAATGCCTCAACCAGCGATCTGGTTGACCAGCTGCTAGTCTCTTTTGGGAAAGAAATCCTTAATATCGTACCTGGTCGTGTTTCAACCGAGGTGGATGCGCGCCTTTCTTTTGACACGGTTGCCACCATTGCACGCGCCCGGCAGCTGATTGCTCTGTATCACGCCGCTGGCTTTGGTCGCGAGCGCATTCTGATCAAAATTGCCGCCACCTATGAAGGCATACAGGCTGCGCGCGTCTTAGAAGCCGATGGTATCCACTGCAACCTGACTCTACTGTTTTCGCTAGTTCAAGCTGTTGAGTGTGCGGATGCACGGGTACAGTTAATTTCACCCTTTGTGGGCCGCATCTACGACTGGCACAAAAAACAGCAAGGCAGTGTCTGGAACGAAGCCGCAAACAGCGGCGTCAACGACCCCGGCGTGTTGTCGGTCTCGAAAATCTACAGCTACTACAAAAATTTTGGTATTGCCACTGAAATCATGGGCGCAAGCTTCAGAAACACAGGGCAGATCTTGGCACTTGCTGGCTGTGATTTATTAACCATTAGCCCCGACCTGTTGGCGAGCCTCAATGACACCCAGGGTGCAGTCAGCCCCTGCCTCACAGCCCCCTATGCAAAAGCCAACGCGGTCGAACGCCTACCAGCAGGCGAGCAGGCCTTTCGCTTTTTGCTCAACGAAGATGCGATGGCAAGCGAGAAACTATCTGAAGGGATTCGTGCGTTTGTGGCTGATGCGCGCAAGCTTGATGTGTTGATTGACGCACAGCGTTGAGCACAATCGTTTCAAAAGGATTTATGCCTCACGACATTTCAAACCGCTAGACCCCTCTCAGTGACTGGAACTGGGGTGTAGCAGTTGAAAAGCTGTTCACTGAGTCACAGCGACAGAAGCATCACAGCTTTTCAGTTTCGCCCGATTTAGGCTGCCAGCGCATGAGGCGTTTTTCGAGCACACCGACGATCGAATCCAAGATCAGTGCACACGCTGTCAACACAAAAATACCAGCAATCACCGTGTTGACATCTAGCGTACCCTCGGCTTGCAAGATCAGATAACCGACCCCAGCAGCCGAGCCTAAATACTCGCCCACCACCGCGCCCACAAAGGCTAAACCGACCGACGTGTGCAAGCTTGAAAAGACCCAGCTTGTCGCACTGGGTAAATACACTTGTCTAAGTAACTGTTTGCGATCAGCACCCAACATGCGTGCGTTATCCAGCAAGGTTGGGCTCACTTCACGTACGCCCTGGTAGACGTTAAAGAACACAATAAAAAACACCAGCGTGACCGCCAGCGCAACTTTTGACCAAATCCCCAAACCAAACCACATCGCAAAAATCGGTGCCAAAATGACCCGAGGCATTGAGTTCAACGCTTTGATGTAGGGATCAAGAATATTGCTGGCCATGGGCGAGAGCCCCAACCACAAACCCATACCAAGCCCAGTGGTCGTACCAATAAAGAACGCCAACACCGTTTCAGTTAAGGTAATGCCTAAGTGTGAGTAGATATCGCCGTTCGCGACAAACCAGTCCCAAATCCTGCCAGCCACGCCAAGAGGTTTACCAAAAAAGAAGGCAATTTTTGGATCGGCAGAGGCGAGTTGCCAACCACCAAGCACCACAATCAGAATACCGACTTGCCACACACGCAACGATAACTTCGAGGTGGGTTTTAAAAAATTCAACATATCAAGCTCGCTTTTGCTGGGCGTAGCCCTTCAGGACTTCATCGCGCAACACTGCCCAGATCGCACCGTGCAGTTCAATAAACCGGGGTTGCATACGTACCTCTGCGACATCACGCGGGCGCGGCAAGTCGATCACAAACTCACCGATCGGGTGCGTGCCAGGCCCAGCAGACAACACCACGACACGATCGCTCATCGCAATCGCCTCATCTAAGTCGTGCGTAATAAACAGCACCGCTTTGCGCTTGGCCATCCATAACTCAAGTACTTCGTTTTCCATCAACTGCCGCGTTTGAATATCAAGCGCCGAGAACGGCTCATCCATCAAGATCAGATCGGGATCGCGAATCAGTGTCTGCGCGAGCATCGTGCGCTTGCGCATGCCGCCTGACATTTGATGCGGGAAGCGATCTTCAAAACCGCTCAGGCCAACACGCTTCATCCATTCGCGACCCTGCTCACAGGCTTGCGCACGTTCAACGCCGGCAAACTCAAGACCCGCCACCACGTTATCCAGCGCGCAGCGCCAAGGCAGTAAGGCCTCACCTTGAAACATATAACCCGAGCGCTTATTGACTCCGGTAACGGTCTCACCGAACGACTCAACCACACCGCTGGAGGGTGCAAGCAAACCTGCTGCAATATTCAACAAGGTCGATTTACCACAACCAGTCGGGCCAACAACCGACACAAACTCGCCGGGCGCAACTGAGAGCGTACTGTTGGCCACCGCCGTATAGCGTTGACTAGGATCATCGCGCGACACAAACGTACAGGTGATGTCTTTTAATAAAAGCGCCGGTGTTTGTGCCTGCCGTTTACCTGCAACTGCTTCAGTGGATACCATCAACCATACTCAATTTAAGCTTTAGTTTCAAAAGATCTATTTTTTTGAAGCATGCACCGAAACGTTGACGCCTAGGTGCATGCGTTCACGCCACAGTTTAGACCTTCACTTCAGGGTATTTTTCATTCGCGCGGCGTGTGAAATCATTAGTCCAGGTTTTAGCCAGATCAATTTTGGCATTGCGGATGTCTACATTGTAAGCAGCTAGCGCTCTCAAGGCGGTCGGCGGTCCATCTTCTGGGATCATGCCATCAGGCGAAATCGCCTCAAAACATTTTTCAACAGCCTTGGTGTAAATCTCTGGCTTGCCTTGCAAATAGCTAGCGGGCACTGCCTTTGTGACCCCTGCAGGGCCTGCTTTCATAATCCACTTATCGGCGCGCACAATCGCATTGGCCAACGCTTGCACGGTTCTTGGGTTTGCGTCGATATACGCTTGCGGGAGATACAGGCTACCGGCAGGCATGTTGCCACCAAAAATATCTTGCGTATCTTTTAGGCGACGGGTGTCAACAATCGTCAGGATTTCGTTCGCTTCTTCGAGCGTGGTAATCACAGGATCAATATTTGCCAGCGCATCAATCTGACCCTCACGAATTGCCGAGATCGCACCGGCACCTGTGCCCACACCAATGAAAGAGACATCAGTCGGCTTCAAGCCGTGTTTGGATAAATAAAAGCTCGCAATCATGCTGGTTGACGAGCCAGGTGCTGTCACCCCAATTTTTTTACCACGCAGATCGGCTGCCGTCTTGAAGTTTGGTAGCGTCTTTTTCGAAACGCCCAGCGTAATCATGGGGCAACGACCCTGCAAGACGATGCAACGAAAAAACTGACCCTTAGACTGCAAATTAATCGTGTGCTCGTAGGCGCCCGACACCACATCAGCACTGCCGCCGACCACTGCCTGTAAAGATTTTGAGCCGCCGGCAAAATCCGAAATTTTGATGTCGAGGCCCTCGTCTTTAAAAAATCCTAACTGCTCGGCAATCGTGAGCGCTTGATAATAAGTACCCACCTTGCCACCCACTGCGATATGCACACTGGCTTTTTCAAGTTTCTGGGCAAGCACCAAAGACGGCGCAGCCGATAAAAGGCTGGCTGTACCGGCGAACTGAAGCAACTGACGGCGTGAAATCGACATGAGTGTCTCTCGTAAGAATTTTTGATAATCTATTTAAGCACAGCACTTACCAAGCGCGACTCGGCGTTTACCCGCAAGGGATTCAGCTTTCGGTCTAGGCTTAAGTAGGTTTACGCTCAAGCAGCGCCCAGGCAACGGTGCCTGCGTCGACGTATTCAATTTCACTGCCTGCAGGCACACCGCGGGCAAGCCTTGTGACCTTGATGCCTTTGACACGTAAAGCTTCGCCAAGGTAGTGCGCCGTAGTTTCACCTTCGGCAGTGAAATTAGTCGCCAAGATGACCTCTTGCACGACCCCATTTGTTGCGCGCTCAAGGACTCGGTCGAAGTCGAGTTCGTCTGGCCCCCGCCCCTCAAGAGGCGCCAGACTGCCCATTAACACGTAATACAAACCCTGATAACCACGCGTGGCTTCAATTGAATTTTGATCGGCTGGCGTCTCAACGATACACAGCAGGCTTGCATCGCGCTCGGTGTGCTCGCAGGTGGCGCACACTGGCGTTTCTGTGAAGCCATTGCACAATTGACAATGTTGTAAGCGTTGCACCGCGTCAGTGAGCGCCTGACCAAGTTGCTGCGCAGCCTTCAAATCGTGTTGCAATAAATGATAGGCCATGCGACGCGCTGTACGTTCACCCACACTGGGCAGGCGTCGTAGCGCCTCGACTAAGGCTAAGAGCGGCTGTGGTTCAGAAGACGAACTCATTAGAAGGGTAGCTTCATCCCTGGGGGCAACGGCATACCGGCCGTGACGCCAGCCATTTTTTCTGAAGAGGTCGACTCCGCTTTGCGCAAAGCGTCATTGAACGCCGCAGCCACCAAGTCTTCGAGCATATCTTTATCATCCGCCAACAAGCTTGGATCGATCGTGACCCGCTTGACATCATGGCGGCAGGTCATCGTGACCTTCACCAGATTGCCACCTGCAGCACCTTCAACCAAAATGTCGGCTAAAGCGTCTTGCGCTTTTTTCATATTTTCTTGCATCTGTTGCGCTTGGCGCATCAAACCTGCAATCTGTCCTTTCATCATAATGACGTGTCCTGAATGAGTTAAGTGCGTGTTTCGGTTCGTTCTTAAGTTCGTAATTCGGTGAGTGCCTAAGTTCGTGCTTCGGTTCGTACTAGAAAAAAAATTATGCTCGCAATTCAAACGGTCATTACCTACGCAGCAAAGGCCTTACTGCGACGCATGACCCGGACGAATCGAACCAGGCACGACGTGGGCACCAAAATCCTTCATGAGCGCTTGCACAAATGGATCGATCGTGACCGAGTGTTCTGCCGCCTGCTGGCGTGCGGCTTGCGCGGCCAGATCGACGGCGTGCGCCGACTGACCTTGCGCGGCCCCGATCTCAAAATGAACCCGCACCACAAAGCCAAAATATTCGGTTAACACGGCACGCAGCCTATCAGCTTGTGCGCCGACAGCCAACGCCTTTGAGGCTACACGCAGGGTGATCGCACGACCTGTCACTGCTACCCATTCGGATTGCCGCGCGAGCTGCGCGGCCATGCCAGACAGCGGTAGTTTGGCTGAAAAGGCGGCCCATGGTTCAGGCAAAATAATTGTGTCAGACACAGGTGCGGCCGGCGCACGAGCAAATTGTGCGTCATCGGCCTCATCAAAGACAGGTTCAGAGCCGTAGTCGAAATCGTTACTTGAGAAGTATTCTGGCTCAGGTTCTAGATAGGCGGGTTCGGAATCAGCATCTGAATCAGCAGACTGTTGGTTTGCCGCAGGCGCGACCTTCGCAGCAGTCGCAGCAGTCGCAGCAGTCGCAGCAGTCGCAGCAGTCGCAGCAGTCGCAGCAGTCGCAGGGGTGGCAGCGGTGGCAGCGGTGGCACGAGGGGGCTCGTGCGAAGCCGCAGAAGGTGCGAGGGCTGGGCTTGCTTTCGCAGCAGTGGGTTGCGATGCGGTGGGTTGTTCTGTACTGACTTGTGTAACGCTTGGCCGCGCTGTACTAGCTTGTGCTGGGCTTGGCTGCATCACCGTCGCTTGGCTGACGTTAGGCGCGTTGGTTGGTAATGTTTGTTTGATTTGGGCAGCAGCCCCAGTTGCGGCGCTTGAAGGCGTGTTGGCAGCCTGAGCGACTTGCGGCACAGCTTGCTGTTGTGCCCCGCCCGCCGCGCCCGACAGAGACAGCATACGCAGGCATGCCATTACAAAGCCGGCGTACTCATCCGGCGCAATCGCTAACTCAGAGCGACTATGCACCGCCACTGTATAAAACAATTGCACCGCATCGGGCTGTAAAGACGTTGCCAGACGCTTAATATCAACGGCCAAAGGATCTGCATCGTCAATCGCTTGCGCAACCCTTTGCACGATCGCCACACGCGATAACAAGATTGCAAGATCGGCCAGCGCTGCGCGATAAGACAAGCCTCGTGTGGCGAGCTCGTCTGCGATTTCGAGCACTGCGGCAGCCTGGCCTGCTTGCAAAGCATCGAGCAAGCGCACTAAATGTCGCTGATCAATCGTACCCAGCATGCCACGCACAGCCTCTTCGGTCAGATTACCGGCGCTATACGCAATGGCCTGATCGGTTAGCGATAAGGCATCGCGCATTGAGCCTGAAGCGGCCTGGCCCAATAAGCGCAAGGCAGGCACTTCAAACGGGATCTCTTCTGAGCCCAACACCTGTTCAAGATGACCGACAATCGCGTCACCTGGCATCTGTTTCAGATTGAACTGCAAACAACGCGATAAGACGGTGACAGGTATTTTTTGTGGGTCAGTCGTTGCCAAAATAAACTTGACGTGCGCCGGGGGCTCTTCGAGCGTTTTGAGCATCGCGTTGAACGCGTGCCCGGTCAACATGTGCACCTCGTCGATCATGTAGACCTTGAAGCGACCAGCGCTGGGCGAATAGACAGCCTGCTCAAGCAATTGCGTCATCTCTTCGACGCCGCGATTCGAAGCGGCATCGAGTTCTAAATAGTCAACAAAGCGGCCTTCATCGATTTGTGTACACGCCTGACAGACCCCGCAAGGTGTGGCGGTGATGCCGGTTTCGCAATTGAGCGCTTTGGCCAAAATACGCGACAGGGTTGTTTTACCGACCCCCCGAGTGCCCGTGAACAACCAAGCATGGTGTAAGCGTTGCGTAGTTAGGGCATGCGACAGTGCGCGGACAACATGATCTTGGCCGACCAAAGTGTCAAACGAACGTGGACGCCATTTGCGCGCAAGGACCAGATAAGTCATGAAATATGTGAATTACTGACAAAAAATTATCAACAAAATCATCGAATCGCTAGCAATATTCACTCGTACGTCAACCACTAAGGCGAAAGAGGCGAGCCTGACTTCGGCACTGTTTCTGCACGACTATGGCTGCTTCGTTCCCGACCTGACCAGATTTGCCGCCGAACCATGCGAAGGGGCCCGCCAAGTTACATTCTAGCAGGGCTTGTCGCGCGTCTGCGGTTCAAACTCAAACCACAGGTCTTCCTTGGGAAAATAAAGTGCGGCACGCGCCGCCTGGCCGTCCAATCCTGTTACCTGATCGCAGTAGCTTTGCAACTGCTTAGCGTAGCGTGCCAGCATGCGTTGCCCAAACGACTCGGGGGTTTCAGTACTCAACGGGCGACCAGTTTTGTAATCAACCACCAGCCAACCGCGCTCGTCTTGAAAGGCGAGATCCAAGACCGAAACTTTGCCTGATTCGTCGAGCAAGGCCCACTCACGGCGCGCCCCCAATTGCGAGAGTAATGTTTGCCCACGCGTATGTTTGAGCATGGCAACGAGCGTCTCGAGCACCTCGTTGGCCGCATTGGACACCTCGGGGGCTGGCACCCCAGCCTGAATGCACTGACGCTCGATACGTTTGCGCTGCTTAGGCAAAGGATGCTCGACCCAGTACGCCGCACCGTGGCGACCCAAGTGATCGAGCCACGCATGAATCAACGTGCCAAGCACGCGGTCGTAGGTTTTGACAGCAGGCCAGACGAATGCTGCATTAAAAGCGTAAGGCGAAGCAGCTGGCGGTGTCACCGCGCCCGTGAGAACGCTAGTGAGGATCGCGCCAGTCGCAACCTCTGCGCGGCGAACTAAAGCACCACCGTGGTGGTAGGGTACCGCGGTCGATGGCGCTTCGGCGCGCGTCACGACCGGTGCAATCGTTTCTTTGCGCCAACCAGGCCACAACCGCGCAAGCAGACTGCCCGTGGTCGGCTCAGCAACCGTCAGTTCTTTGGTTGAAACAGTCAAATCCGCGACAAGATGCAAAACCTGTTTGGCGCGCGTTGCAGCCACATATAGCAGTCGATCGATTTCAAATTCGCCGCGACGCTTTTCTCGTTGTGCAAGATACTTTGCGATCGGGTCTTGCTCTTTGCTTGCGCGCGCCTTGATGGGACCTAACAGCAACTTCGAACCGACTTGCTCAAAACGCAACAGTGGTGCATGGTCTGGTGCTGGAGCACGCTGCAGACCATACAAAATGACCGTTTCAAATTGCAGACCTTTACACTTGTGCATGGTCATGATTTCAACCGCCCTTTCGTGCGGATCGGGCGCGGCATACAACTTTTTTAAACGCTCTTGCAGTTCGTCTATCTGAAGCGCGCCATAAGGCGCCAAGCGTTCAATGAGCTCAAACAAACTTTCGGCATCTTGCAGATCCGCTTCAGACTCGGCCAACGTGGGCCCAGCCAAGACCCGCCATACCGACTCAAGCCGCGCGGCAAACGGTTGCACGTCATCTTGTGTCAAGGCTTGGAGCAAGATCGGTGCAACACTACGTAGCCGCGAAAATTCTGCCGGTGCCAGCACCTGTTGCGCCAGACATAGACCTGCTGAATCGGTTGGCTTAAGCGCTGCACGCAAAATATCGGGTACTGCTTGCTTGTTCTGACCAAACAAAGCGTGCAAGCTTTCGAGCGTTAAACCGCAATAAGGCGAGCGCAACACCGATAACCATGCCAAGCGATCAGCAGGATGGGTCAGGGCGCGCGCGATTTGAACCAGATCGACCACATACGAACGCTGATGCAATGGCACCAACTCAACGGCGCGGCAGGCAATCCCCTCACGCTGTAACAACTGCGTCAGATCGAGCAAGTGTGTGCGTGCGCGCACTAAAATCGCCACGGGGTGCTTATGCTCGGGCTGACTAAAGTCTATCAGCGCCTGGCGCGCCAACTCAACTACGCGCTGCTGAGACGTTTGTTGTGCGTCGGGCAAAAAAGAATGACACTGCACTGCGTCAGGTACCGTTTCGGCCTTGAACGCAACCGAGGCCGCGTACGAAATTGCACCAACTGCCGGATCATCGTCTTCAGGAAACATAGGTTTGAAGGTTGCGTTGACCCACTCAACGATGTTTCTTTGCGAGCGAAAATTATCAGTCAACTGTAAACACGTCAGCTTCAACCCCGCTAAGCCCTGATCACGCACCTTGATAAACAAACTCACGTCAGCCTTACGAAACCGATAGATTGACTGCATCGGATCGCCGACTAAAAATAGACTTCGCCCATCGCCCTGCTGCCAGCCAGAGGTCAGTTTTGTGATCAATGAGATCTGAGACAGACTGGTGTCTTGAAACTCATCAATCAATAAGTGTTGAATGCTGGCGTCAAGTTTGAGTAGCAGTTCACTTGGATCATCTGTATAACCCAAGGCCAAATCCGCACGGCGAGCTATCTCGATAAAATCAACCTCACCCGCTTGTATAAATTGCAGCGTGAGCTGCCCAGCTGCCAACTTTAAACACTGCATCTGCGCCTGAATAATGTCCCATTGTTTAGGCGTAAATTGATAGTCTGGCAAAGTGACTGCGCCGTGTAGACGGCTGACCCACTCTGGTAGCTCGGCACCCGCAAGCTCGGTTGGACGATGATCATTCAACCACTGCAACATCTGCGCTTTAGCGGTCTTACCTTCAGCACCTGGCGGAAACCCTTGCGCAACGGTCACCGCCTTTCGTACCGGCCCATCGCCCGTCAGCAGCAATGCGGTCAAACCTTGCCAGCGCTCGAGCTCGGCGGCATTCGCCTCGAAAGGGCTACCATCCCAGTCAAGCAGCGAAACAATCGGGCTATCAGCCTTGGTCAGCAGCAGGTTGCCCGCAGCGAAGTGCGCGAGCGGCGCAAGTTGCTCTGCCCAGTGCTCAGGCATCACTGCTAACAATTTTGCAAGATCTTGCTCAATTGCCTCTAACAAATTATCTTCAAGCGCACTGTGATCATCGCTGCGCTCAAGATGCGGTAGCCACTGATCGCGCTGGCTCAACATATCAGCCAGAGCATCGCGCGTGGCTGACACATCCAGATCCATATGCGTCAACAAACGTTTGACCTCGGGACACTCGCCCGCCAGTTCGATCGTGGCACTTGCGGCGGCGAGATAGTGTGGCCGAGCATCTTCAGCAATGCCAGGCAATCCGCCCATCGATGACATCCACGGCATCGCCCGCACCAACGACGCACAAAAAGAGTCAATCGTGCGAATCGCCAACCGCGCCGGATATTGCAAAATATTCCAGTCAAATTCTCGGTCGCGTTCGAGCGCCTTGCGCGCCATGTCCCAACTGCGTCGTTCGTGCTCGGCCACGGGCGGGGTATCGCTGAGCCCTTTCGATAGCTTCTCGAGCACTCGCTCGTGCATCTCGGCTGCAGCCTTGCGTGTAAAAGTGATCGCAATAATGTCTTCAGGCCGCTTGACTGTGCTTAACAAGGCAAGAATGCGGTCAGTCAAGAGTTCTGTCTTGCCCGAGCCAGCGGGCGCCTGAACCAAAAACGAATGTGTCGGGTCTGTTGCCTGCAGTCTGATCGCGGCATCGTTAGGTTGCTTTTCACTCATCGCTAGACTCATCTTCGTACAGACGCAACAAGGGCAACACATCGCAGTTCTCTAAATCTGTTTTATTCCAGGCTTGATTCAGGGCATGACCTGAAACAAACTCATCGGCCAGCGTTTCAATAGTTGTTTGAAGTCTGAGCAATAACGCCTGCCAGCTTTCGTCTTTAAACTTTGCTTCTTCTAAGGTCTTGGGGCCACTCAAACCAAGGCAATCACGCTCAACCAAACCCGCCACGACAGTCTCTTTTGAATGCAACTGCACCAGCACCAGCCCCACAGTTTTTGCCGACGTTCGTTCGGCAGTGGCATCAGTCTGGCCGAGCATCATGGCATAGGCGGGCACCTGCAAATTTAAAGGGCGAGGCGTTTTCCAATCATTTAATACTTTGGGTAAGGTCGCACCGGTTTTGTAATCAATAATGACTCGGTCTTTCGTGTCACCCACCACATCTAAGCGGTCAAGTCGCACCTCAAGGATCAACCCCTTCACCGAAAGTTCGCGCTTCTGTTCGACTTCAATCACTTCAAACGGCAGTCGGGCCTCTTCGAGCGCAAGCCATTGCCTGACCACCGCAATACCACGCTCGATTTCAAGACCTTGCAAGGTCTCATCAAAGGCGTGCAGCTCTTTACGACCGACCTCGTGCGCAATACGTTCAAGTTGAGCGTCAAGCGTGTGTTGCACAACGGCCTCATGCAGGGCCTCTTGATCACGCAGCTCTTCCCAGATCCGTTGCAATACACCATGTAAAAACATGCCACGCTGCATCTTGTAGGCGAGTTCTGTGTAGGCGGGCAACCCCCGCACCCCTAAGCGGTGCCGGATAAAGGCCCAAAGTGGATTGCGCGCCTGAGTTTCTAGCAAACCAATCCCACCAGAAATCTTTTCGTCCTCAGCCACCCTGGGCCCGCGCGCGTCCGGTATGCGCTCAAGCAAAGGGGTGACAAAGTCAGACTTCGAAGGGGTCCAAACGTCTGGGCTGGGTTCAAGCGACACAGTCAACGGCGAAGGTCGTAGGACCCGCTCGCCTTCAAATAAGGCAGAGCTCACAATAATGCTTGGGGCGGTGTGGCAAAGTGCCTCAAAGATCTTCTCGGCCCACTGGCGCTCACGCTCGGGAGTCGAACGAGGCGCTTGCGCCTGGCGCAACGCTTGGACTGGAATAAAAGGGTTGGGCTTGGCGACTGCAGGCAACACTTCGTCAGTCAGACCTAACATCCAGATCGCATCCCACTGACCGCCCTCTGCCTCGAGTAGCCCCAAGACATCGAGCCGCGTATCAGGCGCACGCTGCGGCTGAAACAAGGTGCTACGCGCCAGTCTGCTTAACGCCTTTAACGCTTCGCCAGCAGTCAGCGTGCCAAGCACTACCGAGAGCGCCTCAAAACGTTCAAACAAATCATCAAGTGCCTCAAGCACTTGGTAAGCCGGCGAACTTTGCTGACCCACGCCGGGAAAGCCAAGCGTCGCTAGAGTTGTGCGAAAGAATCTGGCCCAAAAATAGGTCGGCGCCGACGAACTGCTGCTTTGCCAGTCTTGCCAAGCGCGCTGCCAGGCGGGCGATAACTGCTCAAGTGCAGAAAGAGAATGCGTCCAACCGGCAAGACTCACTTGACTCACGTATTGCTGACGCCACCGGGCATCTATCTGGGCCCGCTTCCCCATTTCGGCGCTGTGCCCCACGCAATGACCGGCTAGTAACGCTGCACTTAACTCAACCGGTGCTGCCTGCTGTTGTTCTTTCATCAACACGAAGGTACGCAACCAGGCCAAAGCAGCACGCCCGGCCTCCCATTCAGCTAAAGGCCGCGCAACGGCAACGTTAAAACTGTGTTCGGGCACACCCTGTGCATCGCTCAAGACGCGCGTCAGTACACGGTGCGCGAAAGGTACTTGAGAGTCTAGCGAGATCGCCACAATCGCAAAACGACCCTCAGGATGCGCGTGAAGCTGAGCGCGCGCCCAATGCGCAGCAGTCTGCCACTCAGACTGTGCAGTCCCACACACCACACGACGGAGAGCCCCAGCTCGTACCGCTGGCTCGCGCAATACCGAAAGGTTGATTCCGCGCGCCAAAAGAGCCGTACACAAAACACCCATGCGAGGTGAAATTTCACTAAAGCCCGCCAACACGATATTGCCTGGCAATTCAAGGCCTGCCTCAATCATTTGAATGAGCCGCGTCACAGCCAAGTTCGGATCTAACGCATCGAGCGCGTGCAACCGACTGTGGTAGTCATCGCGCCAACGCAAAAAACTTGCATATTCATCGGTGGCAACAGACTCATCGACCACGATGTGCCACTCGTCGATCAGCTGAGCCGCTTGCATCGCCCCCGCTGCTGCTTGGGTCACGTCAAGCAGCACGCGCTCTGTCTCAAGCGTCTCGATCACTTCGGACCAAACGGTTTGAGCTGCAAAGTGATCTAGCAACAAGGTGTGTTCAAGGAACCCGTCTTGAAACCCGGCGCGGCTCAGTTGCTGCACCAACCAGCCCGACCACGGCACAATCGCCGGAATTTCAGATACCTGTTGGGCTTGACCCGCCTGCTGCCGAGCTAGGCTTTGTATGACCCTGCGTGCCAGACGATTATTAACGGTAATGACCGTCGTGTCACGGGCATCACGGTCACGAAGTTCGGCGTAATCGATGAACGGCAGGTCAGACAAATTTTGCATAGGTCGCGGACTATAGGCCGCACATGGAAGCGATGGCTTCCCAATTTAAGCGCATTGCAGGAGATAGATATGCCAAAAATCCGACAATTAACACACCGCAAAATAACGCCCCGAGGCCAACACGCACGATCAGCGAAGCTTTACGCGAACGCGGCACCATCAACGTCGCTCCAGACATGCAGTTTTAAGCGAATGTGCCAGCATCAAAGTCGCTCCGGTCGGGCAGTTTTAAGCGAATGTGCCAGCATCAACATTGACCTAAGCCGATTTAGCAATCGCTGCAACGTTAAGTGGGGTTTCGCGCACAGGTAGATACAAAGCCGCTGCAATCAGAGACAAGGCAATGCCAAGCCACCACACCAAGTCATAGCTACCGGTCACGGCCTGCACGCGCCCACCAATCCAGACTCCACTGAAGCTACCGAGTTGGTGGCCTAAGAAAGTCATGCCCATCAGGGTTGCACCGAAACGCAAGCCGTAAATATGGCCAATCAAACCTTGGGTCAAGGGAACAGTGCCTAGCCAGAAAATGCCCATCCACCCAGCAAAGACGTAGACCACCCACGGTGAGGTTGGCATCACAAGAATCCAAATCAAGCCTACCGTGCGCAACGCGTACAAGCCAGCCAACAAATTCTTTTTGCTATGCGTACCACCCAACTTGCCAGCGGTGAAAGAGCCGAACACGTTGAACAGACCAATCAAACCGATCGCGATCGCACCCGTGCTGGCATTCAGGCCTTGATCGACCACAAACGCGGGCAGATGCAGGGTGATAAACGCAGTATGAAACCCACAGACAAAATAGCCCCAAAAAATCAGATGAAACGTTGGGTGCCTAAGCGCCTGACTAATCGCCTCAAACATCGACTGCTGCGGCCCAGCGCTTGGCCCGGGTGTACCGCGCAGAAACCACGCCAAGGGCAGCGTCATCGCCAGCGTCAACGAAAGCACCCAATACGCACCCGTCCAGTCAAGCGTATCGATTAAAAATTGCCCCGTGGGCACCACCAAAAATTGACCTAACGAACCGCCTGCACTCGCGATTCCCATCGCGGTGCTACGCGAGGACACCGGAACAGTGCGTGCAATCACGGGCAAGATGACGGCAAAGGTTGTGCCGGCCTGACCCAAGCCGATCAGCAGACCAGCAGTCATGTATAACTCGAACTCGGTGCTTGAGTAGCGGGTGCCCAACAACCCCAACGCATAGAGCGCAGCGCATAGCGCGATCGTACGACCTGCGCCCAAACGATCTGCCATCATCCCTGCGCCGATCGCACCAAAGCCCCAGGCGAGATTTTGAATCGCGAAGGCCATCGAAAAAACCTCACGGCCCCAACCGCGCTCAAGCCCCATCGGCTGAATAAACAAACCAATCGTGGCACGAACGCCCATCGCCAGCAGCACAATCAAAGTGCCGATCAAAATGGTACTCAGCACGAGGGGATCGTCGAGTAACTCTGGTTTGGGTGTGACTGAGGTGGGCGTCTGCGTCATGTTACGAGGTGAACTATTCTATTTTTTTGGATCGTGAATTTGCATCACAATTGCTTGATACTGATCATAACGAAAAGCATAGGTAAAAACCGAAATTCAACAAGAAAACTGGTCCCGCCGACTGGAATCGAACCAGTGTCCCACGCTTAGGAGGCATGTGCACTATCCACTGTGCTACGGCGAGAACTTCTTTGTTTAAACCGCAAGTGTGAGTGTAACAAGCGCCCGGACTTTACCCCCTGATACCGATTAACCTCTAGGGTGATGTTGCGCGTGCAGGCTTTTGAGGCGTTCGCGTGCCACGTGGGTATAAATTTGCGTGGTTGAAATATCAGAATGCCCCAACAGCATCTGCACCACGCGCAGATCAGCGCCATGGTTGAGCAAATGTGTGGCGAAAGCGTGCCTCAACACGTGCGGCGAAAGTGGCGCATTGACCCCCGCCAAGACTGCGTATTTCTTGATGAGCAACCAAAAAGATTGTCGCGTCATGGGCGCGGCGCGCGCTGTCACAAACAACGCGGGGCTGGTTCTTTGCCCAAGCAACTGCGGGCGCGACTCAGCCATGTAACGAGTGATCCAATGCGCCGCCTCAGCGCCTAACGGTACCAGTCGGTCTTTACCGCCTTTGCCCAGCACGACTCGCACCACCCCGTCACTCAAACTCACTTCGAGCACGCCAACACCGACCAGCTCTGACACCCTTAGGCCTGTGGCGTAGAGCACCTCGAGCATGGCACGATCGCGCAAGCCTCGGGCAGTGTGCACAGGGGGTTGCTGCAACAACGCCTCGACCTGCGCCTCAGATAAGGTTTTCGGCACGCGCAAGGGCTGGCGTGCCGTGGTCAGTTGCAGGCAGGGGTCAGCCGCCACTTTTTGATGGCGCAACGCCCACAAGTAATAACGACGCAAAGTCGCCAAACGCCGATTCGCGGTGCTGGGTTTGGTTTGCGCATGTTTAGCCGCGAACCAAGCTTCGATATCGCCACCCACAGCAGCATCCAACTCAAGCCCACGCCGCTCTCTGAGCCACTCTTCAAAGCCGATTAAATCCAACCGATAGGCAGCAAGCGTATTGGCAGCCAAGCCATCCTCAAGCCACACAGCGTCGATAAATTCACCGATCGAGGCCGATTCTTCATGACTCATAGCAAAACACCTCTAATTACAGCGATTGTGAATGAACACTACGCTTGTTGCCTGAACTGTACAACGCGACGACCTATCTTTTTTACAACCTGCGTCGAATGATGGACAATAAGGGAAGTCAACTCTCTAAGCTTGCTGCGGTGGTCGCCAGCGCTTTAGCCTCGCGCAAGAGTCGCGATCGTCAATGGGCTCGATTGCTAGGCGTGACGAATCTCGCCCTTGACCTTACTCAAAAACACAACTCTGATGCCCGCTCACACATCCTTAACACTTGACCTACCAGACGAAACCGCTACCGAGGCGTTTGGTCAGGCCTTGGCTATCGTTGCGGCAGAACTGAGCCCAAATCCCGCTGGTGTACTCACTCCTGGGCCTGAGGCTCAGGGCAGAATTCACTTGCAAGGCGAACTTGGCGCTGGGAAAACTGCCCTGGTTCGGGCTTTTTTGCGGCACTGCAGCATTACGGGTCGAATTAAGAGCCCAAGCTACGCACTACTTGAATCTTATGAAGTTTCTAACTTATACTTGTATCATCTTGATTTTTATAGATTTAGCGATCCTGCCGAATGGCTAGATGCAGGGTTTCGTGATCTGTTTAAAAACAAGGCACTGCTTTTGATCGAATGGCCTGAGCGGGCCGGTGATTTACTGACTGCGCCAGACTTGTTAATTCAATTGGCGTACGCGGGTGCAGGTCGCCAAGTCACGCTTAAGGCGTTCACTGAAAAAGGGATTAGATGGCTCACCGCTTTGCCTCAAACCGCGACGATGTATCGCCGCCCACCCGAGCGCTCAGCCGACGCCGCCTCTTAGGCGCAGCGTCTACCCTTTTATTGCTACCAGTCATCCCACGCATCGCGATGGCCGCGCGCCTACTTGCCGTGCGCACTTGGCCCTCAGACGAGTACACACGCGTCACGCTAGAGCTAGACAGTGAGCTCAAGGCTGAACACTTCACCTTAGAGACGCCACACCGCATGGTGGTGGACATCCAAGGCATCGATATCTCACCCGGGCTCAATGAATTAGTGCGCAAGGTGCGCACTGACGATCCGTACATCAGTAGTTTGCGTGTCGCGCAAAATCGCCCGAATGTTGTCCGAATTGTGTTTGACCTCAAACAAGCCATTGCGCCACAGGTGTTCACACTTAAACCGGCGGGTGACTACAAGTTCAGGTTGGTGCTCGACTTTTACCCAAAGGTCCCGCTAGACCCGCTTGCCGCGCTACTGAAAAATAATCCACAAAAAATCGATGAAGATCCGCTCGCGCAGATTCTCGCCGATATCGGTCGTAACCCTAAGGGAACGACCATGGCAAGCTTGCCCGTGCTTCCAAGTTCGATCGCTCCGTCAACCAACAACAGTAACATCACGCCCTACAAGCAAGAACGCGGCCGTCGGGTCGTGACCATTGCCTTAGATCCGGGCCATGGTGGAGAAGACCCTGGCGCTATTGGAAAAGGTGGCACACGCGAAAAAGACGTCGTGCTTGCGATTGCACAGCGACTTAAAGCAAAAATTGACGCAACACCCGGAATGCGTGCCTACCTCACACGCGACGGTGATTATTTCGTGCCTTTGCATGTGCGTGTTGAAAAAGCTCGACGCGTTAAAGCGGACTTATTCGTCTCGATTCATGCCGATGCCTTTGTACGACCCACGGCAGGCGGTAGTTCGGTGTATGTCTTATCTTCTGGCGGTGCCTCGAGCACCTCGGCACGCTGGCTAGCAGACAAAGAAAACGCCGCGGACTTGATCGGCGGGATTAACTTAAACGTTCAAGACCCACGATTAGCCAAGGTCTTGCTCGATTTATCCACAAGCGCACAGATCAAAGACTCCACAAAGCTCGCCAACACGATGCTCGGCGAACTTAAAAACGTATATCGCCTGCACAAGCCTCAAGTCGAGCACGCTGGGTTTGCCGTCTTAAAGGCACCCGATATGCCTTCAGTCTTAGTCGAGACTGCCTTCATCAGCAACCCCGACGAAGAGCGCATGCTGCGCAATAGCGCCGATCAAGACAAGTTTGCTGTGGCACTGCTGGGCGGCATCTCGCGTTACTTTTCTGCGAACCCTCACTTAGCCTCAATCGGGTAAGGCCTCGTCGCCCTTTAGAGCCAACGCACCACGCAAGCGCGCAAAGCTCTAAAATGCAGACTTCTTTCTTCTTGTGCCTGCCATGTCGACACATCGTCCAATCTGCCCCCTGCCCGATTTATTAATTAGCCAAATCGCGGCGGGCGAGGTCATTGAGCGTCCGGCTTCAGTCCTCAAAGAGTTAGTCGAAAATGCAGTCGACTCGGGCGCGCAGTCAATTGAAGTCCGACTTGAAGCTGGCGGCATTCGTCGTATCGCAGTGATTGATGATGGCAGCGGCATCCGTGCCGAAGAACTCGCTCTGGCGTTAACACGCCATGCCACTAGCAAAATCACCTCGCTGGCCGAACTCGAGTCGGTAGACTCGATGGGCTTTCGCGGCGAAGCCTTGGCATCCATTGCAGCGGTCTCGCAATTAACGATTACCTCGCGCACCCGCGATGCCGCACATGCCTTCAGCTTAGAAAGCGGTATGGCTGAGCCCGTGGCTGCTGCGGGGGCTTTAGGCACCACCGTCGAAGTCAAATATTTGTTTGATGCCGTGCCGGCACGACGTAAGTTTTTACGCGCTGAGGCCACTGAATTTGGTCATTGCATCGATGCGATTGAACGGGTGGCGCTGGCGTTTCCTGAGATCGGCTTTCGAGTGTTTCACAACGAACGCGCTGTAAGACAATGGCTCCCCGCCTCTGCCTTGCAGCGCATCAGCGATGTGCTTGGCTCTGAATTCAACGAGCACGGTATTGAAGTCAATGCACAAGGCGGCCCCATGTCGATCATGGGAGTGACCACACGTCCGACGGCTGCGCGCGCGCGTGCCGATCGGCAGTTTTTATTTGTCAATGGTCGTCATGTACGCGATCGCACTGTGTCGCACGCCATTCGCAGCGCCTACGCCGATGTGTTGCACGGCGATCGTCAACCAGCCTTTGTGTTGTTTTTACAAATTGATCCGCTAGCCGTGGATGTCAACGTACACCCGGCCAAACACGAGGTCAGATTTCGCGACACCGGTGCGGTACATCGCTTCGTGTCGCAAACCATCACGCAAGCCTTAGCGGGTACCGCAGGCACCCATCAAGTGTCGCAAGGTGAACACGGTACGATACTGGGTGCCTTTGCGATGCCCCTAAACGGCGGCGCAATAGGCTCTGACTCAAGCGCGGCTTTCGCAGCACTGGGCGGTGCTCAAGCCTTTACACCGCGCTGGAACCCGGGCGCGCAAGCCGCCTTCGCCTTGCGCGAGCCTGCCTCGAATGGACTTGGACAACCCGGCGCCTGGAAAGCACTTTATCAGCCGCTCGATGACAGCCACAAGACTGACAACAACAGGATTGAAAATAACGAAACGTGGCCCTTAGGCCGCGCGCTAGCGCAAGTGCACGGCATTTATATCTTGTCGCAAACGGCCTCTGGGCTAGCGTTGATTGACATGCATGCGGCACACGAACGCGTAGTCTACGAGCAACTCAAGACAGCGATCGACGCGCAAAGCTTGCCGCAACAAACACTCTTGGTGCCAGTGGTATTTCGAGTCACTGAAAAAGAGCTCGCGCTCGCCGAAGAGTGTGCCGAGCAACTTAGCGCACTCGGGTTTGAACTGGCCGCTGCTGGCCCACAATCGATGACCTTGCGCTCGGTGCCAGCGATGCTTGCCCGCGGCGATCTTGAGGCGCTGGCGCGCGGTGTTCTGCGCGATATCGAACACGTAGGCGCCAGCCGCTTACTAACCGAACAGCGCAATACTTTACTGGCCACCATGGCGTGTCACGGCGCGGTGCGCGCAAACCGGCAATTGACTCTCGAAGAAATGAACGCACTGCTGCGCCAGATGGAGCACACCGAACGCGCAGATCAATGCAATCACGGGCGCCCAACCTGGGTGCACTTTAGTGTGTCAGATCTCGACAAATTATTTTTGCGAGGTCAATGAGTTTGCCTGCGCAGGCACCACTCATTTGCATTGCCGGACCAACAGCGTCCGGTAAAAGCGCTGCGGCGCGCGCGATTGCTCAGCGTTGGCCTGTTGAAATTATTAACGTTGATTCGGCAACGATCTATCGCGGCATGGATATCGGCACGGCCAAGCCCGCTATACAAGAGCGTGCTGAGGTCACCCATCACTTACTCGACATTCTTGATCCCGCCGAGAGTTATTCAGTTGCAAGCTTTCGACGCGATGCCTTGCAATGCGTGCGTGACATCCAATCGCGCGGCCGCCTTCCCTTGTTAGTCGGTGGCACGATGATGTATTTCAAAGCCTTGCGTGATGGTTTAAACGACCTGCCCGCGGCAGATCCAGAGATTCGCAAGGCACTTGAGGCCCGCGCGGCGGCCGAGGGCTGGCCGGCGATGCATGTCTGGCTAAAAACGATTGATCCAATCACCGCGCAACGTCTGTCACCGAACGACAGTCAGCGCATTGGCCGGGCTCTTGAAATCTGGCAAATTAGCGGGCAGCCCATGTCTGCCCTGTTAGGCGCCACACAACCGGCCGACGAACCCGTCGCAACAATCACGTTAAGCCTCGAGCCACTTGAACGCAGCCTGCTACATGCACGTATCGCCGAACGCTTTGATCAGATGCTTGAACTCGGTCTTCTTGCAGAGGTGCAAGCGTTGCAGGCCAGAGGCGATTTGCACCCTGGACTACCTTCGGTTCGTTGCGTGGGGTATCGGCAACTCTGGGCAATGCTCGAAGGCGAACTAAACTTAAAACAGGCTAGAGAGCAAGCCATTTCGGCCACCCGTCAACTAGCAAAGCGTCAGATCACTTGGCTACGCAGCCAACCCGAGCGCCACATCATCGATGCCTGCTCGCCGAGCGCCATCGATCAGGTGGTGCAGGCGATTGCCGACTTTACTGGTCTACCTTAATCCCAGCGTAACAACAGCTTGTTACGCCACAACCGTTTGCGCTGCACCTTCTGCAGATTCGCGGATATCGCCTAACTGATACACCGTTTCGCCTTGTGCACGCAACGCAGCGCTAATCACTTGCGCATGTTCAGGTGCCACCACCGCAACCATTCCAATACCGCAGTTAAACACGCGATACATTTCAGCATCAGCAACGCCACCCTGCTGTTGCAACCAAGAAAAGAGCTGGGGCATCTGCCAGGCATCGCGGTGCAAATGCGCTTGTAAACCTTTCTGCAAAATACGGGGCACGTTATCGAGTAAGCCGCCACCTGTGATGTGTGCCAAGCCTTTGATCTGACCTTCAAACTGCGCCAATACCGCCAGCACTGGCTTGACGTACAAGTGAGTGGGGGCCATCACAACATCACCCAAGGGACGACCGTGAAAATCTTGCTCGGGTCGTGCACCGGCACGTTGCAAAATCTTGCGCAACAACGAAAAACCGTTTGAATGCGCACCGCTTGAAGCCAAGCCCAACACGACGTCACCTGGCCGAATCGATTTGCCATCGATGAGTTTAGATTTTTCGGCGGCACCCACTGCGAAGCCTGCCAAATCGTATTCGCCGTCGGGATACATACCTGGCATTTCGGCCGTTTCACCGCCGATCAAGGCACAACCCGATAATTCGCAGCCATGCGCAATGCCACCGACAACTTGAGCAGCGACATCGACCGACAATTTGCCACAAGCAAAATAATCTAAGAAAAACAAAGGCTCGGCGCCCTGCACCAAAATATCGTTGACACTCATCGCGACCAAGTCAATGCCCACCGTGTCGTGGCGCTGCCAATCAAAGGCGAGCTTGAGCTTAGTGCCGACACCGTCGGTGCCCGAGACTAAAACGGGCTCTTTATAGCGCTTGGGCACTTCAAACAGCGCACCAAACCCGCCAATCCCCGCCAGAACACCCTCGCGCATCGTGCGTGCCGCCAACGGCTTGATGCGGTCAACGAGCGCGTCTCCGGCATCAATATCAACGCCCGCATCGCGGTAAGTGAGGGGTGCTTGTGGTTGGGTCATAAGAAAAAGCCAAGGTTATGTGACAATTGCGGGGATTTCCCCGTGTTTATACCTAATTTTACGATGAGTCGATGAGTCGGCAGTTACTTCTAGAAATCATCCCCGCGCCGGGGCCCACCTTGAACAACACCGTTGTGGGGTCAAACACGGCCGCAATCGAGGCGGCAAGCGGGCTCGCACCGGGTCGCGCCCTCTACCTCTGGGGCCCGCCGGGCGCCGGGCGCAGCCACGTTCTACGCGCCATTGCCGCCGAAAAAACCTCTATTTTCTTTGACTTAGCCGTATCAGCCACTGAAATCATGGCTTGGGCAACGCGACCACTTTCGGGCTCAGACCTAAAACTGGTCTGCGTCGACGACATCCAAGACATGACCCCCGAGCAGCAGGCCAGCGTATTTGCCCTGTACAATCACTGGCGCGAACTTGCTTCAACAGAACACGCTTTTGCACTAGCTGTCACAGGTGACCGTGCACCTATGATGCTTTCGCTGCGCGAAGATTTGCGCACGCGTTTGGGTTGGGATTTGATCTTTCGCCTTGACCCATTGTCTGATCAAGAAAAATTCGAAGCCATACAAACTTATGCCCAGCGTCAGGGCTTACCACTGTCTGCAGAAGTGCTTGACTGGACATTGACACACTACTCGCGCGACATTCGCCAGTTATTTGCGTTAGTCGATGCCCTTGACCGCTATTCGCTGTCAAAGCACCGCAACGTGACAGTGCCGCTCTTGCGCCTCATGCTTGCAGACCGCGATTTTTTGCAGTCCTCTATTCCTTTTGCCTGACTTTACGTTGTGAGCAACACCCACCTATGACTAGCCAACGCCTGGCCCTCTTTGATCTGGATCACACACTGCTGCCACTCGACAGCGATCACCAATGGGCTGAATTTCTTGCCAAATCGGGCCGCGCCGGAGACCCAGTTCAAGCACTAGCACGCAACGAAGAGCTAATGAACCGTTACAACGCGGGCGATTTAACCGCTGAGCAGGCTGCAGAATTTATGCTGGGCTTGCTCGCTGCACACCCTCCTCATTTATTAGCTGCTTGGCACGAAGAGTACATGCAACGGGTGATTCGCCCTGCCATGACCGATCAGGCACTCGCAATCGTACAAAAGCATCTTGCCGCGGGCGATCTCTGTGCCATCGTCACGGCAACCAACAGTTTTGTCACCGCACCCATTGCGCGTGCGTTTGGCGTACCCACCTTGATTGCCACTGAACCCGAATACCTTGCGGGCCAGTACACCGGAAAAATCCATGGCACGCCAAGTTTCAAACATGGCAAAGTGCTACGCGTCAATGCTTGGCTCGCGACCTTAGACCGTAGCTTAAAAGATTTTAACGAATCCTATTTCTACAGCGATTCGATCAATGATCTTCCGCTTCTTGAAGTCGTGACACACCCCATCGTCACCAACCCAAGCCCCAGTCTGCTCAAAGTTGCTCAAGAACGCAATTGGCCAGTCTTAAATCTCTTCACTTCGTTGGCCGATCATAAATCCTGATGATTACAGACACTCTTAAACGCTTTGTTGGCAAACTCTTTGGCCAACGTTCATCGGGCCTGCAACGCATCGGCCGCGACAAACACGGCATTGATCGCCGCAACGTCTCGCGGCACGCCATTAAAGTCTGCGAGGTGCTTCAGCACGAAGGGTATCAAGCCTATATCGTGGGCGGTGCCGTGCGCGACCTCATCGTAGGACTTGAGCCTAAAGACTTCGACGTCGCCACCAACGCAACACCCGAGCAAGTTCGCCCGTTGTTTAGACGCGCCCGCATCATCGGGCGGCGCTTTCAACTGGTGCATGTTGTGTTTGGTCAAGAGATCATCGAGACCTCAACCTTTCGCGCGCCAGCCTCTGAGTCGCAAGCGACAGACGAAAATGGTCGCATCTTGCGCGACAACGAGTTTGGTACCCATGCGCAAGATGCCGCGCGACGTGACTTCACAATTAATGCGTTGTATTACGACCCCACCACCGAAGACGTCATTGATTATCATCAAGGTGTTGAAGACCTCAAACACCGTGTCGTGCGGATGATCGGTGACCCGCGCACACGCTATCGCGAAGACCCTGTGCGCATGCTGCGCGCCGTGCGCTTTGCCGTCAAACTCAATGGCAATATCGATCCCGCCTCTGAAGAGCCTTTGCAATCGATGGCGGGCCTGATCGAAAACGTACCCGCTTCGCGTTTGTTTGACGAGATGCTGAAATTGCTCACCTGTGGGCATGCCATGGATTGTTTGCAACGTTTGCGCCAAGATGGCTTGCATCAAGGCATGTTGCCTTTGCTTGATGTCGTACTCGAACAGCCAAGCGGTGCTGCGTTTATTGAACTGGCTCTTGACCGCACCGACCATCGCGTTCGTGCCGGTAAAACTGTCAGCCCAAGCTTTTTATTCGCGGCGTTGCTGTGGCATCAAGTCGAATTACGTTGGCAACAATTACAAAAGCAGGGTGAGGTTGGCATCCCAGCTCTAATGCAAGCCGCTGACTCGGTGCTTGATGAGCAAACCGAAAAACTTGCGATTCAGAAACGTTTTAGCGCCGACATGCGTGAGATCTGGTTTATGCAGCCTCGCTTTGATCGTCGCCTACCTAAATCAATCTGGCGCATGATCGAGCAACCCCGCTTTCGTGCTGCGGTGGATTTTCTGCAATTGCGTGCGGCCGCTGGCGATTTTGACAGCGTGCTGGCGCAGTGGTGGATGGATCTGGCGAATGCTGATGATTCTGGCAAAGCCGACATGATCGAAGAGTTAAACAACTTACCTCGCGAAACTGCGGCTAGTGCACCGCGCGCGCGCCGCCGTCGGCGCAGCCCCAGAGCAGTGGTCGGGCAACAAGACGCACCGTTTGTTGAATGAGCTCGGCCAGCGACCATGAGCACGCCTACGAATATCGGTCTTGAGCACATGCTGACTCGCTCGTGCATTAACCGATGAGCACTCTCGCGTATATCGGGCTTGGGGCGAATTTAGGTGATGCTCGGCAAACGATCGCAGCCGCAATCGATACGCTCCGTCAGTCTAGTGGCGTCTTAACGCTGAAACAAGCGCCGCTCTACAGCAGTGACCCTGTCGATGCGCAAGGACCTGTATTTATCAATACCGTTGTCGCCCTTGATACAACGCTTGAGCCGCTCCCCTTGCTCGACCTACTGCAAGCGATTGAGCAAGAGCACGGACGCGAGCGTCCCTACCGCAACGCGCCGCGCACACTTGATCTTGACCTGCTGTTGTATGGCACGCTCACAATTGAAATACCGCGCTTAAGCGTGCCTCATCCACGTATGCACCAACGCGCGTTTGTGCTGCGCCCGTTGCAAGACCTCGCGCCCGACTTGCAACTTAAACAAGGAAGCTTCACAACCTTGCTTGCTCGCTGCCAAGATCAAAAGTTAGATCAACTGGTTAATTGAGAGACCAAGCGACTCACCGATTGATTGGTTGATTAGTTTATGGTTCGACCTATCGACAGGGTGAACACCTGACCGATTAAATCGCTTTGTCAGCGAGCAGCTTCGCTACAGTGCTTTCAGGCACACCTAACTCTTTGAGGATAGCCTTGGTGTGCTCGCCGATACCTGGGATCGGATCCATACGCGCGTCAAACTGATTATTGGTGGCAGGTGGCATCAACGCAGGTAACAGACCAACGGGGCTCTGCACCTCGGTCCACCGATTGCGCGCCTTGAGTTGTGGGTGAGCCCAGACATCTTTCATCTCATTGACGCGAGCGTTTGCGATCTGCGCCTCTTCAAGCTTTTGCTCAACCTGGGCAATCGTCATCTTTGAAAACAGCTCGACAATCACCGCACGCAAACGCGCACGATTGGCGGTGCGCTTTGTGTTGTTATCAAACTCTGGATCAATCGCCAGCGATTTTTGTTCAATCACTTTTTCGCAAAAAATCACCCACTCGCGCTCGTTTTGCAGACCCAGCATGATCGTATTGCCATCACCCACCGGAAAAGGGCCGTACGGGTAAATCGTGGCGTGCGACGCGCCCGCACGCGGCGGCGGCGCAGCGCCTTCAAAAGCGTAATACATCGGAAAACTCATCCACTCGACCATACTTTCAAGCATCGAAACATCGAGGTGGCTGCCAAGCCCGGTTTTATGACGCAAGAGCAGCGCATTCAAAATACTTGAATAGGCATACGAGCCCGCTGAAATATCTGCAATCGAGCAACCAGCCTTTGAAGGTTCTTCAGCCGAGCCGGTCACCGAAACAAAACCACTTTCACTTTGAATCAGCAGATCGTAGGCCTTTTTTTTCTCGTAGGGCCCACCCTCGCCGTAGCCGGAGATATCGCACACGATTAACTTAGGAAATTTGGCATGTAGCGCATCAAACGACAAGCCCATGCGCGCGGCTGCGCCGGGCGCCAGATTTTGCACCAGCACATCAGCTTGCGCCAACAACTGTTCAAGAACTGGGCCTGCATCCGCGTGCTTCAAATCAAGCGTCAGGCTTTCTTTCGAACGATTGGTCCAGACAAAATGCGACGCCATGCCGCGCGTGCGCTCATCGTACTTACGCGCAAAGTCGCCAACACCCGGTCGCTCAATCTTAATCACGCGCGCTCCCATGTCTGCTAGTTGGCGTGTACAAAACGGGGCGGCAATCGCGTGTTCGAGGCTGACCACGGTGATGCCTTCTAAGGGCAGCGGGCCTTTCTTGGCACCCTTCGAGGCTGCTGCGTGCATAGTATTTGTGTTCATGCTTCAAACCTCAGTTCAGCTTGGTGTGCAAGTGTGCCATCTTGTTCGGCCCAAAGTTTAGCCTCGCCTGGCGCGGTGACGGTGCCAGCAACGTCGAAGGCAGTCGGAGCAATCAAAGGCCGCAAGCCTCGATACGACAAATGCTTGAGCGTTGAACGAGGATGAGCCTGTGCAAACGCCTGACACATTAAGGTCGCGATCAACGGGCCATGAATCACCAAGCCTGGATAGCCTTCTTTCTCGGTGACGTAGGGATGGTCGTAATGAATACGATGGCTATTGAACGTAACAGCCGAGTATCTAAAGAGCAGTACCGCGCTAGGGTCAACGGGCTGCCTCCATTGCGACGCTGGTGCGGGCTCAGTGCCCTGAAGCTTTGGCGGACTAGGCTCGCGATAGACGATATCTTGCTCTTCGCTGACGACGAGTTTGCCGTTTTGCACAGTGTCATGCTTCACCGTCACAAATAATAACGAACCGGTGCGACCCGCTTTTTCTTTAATAGCAGTCACCGTCGAGGTTTTATGTGCCTCGGTACCAACCACCAAAACACCATCAAACTCAACCCGACCACCGGCCCACATCCGATTGCGATTGTCGGCAGGCGGCAAGAAACTACCGCGAGCGGGATGGCCATCGGTACCGGTCTGCGCGATTGGCACGGTCTCTAAAAAAAACGCCCAATGCCACAATGGGGGCAACACCGCCCCCAATTCTGGGATTGGACACCCGAGCGTGACAGCGATACGCGCTGCATGCCCCGGATCCATCCGGTCTACTACAGTCTGTGATTTACCTAACCACGCACTCAAATCAGTCGTTGACATCTAAATCCCTTAAACCACTTCAAGCTCTTGCATACGTTGCAAGTGAAAGTTTGTATCACCGAGCAACATTTCGGTGTAGGTGAGTCGCTTGAAATAGTCACCGACCTCAAGTTCATCAGTCATCCCCATCCCGCCATGCAACTGCACCGAAATCTCACCCACTAAACGCGCGGCAGCTGCGACCTCGACTTTACTCATCGAGACCAGACGACTGCGCTTCGCGGCATCTGGTTCGCCAAGTGCAATCGCGGCGACATAGGTCATTGACAAACCCATTTCAGATTGAATCAACATATCGCCTAAGCGATGCTGTAACACCTGAAACGCGGCAAGTGGCTGGCCGAACTGCTGACGCGTTTTTAAATATTGAATCGTGCTGTCGGTGAGATAGGCCATTGCACCGCAGGCATGCGCGCACAAGGCGGTGATACCGTAATCAAGCGCCAGGGCCAACAATTGCTCGGCTTGTGCACCGCTTGAGATCAGGTGATCGGCTGACACACTCACGTCTTTCAAATGAATTGTGGCAGCGCGCGAACCATCAAAGGTTGGGTAATCTTGAACCGAGACACCGGGGGTATCTGCAGGAACCAAAAACAAGGCAACCGCACCATCCAGCAACGCCG
>Ga0209135_1000040_pt1 | contig 41872 bp, 7 predicted proteins | sample LauGreSBDMM110SD_4_FD_187570 | JGI IMG/M metagenome (GOLD analysis project Ga0209135, IMG submission 187570) | Freshwater lake microbial communities from Lake Michigan, USA - Su13.BD.MM110.SD (SPAdes) (version 3) | ecosystem: Environmental > Aquatic > Freshwater > Lake | place: Lake Michigan, USA... | reverse complement strand
GGGTTTTCTAAAAACAATGAGCGCGCAAAGCCATTGAGCATGCTAGCGAAGGGTATTGAAAAATGCTCTTGCGTCAACGAGGCCGATCGATTCACCAAAAACCATAACGGTATCGCGAAGTTGAGCTGAGTGAGTGCGTTGCTGACGTACGACGCGTTCAATAAAATTTGCTCACCAAAGGCTGAATGGAAATTCTTTTCATCCCAACCTTCAGGCCAAACTAAAGCGACGCTCGTGAGCGTGATCGTTTGGTTAACTTCTTGAATGACTTTGGCATAATCATTCGGCGAAGTTTCGTCGATGATCCAAAGCGCTTCGGATTTTTTGGTGAAGCTATGGCCTGGCACCACATAAATATTTGTGGTGTCTGCGCCGTTTAATGCGGTCGCTGGCAATCCTACAGTCGTCGAGGCGAAGACAAGTGTATGCCGGTGCTCTGGTGCTGGCTTCTGAGTTAAGTTTGAACCGATTTGCACTTGCCAAACTGGCTGATAGAGTGCTTGTATTTTTTGCTGATTATTTTGTTGATATTCGTCTACCAACACTTGGCAGATTTTAGTCAACAAGGCTTCATCTTTAGCGTCAAACTGATTGCGTTGCTCTAAGTGAGCACGCAGCTTGCTGGTGTTGCCTTCTTTAATCAGTTCAAGTAGCTTAAACGACTGAACACTTTCGCCTGCGGCGGTGATTGGACTAGAGTTGAACCAGTGGCGCTGCCGTTGAAAGGCGTAGGTCGGCAAGTCAACAAAAGGGGCCGTTTTCACACCATACACTTTTAACCAATCGATCGCCAGACCCGCCTGGTAAAGTTGCGACAAACCTTCGGCCAGCGCTTGTGCTGCAATTTTGTTTTTTCGTAAACTAGGAATCAAGCTTCGATTCTGGACGCCTTCATGTTGACTGATCATCCCAAGCAAAATAGGTTGAGGTCCAATCTCTATCACCGCATTAAAGTTATCGTTGATCAAGTGGTCAGTGATCTTGGTAAATTGGACTGGCTGACGGATGTGATCTCGCCAATAGCGTGCGGTCTGTATGTTTTGGTCAGCGAGGGCGCCGTCGACATTTGAAAGCAGGGGGATCCGAGGAGGGTTGAACTTGATCGTTTCAGCAAAAGACAAGAACTCATCAAGCATAGGCTCCATCAGCGCCGAATGAAATGCGTGTGAGACGGTAAGTTCGCGATATTTGATATCCGTATCGGCCAGCATAGACCTCAGGTCTTTTAACGCACTGAGATCGCCAGAGACCACAGTTTCTTTAAACGTATTGAGCCCTGCAATCTCAATCGACCCAGAGGTTTCTATTTTGTTCAAAAGACGTTCAACCTCACTGGCAGAGGCAAATACTGCCATCATGCCACCCGGCACTTGAAGTTGATGCATCAGACGGGCGCGTGTCGAAATCAGCTTCAAACCGTCTTCAAGCGAAAACACACCCGCGACGCAGGCAGCCACGTATTCACCCACGCTATGTCCCGCGACCACGTCAGGTTTAATCCCCCACGACAACCAAAGTTGCGCAAGAGAATACTCGACGGCAAAAAGCGCAGGCTGGGTATACAGAGTTTGATTCAGTGCACCTGTCTGATCCTCAAAGATCAAGGTGAGTAACGAGCGTTCAAGGATTGGATCTAGATAAGTTGCACACTGCTCAAGAGCTTCTCTGAAGACGGCTTCAGTCTCGAAAAGTTCTTTACCCATTCCTGGATATTGTGAGCCTTGTCCTGTGAATAACCACGCGACTTTCGGCGCTTGGCCGTTCAGGTTCAGTTTTTTATTTAAAGCTAAATCTTGCGGTGGCTGAGTTAAAAACGCATTTAACTTTTCAAGCAACGCATCCTTAGATTCGGCAACGATCGATAACCTGTTTTCAAAATGCGTGCGGTGCAAACTAGCGGCAAGGCAAAACGCTGCCAATTCTTCGGCAGGCGTGTGTTGTAGTTGTTGAGCAAAACGGCTGACTTGCCCATTCAGCGCCATGGCTGAGCGAGCGCTAATATTTAAGATTTGAAAGGGTCGCTGACCTAGTGTGACAGGCACAGAGTTTGCCTGATCGCTCGTCGGTGCTTCTTCTAAAATGACGTGGCTATTGGTTCCGCTAAAACCAAACGAACTGACGCCAGCCATACGCGTTGTGTTTTTTGTCAGCCAGTCTTGTCGTTGATGGGTGATTGCAAAAGGCAGGCTGTTCCAGGGAATGTGCGGATTTTGCTCGGCACAATGTAGATGCGCGGGTAAAACTTTGTGCTGTAAAGCCAGCACGACCTTAAGTAGCCCGCTGATGCCTGCTGCGCCCTCCATATGACCGACATTGGTTTTAACCGAGCCGATTCTTAAGGGTTCTGCAGACGTACGCGTGCTAGAAAATACCTCGGCTAAAGCGCCGATCTCAATGGGATCGCCCAGGCTCGTGCCCGTGCCATGCGCTTCGATGTAGTCAATTTGAGCGGCTTGTACGTTGGCATTTTTGAGTGCTTGTTGGATCACGCGTTGCTGCGAAGGCCCGTTGGGTGCTGTCAAGCCGCTGCTCGAGCCATCTTGATTCACGGCGCTGCCTCGAATCAAGGCTAAGACACGATCGTGTTCAGTGTCGACATCCGATAATCTTTTTAGTACAACAAGTCCGCAACCTTCTCCACGGCCAAAGCCGTTTGCGTCTGAGGAGAACGCTTTGCACTTGCCGTCGGGCGACAACATTCTGTTTCGAGAAAAATCGATACTAGTCTCTGGACTTAAGGTGAGATTGACTCCACCCGTGATGGCCAGATCGCATTCTAAATTTCGTAAACTTTGACAGGCTAAATGAACTGACACCAGCGATGATGAGCAAGCCGTGTCAATGGCCACACAGGGCCCTTCAAGCCCTAAGATGTAAGACAGCCGACCAGACGCGACACTGTGCGCCATGCCTGTCGTCATATAGGCATCTATTTCAGTTTTGTCGCGTGACATCGACAGGAGACTGTAATCTTGATTACAGATGCCGATAAAAACGCCGGTACGGCTGCCCGCAAGCGACGCTGGAACGATGTTGGCGTGTTCGAGCGACTCCCAGCAAACTTCAAGCAAAAGATGCTGTTGGGGATCCATGTTTTTCGCTTCGCGGGGCGAGATTCCAAAAAACTCTGGATCTGACTCTTGCACCTTAGAAAAAAAGGATCCTTGCGTCGTGATGATTTTTCCAGCGTCATCGTAACTTGGGCTGTAATAGGCTTGACTGTCCCAGCGACTTTCAGGAATAGTCGTAATTGTGTCTTTCCCTGAGTTGAGCAACGCCCAAAAATCTTCAGGTGAGCCAATATCGCCAGGAAAACGGCAACCCATACCGATGATCGCGATCGGTTCAGCTTGTTGTTTTTCTAGCGCGTCAATTTTCTTCCGCGCAGCCTGCAACGCCAAAAGCGCCTGCTTGACGGAGGTAAGATGACCTTCAGGGGCGGACTGATCCATTGCAAATAAACCGAAAAAGAGTCCACGTATTCGCTTGGTTGCGCACTCGATTTGAATCGTTAGAACTGATTATTAAACGTGTCACGACCTTAACATGCGCACGACTACACATACTCACAATTTCGCACAGTTTGGTGGGGTCGCTAGACTGCTTTTTCGCGGGGCAGATCGTTGAGTCTGAGTGCGACTTAGTGAAAAAAAAGACTCTGTTTTTACTAAGTATAACTTTGCTAAATTGCTCGCCCAAACTTACTGCTGGCGGGCCATCAAAGCCCACTCCTGATCCATCACCAAAGCGCATCCCTGATCAGTCACCAAAGCCCATTTCTTTGAGAGTTTTTCTGAGTTCTTCAGCGGCCTCTTGATCGCTTAACTGCTCGATCGCCTGCGTATCAAAGTCGCTCGACTCCTGCTGTTTCTCCTCGACAAGAGGCCACTGTTCATTGACCTTAGTCAATAAATAGTTTGCCAGACCATTGGCGTTCGGGTAATCAAAGGCTAGCGTTGCTGGTAGCGAAACGGTCAGTGCTCGACTCAAGCGATTTTTAAGCTCAACTGCAGTCAGTGAGTCCATCCCCATATCCAAGAAGCCTTGTTTGCGGTCAATGTTCTTTGACTTGGGCAAGCTCAGCACGGTGACGATATTCTGTTCAATCAGCTTCACGATGAGGGCCGTTCGCTGTTCGATATTGGCGCCTGCAATCTCGTTGAGCAACGAAGCGGACGCCTCTTGGCGAGGCTGATTGGCGGGTTCTTGTTGAAACTCAGTTAAAAACGCGGTGGGTTTTTTATGGGCTTGATAGGTTCGCCAATCAATGTCGAAGATGCCGAGTTGTGGTCCGTGGTGCCGTAATGCTTGACCCAATGAGGTTAAAGCAACGCCAGGAGGTATCGCTTTAATCCCTTGCTTAGCTAGGTTAGCCGGCGAACTCATTCTTGCTGCTAAGCCGATTTCAGCCCAAGCGCCCCAGTTAATCGCGAGCGCAGCACGACCCGTTGAGCGTCGATAATGTGCGAACGAATCTAAAAATGCGTTCGCAGCCGCGTAGTTCGCTTGGCCGGGCGCGCCGAGTATCGCGGTCGCCGAAGAGAACAGCACGAAGAGGTCTAAATTGAGGTCGAGTGTTTGTTCATGGATCAGCCAAGTGCTGTCAATTTTTGATCGCAGCACTCTGTCAAAGCGCTCGGCGCTTTGTAGCGACAGCACACCGTCGTCGAGTACGCTGGCGCAATGGAAGATTCCCGCTAGCCGTCGCCCAGAGCTCTTAATTTGACGGATCAACTCGGCGACCTCGGCTGGTGCTGTAATGTCGCTCTGAAACACCACGACATTGGCACCAGTCTGCGTTAGCGTATCGAGTTGCGCTTGCTTAGCCAGAGTGGGTTTGCTTCGCCCGACCAAGCAAATATTCTGCGCGGTTTGCTCAACCAACCAGTGAGCGAGACTCAAGCCCAAATCCCCTAAACCACCAAGAATGAGGTACAGATCATTCGGGTCGTTAGAGATGAGCGGTTGCTGGTACAGGTCGATGATGACTTTGCCAGTATGTTTTGCCTGTTGCATCGTGCGAAACGCCGTCTCGACAGCATCGGCCGCAAACGTCTGGTAGGGCAGTGGTTTGAACTCGCCGGTCGCAAAGCGCTCAAGCAACTTATGCAGCAACGCTTGCAGCAGGTGACGCTGCTCGCGGTAGAGCACCATTAGATCAATTGGAAAATACTCTATTGACGTAGAGAACTGTGCGATTTGCTCGGGTGTGCGTAAATCGGTGATGCCGATCTCAAGAAAACGTCCGCCTGTTCTTAAAAGGCGCAAGCTCGCATCAGTAAACTCACCGCGCAAGCTATTAAGTACAACGTCCAACCCCTCTCCGTGAGTGAGCGTTTGGATGTTGGCTTCAAACTCAGTGGTGCGCGAATCAAAAATGTGTTCGACACCGAGGTCTTTCAGAATTTGCCATTTGCCTTGGCTTGCGGTTGCAAACACCACAGCACCAGCAGCCTGCGCAATTTGAATGGCAGCCTGACCCACGCCACCTGTAGCGGCATGAATCAGCACCCGTTCACCAGGTTTTAAGTGCGCCAAGCTTTCTAGCGCATAGGCAGCAGTCAAAAACGTAATCGGAATGGTGGCTGCAGCCCGATCCTCAAGGGCCGCAGGAAGCGACACCGTAGTCGCTACCGGCGCGCAGATCAAGCGACTCAAACTACCAGGAACCATCGCCAATACGCGCTCGCCAACGCTGAATTCTGTGACGCCGGGCCCGAGTTTGACCACGCGTCCCGCGCATTCAACACCTAAGCCATCACCCATGGCAGGCACACGGTGCAAGGCTAGCAACACGTCTTTGAAATTCAAACCCGTGGCGTGCACTTCAATCTCGACTTCACCGGCTTGAGGTGTCGCCCGTTCGCAGGCTTGCCAGGCTAAATCTCCTAGACTGCCAGAGGTCGGAATAGTGAGTGCGTAGTTCGATGTCGCTGGTACCGGTTTGACCGGAGCGAGGCGCTTCAATCTAGCAGCGTAACGCAGCGAATTTCGATAGGCGAGTTGGTCTTCGAAGGGTTGTTGATCAGGCTGAGTGAATTCTAAAAATAACGACGAAGCGTCTGTTTGAAGGGCGAACCTTAAAGGCGCGGGTTCTAGATCAATTACGCGGCAGCTAAAGTTTGCGATTTCAGCAAGAATGCTTTTGGCAAGACCAAGAAGCGGTGCCGCTTGAATATTCGGTTGCGAGTTTGCTGACACTGCAAACGCCCCGCGCGTCACAAAGTCTAACAAAAGTCCATCGGCAAAATTCTGTTTTTGTAACGCCTGAACGAGGTAAAGAGGCGCTTTCCAAGCTAAGTCGCTTTGCTCGGTGAGCGAACTCGCGGGTTGCAATTCGGTAGGCAAATCTAAAGCCCACAAATACACACAACGACGAATAACGTCAGCCGAGAGATGCTCGAATAAGCGTATATAGTCGTTCGCCTCAAAAGGATTGATCGTAAATTGGGTTGGGCTGAGCGTAGCGAAACGTTCACCTTTGCCGACTGAAATGCAAATAATCTGAGCAGACGCACACTTGAGTTGTAATTGTTGACTCAAGCCCAGGTCGTCAGAAAAAACAAGCCAATGCTCTGGTTTGCTTGCGGGTGCTTTGAGCTGAGTCGGCTCGGCCAGCGCGCTTAGCTGCCAGTCAATGTCGTATAGCAATTGACTGACTTGATTGCGCTTAGGCTCTGCTTGATGCCAACTGGCAGCAACCACTTTTGTAGCTTTCAACTTTGTGACACGACACAGGATTTTTCCCGTTTGACTAAATACCGTTGCGTCGGCGGTCTGCACGAGCCCTTCAGGGCCACTAGTCAAATCAACATGACAGAATATTTTTGCTTCAAGCGGTTGCTCAAGCGTCAGTTTGTCAAGCGCAATGGGTAGCCAGATCTCACCTTTGTTTGCCTGAGGCAGTACGGAAAATAAAATTTGAAAACAGGCATCAAGCAGAGTCGGGTAACAATAGTAGCGATCGAAGTGCACAAGAGCTTGGTTTTCAGGCAACGCGATTTCAGCCAAGGCTTGATGCTCGAGTTTCCAAAGGGTCTTGATCAAGCGGTAAGAGGGACCATAGCTGATGCCCAGCGTCTCACATTGTCGGTAAAACTCAGCAACAGGTACATCGTTTGTCAAACCTTCGCGTAGTTGTGCCAAACTTTTGTTGCTGGCTGAGGGCTCTGCGCTTTGCGCAATTTGACCCCGCGCGTTCAGAGTCCATTGCTCAGGCATTAAGTCGGCCGAGTTTACGCAACTATACAAATCAAAGTGATAGCCCTCAGCACTTACATCCAACACAATTTGAGCGTGATGATCAAAGGTCTCTGAGATCGCGAAGGCCTGATTAATTTCAAAGTTCGAGAGGCTTAACGGTAAAGTACCGCCTTGTTGCATAAAGGCTGAAATCGCAAGCTCAATCAAACCAGTCGCTGGCAAAATCGCTTGGCCAAAGACACGGTGCTCTGTTAAGTAAGAGAGCTCGGTATCAAGCTGTGTGTTGAAACGTGTTTGGTTCTCAGGCAAGCCAGGAAGCTTAAGCGCCGCACCCAATAAGGGATGGCTAAGGTGATCTCGCTGCGCGCTTTGCTGGTATTGCGGGCGACGTTCGATCCAGTGATGTTCACGTTGAAACGGATAATTAGGCAGTGAGACATGCGTTAGTGTCGTGCGGGAATACATTTGTTGCCAGTCGACCGCATAGTGCTGCGCGTGCAGTTTACCCATCGCGTATAACAGCTGTCGATTGTCTGCTTGGTGTTGTTTCAGACTGGGTAAAAGTACTGATTGTGTGAGCGTATCGCGTGCAAGCGAACAAAGTATCGGATTCGGACCGATTTCAATACACACATCAATTTTCTTGAGGTTCAACAGCTCAACCGCTTTTGCAAATTGGACTGGCTCTCGGATATGCTTGAGCCAGTATTCTTTCGAGCAGATATCATCGCCCGCGAGTTCACCCGTCAAGTTACTGATGATGGGGATCTGCGCACGATGAAAGGTGACAGTATTTAAGTACTCGCCAAAAGAAGCAAGCATCGGCTCCATTAAGGGCGAATGAAACGCATGAGAAACTGCTAGCACACTAAAAGCGATCTGTTGTTGCTCAAGTGTCTTGAGTACTAGCGCAATGCTATCTTTATTTCCAGAAATTACGCAACGCTCTTTGCCATTGTTTGCGGCAATTGCCACATCAGGTTGATGCGCTTGCAAGTGGGCGGTTATTTTTTCGTACGATAACGACACTGCGGCCATCGCACCATTTTTTGGCAGAGCTTGCATCAGCTGGGCGCGCTTGGCCACAATTCCGATAGCATCCTCGAGCGAGAAGACGCCTGCAAGGCAAGCTGCAACGTACTCCCCTAAACTGTGACCTACCAAGATCGTGGGCTGTACACCGAACGATTGCCAAAGCTTTGCTAAGGCGTACTCCAAACAAAATAAAGCGGGCTGTGTATACAGGCTTTGGTTCAGAATCTCGCTCTCTGTGTGAAATAAAAGCTCGGTTAAAGCTTTGTCACAATGACGGCTCAAAATCTCTGCGCATTGATCGATCCACTTTTTAAACTCTGGGTATGTTGCGTAAAGGGCTTGACCCATCCCTGGGTATTGAGAGCCTTGTCCAGTGAATAAAAACGCAAGGTCTCTGACGCCACTCGCGTAAGCTGGCGTTTGTATGATGGATTGATTCGTCTCGCCTCGCACAAACTCGTTCAAGTGCTCAGACATTTCAATACTGGTACTGGCTAAAACAGAAAGTCGATACTTGAGATTTGCGCGACTCGCTGACGCGTTTGCACAAAGTTGATACAGACTGATGCCTGACGGGCGGCCGAGCAGAGCAGAGTAGTTTTTTGCCAATTGCTGCAGCGCTGGCTCAGAGCGTGCACTCAGGTTCAGAATTTGGGTCGAGTCTTGTACTAGCGTGGTGTCTGTTTTTACCTCGCGCGCCTCATGCGGCGCTTCTTCGATGAGGATATGAGCATTGGTGCCGCTAAAACCGAAGCTGCTCACTCCGGCAATGCGGGGTTTGTCAGAACGTGGCCAAGGTTGCGCGCTCTGGACAACCCGAAGGGGTTTGTCTTTCCACGGAAATCTTGTGGTGGGTGTTTCACAATTGAGGTGAGGCGGCAGCTGTTCATGCTGAAGCGCAAGCACCAACTTCATGATTCCCGCAATACCTGCGGCGGCTTCCAAGTGTCCGATATTTGTTTTGATTGATCCGATCCAAAGCGGGTCGTTGAGCGCACGCTGATGACTAAAGACCTCCGACATCGAGCCTAGTTCAATTGGGTCTCCTAATGAGGTCCCTGTTCCATGCGCTTCGACATAACTAATGTCGCTTGGCTGTAAACCAGCATTTTTTAGAGCTTGTTTGATGACTGCAGATTGAGACGGACCGCTCGGCACCGTGAGGCCACCGCTTGCACCGTCTTGATTGACTGCAGAGCCGCGAATCAGCGCCAAGATTGGGTCGTGATCCTTGAGAGCATCGCTCAAACGTTTGAGTACAACGATCCCGCAGCCTTCGCCCCGAACATAACCGTCTGCAGCAGAATCAAAGGTTTTGCACTGACCATCCGGCGCGAGCATGTGCGCTTTAGAAAAGTTAACACTCAGCCCTGGCTCTAGCATCAGATTGACTCCGCCCGTAAGCGCGATGTCGCATTCGCGCCGCCTTAAGCTTTCACAGGCAAGGTGAATCGTGACCAAGGACGAGGAACACGCAGTATCCAGACTCAAGCTTGGGCCGGTTAGGCCTAAAACATATGACAGTCGACCTGCCGCCACACCTAAGGATGAGCCGGTACCTGAATAAGCATCTATTTTTTGCAAGCCGTTGAGGGCTAAAAGTCGTTGGCCATAATCGTAGGCAATGACGCCGATAAAAACGCCAGCTGACTTGCCGTATAGTTCACGCGGATCAAGATTGGCATTCTCGATCGCTTCCCAGGTCACTTCGAGCAAGAGACGCTGCTGCGGATCCATAGACGCTGCTTCGCGCGGCGAAATTCCGAAAAATTCAGCGTCAAAGTCGGCGACGTTTTTAACAAAGCCACCGAAGCGGGTATTCATCTTTCCAGGTACGTTTAAATCTGGGTCATACAGGGCATTGATATCCCAACGTTCTGCAGGGACTTCGCAGATGCCGCTACGGCCCTTGGCCAAGAGATCCCATAAGGCTTCTGGATTGATGGCGTCTCCGGGTAGGCGGCAACCCATTCCGATGATAGCGATCGGTTCGTGCTGTTGAGCCTGGAGCGCTGCTAACTCTGACTCAAGCTCGTGAATACGAACGAGGGCACCCTTAATAAGGTCGCGGGAATTTTGCGCAGGAGAGGTGCCGTCAGCCATAAGATTTGAATCAGTTATTTTTTCAGTTTAGACGCCAGAAGCATTTCTAAATCGTCTTGGGACAGATCATCTAAATCATCTGTGAGTGGTGCACTCAACGCGACCGAAGTCTCTAAGGCGGGTTGTTCAAGCGCTTCGAAAAGCTCTGGCATGCGTGTCTTAAGATGTCCGCTGAGTGCTTCAAGTGTTGGGTAGTCAAATAAAAGCGTCGTACTTAAAGTACACATGAAATTCGTTTCAAGACGATTTTTAAGTTCTACCGCAGTCAGTGAGTCGAGCCCCAAATCAAAAAGTGGTTTTCTGAGTTCAATGGGTTCGTGATCAGAGGCCCCAATGACATTGTTGATGGCAGCCTTTAATAGCTCAATGAGGCGATGACCGCGTTGAGAACTTTCGACATTACTTAAAAGCTCAAGCCATACAATTTGACGCGTTTGCGCTTGGGTGGGCGCGTCAGGCGTTGAGCGTGTCACAGCGGTTTGGGTTTGTTTGAATGCGGTATAGAACCGATTGTTCGCTGCTTTTGGAAAGTTTTTCAGAAACTGAGACCAGTTGATCTCAGCCACCCCGACCTGTGGTGGTGTCTCACGACCCAAGCAATTAAAAGCTTGTAATGCTTGCGCAGTCGGAAGTGGCGCGATGCCTAAATCTAGCAATCGTTTGGCGTGGGCGGCGCTCAAGCGCTGCGCCATACCAGCCTCTTCCCAAGGCCCCCAATTGATGCTTAAGCCGGGCAAACCTTGCGAGGTACGCAACGCCATTAACTGATCGACGAAGGTGTTGGCGGCGACGTAGCTTGCTTGTCCAGGCGAGCCCGTAAGTGAGGTGAGCGAAGAAAATGCAATAAAGAAGTCCAAGTTTAAATTTCGACTCAGCGTATCGATATTGAGTAGACCTTGTGTTTTTACGTTCAAGGTCTTTTCGAAATCTGGCCAACGCGTGTTCGCAATCAAGCCGTCATGCAGTTGCCCAGCTAAAAATAAAATGCCTTTGATGGGCATCTTTTGATTCGCCTGCTCAATCCACTGCGCAGTCGTTGAATAATCAAGGATATCAACTTGCGAAACCTCAATCTTTGCGCCGGATTGTTTGAGTTGGGTCAGTTGGTCAGAAAATTGACTGCTTGGCAGACTGCGTCCGCACAATGATAGATGGCGAGCGCCTCGATCGATTAGATTTTTAGTGAGCAAATAGCCTAAACCGCCTAATCCGCCAACCACCAAGTAATGGCCATTTGCGTCAAGCTTAAACGGTTGAGCCGCTAAGTGACTCGAGGTCTGCAAGCGTTGTACCCAGCGTTTTTTGCTGCGTAAGGCAATGTGGCTGTCGTGCTCTTCTGAGACCAGTGCTTGCTGGTACATGTCGATGATGACTTTGCCCGTGTGTTTCGCCTGCTGCATCGTACGAAATGCGGTTTCGACAGCTTCGGCCGCAAAGGTCTGATAGGGCAGGGGCTTGAGCTCGTTTGTAGCAAAACGCTCAAGTAACTTGCGCAGTAATGCCTGCAGTACGTGACGCTGCTCTCGGTAGAGCACCATCAGATCAATTGGAAAATACTCTATTGACGTAGAGAATTGCGCGATTTGTTCTGGGGTGCGCAAATCGGTGATACCAATCTCTAGAAAGCGCCCGCCAGCTCTTAACAGACGCAAGCTAGCATCGGTGAACTCACCGCGTAAGCTATTGAGCACAACGTCTAAACCTTCTCCTTGGGTGAGCACTTGAATGCTGGCTTCAAATGTCGTGGTGCGCGAGTCAAAGATGTGCTCAACACCCAGGTCTTTAAGAATTTGCCATTTACCTTGGCTTGCGGTGGCAAACACCACGGCACCGGCAGCCTGTGCAATTTGAATAGCAGCTTGGCCGACACCACCGGTCGCTGCATGAATCAATACGCGTTCGCCGGGCTGTAAGCGTGCCAAACTTTCTAGCGCATAGGCGGCAGTCAAAAACGTAAGCGGGATGGTGGCCGCCGCCCGATCATCGATGGCGTCTGGAAGAGAAACCGTGGTCGCCACCGGTGCGCAGATCCAGCGACTCAAACTACCAGGAACCATCGCCAAGACGCGCTCGCCAACGCTGAATTCTGTGACGCCGGACCCGAGTTTGACTACGCGCCCCGCGCATTCAATACCTAAGCCATCACCCATCGCAGGCACGCGGTGCAAGGCCAGCAACACATCCTTAAAGTTCAACCCCGTCGCGTACACTTCAATTTCGACTTCACCAGCCTGAGGCTCTGCGCGTTCGCAGGTCTGCCAGGCTAAATCTCCCAAACTGCCTGAGGCTGGAATCGTGAGGCGACAGGCTTGCTGCACGGATTGTTGAACGTGTTGGCACACGAACTGACTATTCTCAGACGCGCTTGCGCTTGTATCTAAATCAATGACTGCGCATTGCAAGTGAGGGTATTCAAGCGGTATATTTTTTCCAAACCCCGACAGGATTGACTGTTGTACATTCAGCGGTGCTTGAGGATCCGCAGCAGAAATTAATTGCGCGTTCGCTGTCAGAATGAATAATTGTTCAGAGGTTTGCGCAGAGTCTTTGCCGATCAGCGTCTGTACCGCATAAAGCAATGGTTCAATCGAACCTCGGTTGGCTTCTTCTAAAGGGCCTTCGGCGTCTAAGCCCCAGCCGTAAATGATGCTTGCAAATGTATGATCTGGTTGGCAAAAGGCCTTGGCAAGCTGTAAAAACTGATCTTTTACTTGAGGATTAAGCGAGAACGTCTCGCCGTCCATCGACTTGAACGCAGAGCCTTTCTTTACCACTGTCACGCGATGGCCCGTGGCACGCAATTCATGACAGATCACGGCATCAAGCTCTTGCTCTCCCGCAAAAAATACGATTGTCTTTGCTCGGGTATCACTCGCACCCGCAAGTTCGTGGTTCTGCCAGACCTGCTCGATGCACACAGAGGGCGTCGATTCTTGAAGTAGTTTCTCGAGGCTGTCTAGACTGACTTCCCGACCTTCAATCCCTTTACACTGACCGATTAAGTGGCCATGCTCGTTAAAGAGTTCGATATCGCCAATGGTCTTGGTTAAAGCTTGTTGTGAATCGCGTAACGTTGCAATTGCAAAGAACTGCGTGCCACTGACACTTTGATTAAGGCGAAAGGACTCGATCGAAAACGGCACGAGTGTTTTTGCGCCGTCAGGATTAATCAGGCAGGCGAACAAACAAAAACAAGAATCGAGAAGCCCTGGATGGAGCACGAAATCATCTTGTGTACCCGCTTGGCTTTCGATACCAACGGGAATCGTTAAGCTTGCCAGTGCGATGCTTTCATTTAAGCGAATTTCACTTAACCATTGATGTGATGGCCCGAGCTTGACTTGACTGTTTGCAAGCTGTTGATAGATTTGTGGCTTTGAAATGCGAGTTGAAAGCGTTGCCCACAATTTGTCGAAAGCTTGGCGCGAAAACGTACTCTCGGATACAAGACTGAGTGGGTTGATCTCGATCATACCTGAGGCATGCGTCGAGTAGCTTGTAGGCTCTGACGCGTGCGGGCTGATGAGCTTAAATTTTCTGGTTAAGGGATCGAGCTTTTCAAAAGCGACTTGGATATTTTTTGACTGCAACTCAGGAATAACGAGCGGCAATTCAAATACAAGATGGCGGATGGTCAGACAAGCAACAGATTGGGCGACAGTGCTTGAGAAGAGCCGCGCACTTTCGATGAGTAGCGAGACATAGCTCGCTGCAGCAAAAATTGTTCTTCCCAGCACTTGGTGTTCACCGAGAAGCGGGAGTGTCTGGCAGCTCAGACCGGCGCTTACGATGTCCCAAGCCAGTAAGGGTGACGCGGTGTAACGAAGTGCGAAGGGCCCCGTGGCGCCGACGTTTGAATCTTGCTGTTCATTTTTTTGGTGCGAAATGGCTTGCCAATGTTTTTTTCTTTGAAAGGGGTAGTTAGGGATGGTCGACCATTTTGCTTGTTTGTTGACGAAGACACTTTTCCATTGGACGTCAGCGCCCAGAACGTACAAGCTCGCCAAGGCTCTGTACATTTGTACTTGGTCTGGCACTGATTTTTTTAGGCTGGCCAGCCAAACAGCAGCTCGTGCAGAGTTTTGTTTAGCCAGCCCAAGCAGAATCGGTTCTGGTCCAAGTTCAATATAGGCATCGATCGCTTTCTCTTCGATTGTCTGCATGCCGCTAGAGAATTCAACTGGGCGTCGAATATGATCCACCCAATATTGACTGGTAAGGGGCGTGTCGTTTGCCTCTTTACCTGACAGATTTAAAACGATTGAGCTGTGTGGCTTGTTGTATTGAATGCGTTCGGCCTCTTGCTTGAACTCTGACAGAATATCGTCCATCAGGTAAGAGTGAAAGGCATGAGATACCGTCAGAACGCGGCTGTCGATAGCGACGGCAGATAAGTCGGTGCAAAGGCTTAAGATGGCGTTCTTGTCCCCAGAGACAAGGACTTGTTTTGGGCTATTGAAGGCGGCGACTTCAACTTTTTGTTGATACTTCGTTAAGAAAGGGACGATTGCTTCGCGCGAGCAAAAAACCGCAGCCATCCCGCCACCCGTTGGCAGGCTTTGCATAAGTTTCGCGCGTTTGGTGATCAGCCTGAGACCCTCTTCCAAACTAAAGATTCCAGCTAAACAGGCTGCGGCGTATTCGCCAACACTATGCCCCATGACCGTGTGTGGTTTGATCCCCCAGGCTGACCAAAGCTGGCACAGTGCATAAGCGATGCTAAATAGGGCGGGTTGGGTTGTGCCTGTTTCATGAATGGTCTCAGAGCGCTCTTGAAAAATAATAGATTTCAGCGACTGTTGTGTGAGCGACTGAATGATCGCATCGCATTGATCAATGGCATTTTTAAATACAATTTCTGTTGCGTAAAGCTGTGCGCCCATGGCCGCATATTGAGAGCCTTGGCCGGTAAAAAGAAACGCGACCTTGGGCTGTTGTGTCGCCACATGGCCAGATTGGACATTCGGATTTGTTGAGCCGTTCAGATAGGACTGGAGCCCCTCGATTAGATCGTTTTGGTCTTTGCAGATCACCGAAAGGCGGTAGGGCCAATGATGACGACCAAGCGTGGCCGAATAGCACAAGTCTTCGATACTGAGCTCGCTGGCATTCAATATCTCTAGGTAGCGCGTAGCCAAATCGGTCAGGCCATTACTGTCTTGCGCCGAGAGGTTCAGAATCTGGTACTGATTTAAATTATCCGGCTCGAGTTTCTCAGCTTCTGCGTATTCAGAAATAATTAAGTGTGCATTGGTACCGCTAAAGCCAAAAGAGCTTAAGCCCGCAGTACGTAACGCGTCATTTTTTTTCCAGGGAACTGACTCGGCAATGACGTTTAGCGGTATCGAGTCCCAGGGAATATGAGGATTGGGAGACTGGAAATGCAAGTTTTTAGGGATCTGTTGGTGCTCAAGTGACAGGAGTATTTTGGCAAGACCGGCCATGCCGGCGACCGGCTCTAGGTGGCCGATGTTTGTCTTGACCGATCCCAGTAACAGGTCTCTGTTTCGATTTTTGCCGTAAAGGGCGGCTAACGCCTCGACTTCGATCGGGTCGCCAAGTATCGTCCCCGTTCCGTGTGTTTCGACGTAATCGACCGAATTAGGGCTCAGCTTCGCGTCAGCGAGGGCCTCTTGGATCACAGCTTGTTGAGCTTTGCCATTCGGTGCAGCAAGACCATTCGTTTTACCGTCTTGGTTAATGGCGCTGCCTTTGATGACACCGAGGATACGATCACCATCTCGTTGTGCGTCTTCAAGACGCTTCAACACGATCATCGCACAACCTTCACCCCGAACATAGCCGTTGGCGCTGGCGTCAAACGTCTTGCAACGGCCGTCTGGCGAGATGGCTTGCAATTTAGAGAACCCAATATGCATGAAAGGATGCAAAATTAAGTTCACGCCACCCGCAAGGGCTAAGTTTGATTCTCGACTTTGTAAGCTTTTAACCGCCTGATGAATCGCGACCAGCGATGACGAACAAGCCGTATCCAGGGCCATGCACGGGCCTTGCAAACCAAACAGATATGAGATTCGGCCCGCCGCTGTGCTAAATGTTGAGCCAGTGATCGAGTACGCATCGATGGTTTCGGGACGAGCAGAGTGACGATGATTTAGAGCATAGTCGTCGCCAGAAATTCCAACGTATACGCCTGTTCTGCTGAATTTCAATTGTTCTGGCACTTGAAAGGCATTTTCAAGCGCTTCCCAACTGACCTCTAACAGTAAACGGTGTTGTGGATCCATTGCGCGCGCTTCGTTAGGCGAGATCCCAAAGAACTGAGCATCAAACTGCTCAATATCTTCTTTGAGAAAACCTCCCTGAGCGGTGTACATCTTGCCGGGTGTTTTAAGGCCTTGATCTAAAAAATCATGAGCATCCCAACGAGAGGGCGGTGCCTGAACGACTGCATCGACACCTTCCGTCAGCAGTTTCCAGAACTTACTGGGCGTATCGGCACCGCCGGGAAACCGACAGGCGATGCCAATCATCGCAATGGGGCTTTTGTGCTTCAGTGCATCGTTTTCAGCAATGAGTTCTTTAATTGATGCGGCGGCCTGACGTAAAGCTTGCTTAAGCTTCGTTTCATTGTCAGATGACGAATCTGCTGAAGGAGTAGGTGAACGATTCATAAAAGCTCGTCGGTAGGCCGAGTCAACGTTTGATTGATGGCGGATGCCAGAAGTTTGACATGAGGGAGTTGCATCATCGTTAAATGATTGCCAGTCACGTACTGTAAGGTCGGTGTAGCTATACTGAATCGAGCCCAACCTAACAGAGGGTCATTTTTCATCTCTTCTGGCATGCCTTCTAAAAAGCTTTCGTGCATGTGCTCTGCACGAATCAAGCTCAGATGTTTTACCTTCAAATTCCCAGGAGTATAAATAATCTGCGCTTGGGATTTATACATTTCTACCAGAGATTGCACGTCGCGCAAGCCATCTTGCTCATCGATCAAACCATTAGCCTGCATCCGATTAAACAACTGTTCGATTTGTTCATCCCAGGATAATGTTTTTAAATCTTGGGCAACCAGACCTAAAGGTGTGTTGTACGTTTGACCGACTGTCTCAGCAATAATCGACAGCCACTCGGCATCGTCCCAGTTTTGAACTCTTGTCAAATCTTTTTCAGACGGAATGCCGGTGTCAATAATGAACAGATGTCCCAGTGTGTGGCCGGCCTGATGCAGTTGAAACGCCATCTCTAGGGCAACCCAACTGCCAAAAGAATGCCCGCAGAGGTAATAAGGGCCACTTGCCTGAACGCTTTGCATCGCCTCAATATTTAAGCGCGCGATGTCTTGAATCGAGGTGAACGGTTTTTGAGTCTCTGGCGAAACAATAGCCTGTAAGCCAAACAAGGGGCGATCTGACTCTGAAAGCTCTTTCGCCAACGCTCTTAAGTATATGACAGAGCCACCGGTTCCCGGAACGCAAAAAAGCGGCGGCAGTGAGCCCTTTGCTTGTATCGAGACTAGGACAGAGTTTGTCGCGCTAGCGGTTGGCAACTCAAGCGTAAGTGCGATGTCTTTGATTGTTGGCTTATCAAGCAGCGTGGTGAGGGGTAATTGCCGTTGAAACTTATCTTTGATTGCGCTCATTAAACGGATGGCCAGCATCGAGTCGCCGCCTAGTTCAAAAAAGTTGTCGTCTACGCCGATGGATGAATAGCCAAGCAAAGATTGCCAGATTTCACTGAGCTTGCGTTCAGCCGGGGTAGCAGCCTCGACAAACTGGCTGTCGAGTTCAGGGCGCAGGTGCAGTGCAGTCGTGTCGTCCGAGTTAGGTTGATCGTGCCAGTCTTCGCGTATGACCCAGTTTTTGAAGCGTTGTTCAAGGTCACCTGTTGCCACAATCATTCTGCCCGAGGGCAGATTTTTTAAGATACGTTCGAGCGCTTCAATAGACTCTTCAGGTGACATCGAAAACTCTTGCGTTTTCGAAAAGCTGGTCGCTTCGTCAGAAAACTTCCACGCATCCCAATCGATTGATAACCAACGCGTGTTCTCTTGACGAGAATTTTCAAGCGATACGAAGTGATCCAAAAAGATATTTGCAGCACTGTATGCCGCATAGCCAAGACCACCAAGCACCGCTGAACTCGAAGAAATCAAGCAGCAAAAATCAACCGGAGCACGGTCAAATATATTTTTTAAATTCAAAGTGCCAAAGATTTTTGTTGAAAAATGCTGTTCGATGGTATCTGATGTGAGCTCTAGAAAAGGCGTTACAAGCGATGGCGCACCCGCGGCATGAAAGACACCGTTGATCTTTCCAAAATGCCTTGTGCAAGTGGAGAAACAATTTTCTAACGCCGACGTATTCGAGACGTCGGCTGATAGAACAATAATTTCTGCCCCGAATTTTTCGATACTTAAGATCGTTTGAATGGTTTCGCTAAAGGGCAAACCCTGCGCGCATATATCTTGCCATTGATTGCGCTCAGGAAACACTGTTCTGCTCACCAAGCAGATCCGAGCCCGAGCTTTTTCGCCTAGATAGCGTGCAAATGTAAGGCCAACTCGTCCCAAACCGCCCGTGATGAGGTAGACGCCCCTGTCCGTTAACGTAGAGGGAAGGCCGGCAGGATTTTTTAACTGAATGCGCTGGTAGCTCGGGACCAGCCGTTGATCAGCACGATAGGCGATCATCGGGTCTAACGAGCCATTCTCAATTTCACTCAACACTTTAATCACGAGCCGGCTGGTATCGCGAGTCTCAAGCGCTAAGTCAATGCAATGAATCTTAATCTGTAGGACTTCTTGTGGGATGACAAGACTAGGTCCGATCAGAGTCGCTTTGGCGGGTGAGCCGTGTCCGGTTCCGTAGACGTCATGCAGCCGGTCAGCGATCACAGTGATGTCAATGGATTGATCGGCAGGAATGAGATTTGCCAAGGCCTGACTGACATGCATTAAAGAGTAAAAGCCACGGTCTTGGTGCGTTTCAAACTCAAGCTGTTGTTCTGAGGTCTCGAGCGCGAGCTCTTGTTTAACGTCGAGCGCCCAGCAGTGGACAACTTTATAGATATTCTTCGGGGTTAACTGAATGATTAACGAGTCGTAGTCTTCTCGTTTTCGAGGCGAGACAATAAAAGCTGATTCAGATATTTTTTGAAAACGCTCACCGCTTGTGACGACTACGACCTCTTGGTTTTGTTGGCTAAGTGTCTGAAGCAAGCTTTGGCAAAGTGTCGATTCATTTGCGAAAATTAACCATACACGCCTGTCTGTTGAAAATGCCTCGAGGTCTAACGTTTCGGGATAAACGGTCGGGCGCCAGTGAGGCAGATAGAACCACTCTTCGAGTGGGCGACGTCCGGTCAAATCAACGCTTTGATTGATCGTGCCTGGCTTAGGTGCTTCAATCCAATGCCGTTTACGTTCAAACGGGTATGTTGGCAATGCAACCCGCGATAACTGTTCATCTTGATAAAAGTGATCCCACGAAACAGACAAGCCAGCATTCCAGATTTTGGCAAGTGCATCATAGATACACTTTTCTTCAGGCTGACGATCTGTATCAAGCGAGGTAATGATCGCTTTTAGGTGTTGGCTGTTTGGTCGTCGCTTTACCAAACGGGTGAGGATAGATTTAGGGCCAATCTCTAAAGTGACCAAGTGGCTTTCAGCTAACAAGGTCGCCGCACCCGCCGCAAATTGAACAGGCGCCCTGAGGTGCTTTACCCAATAGTCGGAACTTTGCGCTTCTTGCTTAGTGATCCAGGTGCCTGTCACGTTAGAGATAAAGGGAATGCGTGGTGCAGATAGTGTGTGTTGCGCAACGATTTGACGATATTCTTCGAGAATCGGGTCTAACATGCTTGAGTGAAAAGCATGCGAAGTCTGTAGTGTGGTGCAGGTAATATTTTGTGCGTTGAGCGTTTCAGACAGTCGATCGATTGATGGTGTCGGCCCAGCCACCACGACTCCGCCGTCTTCGTTAATACTGGCAACAGAGATATCTATAAAATTTGAGAGATCAATCTGTGACGCTGGTTGCGCAATCGCAAGCATTGAGCCCTGAGGTAGACTCCAGACCAGTCGCCCGCGATGAGCAATCAGCGTTAATGCGGTCTTTAACTCAAACACGCCCGACAAACAGGCCGCGACGTATTCGCCAAGACTGTGGCCAAGCATCGCAAACGGTTTGATATTCCAATGCATCCACAGTTTTGCCATGGCATACTCAGTCACAAAGAGCAGCGGCTGGGTGATCCAAGTCTCATGAATGAGTTTGAGCCACTGCGGAGCGGTACTTTGCTCTTCAGTAAAAAAATCTCTGAGATCGACAGTTAACAACGGTAATAATGCCTGGGCACAATCGTCGACGATCGCGCGAAAGATCAGCTCGTTTTTATAAAGCGCTTTGCCCATGCCGACGTACTGAGTGCCTTGGCCCGGGAATAAAAACGCCAACCTTGGAGACTCGGCATTTTTGGCTGAAGACGGTTTCATTTGCTCGGCGCTGTGCTGTACAAGTTGCTCGCTTAATTGTTCAAGCGATTGGCACACAAACGTTGAACGATTTTGAAACGCCTTTCTTCCGACTCCTAGCGTAAAGGCTAGGTCTTCGAGTTTAGGATGTCCTTCGTGACCAATGAAGGCGTGAAGCTGAGTTTCTGTGGCTCTGAGGGCTTGTTGCGTTTTGGCGGACAAAGCAACGATGTGCCAAGGGCGGCTATAAGAAGAGGGCGTGACAGTAGGTGCCTCTTCTAAAACAACATGCGCGTTCGTGCCACCAATCCCAAACGAGCTAATGGCGGCTCGACGTGGGTATTCGTGTCTCGGCCATTCTGTCAAAACAGAAGGGATATAAAAGTGGCTGTCGTTCAGTCCGAGTTTCGGATTCGGTTCGGTGAAATGCAGCGTTGCAGGGATTTCTTTGTGCTGTAACGCTAACACTGTCTTAAGCAGCCCAGCCACGCCAGCAGCAGTATTCAAGTGACCGATATTTGTTTTGACTGAACCCAAGGCCGTTGGTCGCGTCTGTTCACTTGCTGAGCCGTAGGCTTGCTTTAACGCGGTGATTTCAATTAGATCTCCGAGCGCCGTGCCCGTGCCGTGTGTTTCAACGTAATCAATCGTATCGGCAGAGACCTGCGCACGCGCCAGCGCCTGTTGAATCACTTGAGTCTGGCCACTCACACTTGGAGCGGTAAAGCCCACTTTCGCCGAGCCGTCGTTGTTGACTGCACTTCCTTTGATTACTGCGTGAATGGTATCCCGATCCTTAAGTGCTTGACGGAGTGGTTTAAGAATCACCACGCCGGCGCCGCTTCCCCACACGGTACCGTTGGCCTGGATATCGAACGCTCGACAATGGCCATCCGGCGAACTGATGTTGCCCTCTTCATGCAGATATCCGCCATGATGTGGGACTTTAATGGCGACACCACCTGCTAAAGCCAAATCGCAGTCGCCCGTCAGCAGACTTTGGCAGGCCTGATGAATCGCGACCAAGGACGTTGAGCATGCCGTTTGTACGGTGATGCTCGGCCCAGTTAGATTAAAGGCATAAGACACGCGCGTGGCTAAAAAATCTTTGTCATTCGAAAGAATCAACTGAAACACCGAAGTGTCTTGATGACTTGCTACGAAAGGTACAACATTTCGAATTAAGTAGTCGTTATGTCCGACGCCAGCAAATACGCCAATAGAGCGTTTAGACTCTGCATAGCCGGCATTTTCTAGCGCTTGCCAGGCCGTTTCTAAGAAAACACGCTGCTGCGGATCGATAAACTTTGCTTCTGCGGGTGTCAACGAGAAAAACTCAGCGTCGAAATCGGTGATGTTTGATAAGACACCCGTACCACGGATGTAATTTGGCGAAGCGATCAGTTCAGGCTCGACGCCAGCTTCACGCAGTTCGGTCTCGCTAAAAAAGCGAATAGATTCTTGACCCGAGCGTAAATTCTGCCAAAAAGTGTTGAGATCATCTGCGCCTGGTACTCGCGCCGCGACACCGATGATTGCTACTGCATCGCCGTCTAGCAGTCTAGGCCCGAGCTTAAGTTGTTCTGGTATCTCTTGGCCTTCATTATGTTGATCCAACCATTTTGATAGCGATCGTATCGTCGGATATTCAAACAAATGGATGAGCGAAATATCGCGCTGAAGCTGGCGCTGCAGTTCTTCATTGACTCGGGTGAGCAGCAAAGAGTGTCCACCGATATCAAAAAAATTGTCATCGATGTTGACAGTAGAACGTTGTAATACTGAACACCAAACCTCGCTAATTAATTTTTCACTTGGCCGCTGAGGCGCTGTGACGGCTGCAATGTCTGGAGCTAAAGACTCGGGATTGGGAAGCGCTTTGCGGTCGATCTTCTCATTGGGTGTGAGCGGAAAGGCAGCCAGCTCAATCAGATGGGCAGGTACCATGTACTCGGGTAGTACCTCTTTGAGAAAGACTCGAAGGTTTTTATCCGAGTGTGCAGCGCTATCCTTGAGTGTCAAGTAAGCCAAGATGCGCGTAGAAGAATCGCTTGCCCCGCTGCGCGCAACGACCACTGCCTCTTTAGTATTTGAGTGTTGACGTAGTCGGGCTTCGATCTCGCCCAACTCAATGCGATAGCCCCGAATTTTGACCTGATGGTCTAGCCGTCCAAGAAATTGAAGTGTTTGATCTTCTGAGCGAGCGACAAGATCGCCTGTTCGGTACAGTCGAGCCCCCGGTTGTCGCGCGAAGGGGTCTGGTCGGTAGGCGTCGGCAGTCAAGGCAGGTCGTTTGAGGTAGCCGCGTGCTAGGCCTTCGCCACCAATATAGAGCTCTCCCGGTATTTGCGTTGCCTGAGGATAGAAATAGCGATTGAGTACATACAGCTGGGTATTTAGTATGGGATGACCGATAGGCTCGACGGTATGTTCAGTCTGAGCATAATCAACCACTTGTCTGACAGCAGACCAGATGGTTGTTTCGGTTGGACCATAAAGGTTCCAAAGCTTGACGCCCGCCGTTAGCAGCGCTGCAGATAAGTCAACTGGTAGGGCCTCACCACCACACAGTGCAGAGAAGTTTTCCGGAGGTTTCCATCCGGTCTCAAGCATCACTCTCCAGGTGATCGGTGTGGCTTGCATTGTGGTGATGCCATACTGTCGTATCGCCCTTTGAAGAGCACGACCATCGATCGCGGTTTCACGCGGGGCAAGCACAACGCGTCCGCCCGAAATGAGCGGCAAGAACAGTTCTAAACCAGCAATATCAAACGAAATCGTCGTGACCGCGAGCAAGGTATCCGCTTGGTCAAAGCCGGGTTCACTTTGCATAGATTGCAAAAAGTTATAAAGCGCCCGATGCGTGACTTGGACGCCTTTTGGTCTTCCGGTCGATCCCGAGGTAAAAATGACGTATGCAGCGCTTAGGGGGTGAATCAGTGGAAGCGGTGTCGAAACGTCAACATTTATTTGTGCTGTGTTTAAGAGCGTCGAAACGCCAACATCTATTAGTACACAGCTTGTTTGTGCAATCAGTACATCAAGCAGTTGGATCGGTTGAGCAGTTGTATCGAGCTTTTTTGAAAGAGCCGTTTCTGTCAGAATTAATTTTGGGCAAGCATCCTCCAAAATCCAGGCAATACGGTCCGCTGGAAAATTGGGATCAATTGGAATGTAGGCGGCTCCAGCCTTCATCACGGCAAGCATCGCCACAATCATTTGCGCTGAACGATCTAAGTAGAGCGCGACCAAATCCTCTGCAACCACGCCCGAAGCACGCAAAATTTTGGCTAATTGCGTGGATCGCTGCTCTAAGTCACCATAGCCGATCGACTCCTGTCCAAACGTAATCGCAATACGATCTGGAGTGCGCTTCGCTCGCTGTTCGATCAGCGTCAGAATATTTGTTTCGGGTGATAGCGCAAAGCTTGTGGCAACCTGTTGAGCTACAAGATCGCTTTTTTCGATAGCATCGAGAAGTGAAATGTCTTGTATCGAACACTTTGGATTGGCAACCATTTGCGCAAGAATGCTTGCATAACGCGTTGCGAATTGCACAATACGTTTACTGATAAAAAGGTCTTCGCTAAAGTTCCAGAAGGCAAGCAGTTGTTGCCCGTTATCCTCGATATTCAAACTTAGATCAAACTTTGCCGAGGTATTGTCTTGCGCGATGGGTTGTATGTGTAGATCGGCAAAGGCATTGGCTTGTTCTGTCGGGGTTTGTAAGTCAAAGGCCACTTGGTACAGCGGGGCGTGATTCAGGCTTCTAGGTGGGTTCAGAACTTCAACAATTTTTTCAAAGGGGATTTCTTGATGATTAAAGTCGCTCACACACGCGGCTTTGACTCGATTCAGAAACTCTTCAACAGTTGGATTTCCTGAAACATCAACGCGGATCGGCAACGTATTAATAAAAAGACCGATAAGATCTTCAAGTACCGCGTCGTTTCTGTTAGCGACAGGGCTGCCGATCACCAAATCATCTTGACCAGAGTGCGCAGACAACAAGAGCGCAAATCCCGCTAGCAAAGTCATGTAAAGCGTACAGTTTGCTGAGATACTGAGTTTTTTTAATCCTGCTGCGAGTTGCGAATCGACTTCGCAGCTGTAGGTGTTGCCTTGATACGAAAGATAGTTGGGTCTTGGATGATCGGTGGTCAGGGTCAGTAATTCTGGGCTACCCGCTAAGCGAGTTTTCCAATAATCAATCAAGCGATCGAGATTCGCACCTTCTAACTCGTTGGCCTGCCAGTGTGCATAGTCTGAATATTGAATTGCTAAGTCTGGCAGTGCGGCATTCTGTTGGCCGCAGAGTGCGGTGTAAATTTGTTGAAGTTCTTTAAACAACACGCCAATTGACCAGCCGTCTGCAACGATATGGTGCAAAAGTATCCAAACCTGAAATTCATTCGAACTGGTTTTGATGACCGTGGCTTTGATCAAGGCATCGCGCGCCAAGTCGAAGCTAAAGTGCTGTATCGCGTGTGTCAGACTCTCTGGTGTTTGGGTATGATCGCTTGTTAAGTCAATCCATTCGCAGACAAAGGCCTCGGGGTCATGAATGACAATCGTTGGACCTGTTGAGCTATTAATAAAGCGATAGCGAAGTGTTTCATGGCGCTGAATAACCAGGCTGAGTGCTTGCTCAAAATACTGTCGATTGAAGTCGCCTATTAAGCCAAAACAAAGCGGCATGTTGTAGGTGGGTGAGGCACCTTCAAGTTCGTACAAAAACCAAAGGCGCTTTTGGCCAAACGATAAGACTGGCGGTAATGAGCGATCGGCCCGTTGAATGTTGCTGGGTTTGGCTGAGAGCCCTTGCACTTGTTTTAGATAAAGCAAAATTTCGTGTTTACGTTCTGTAAGCGCGGCGCCAAGCTCTTTGGTGATGACACCTTTCGGCGCGCGCACGCTGAGCTGATCTCCATCAACCGCCAGCGTCACTTTCAACGCTCTTAACTCGTTCAGAAAAAGATCAAGTGACATCACAGTTTAAATTCTTCTTCGTCGTCATTTAAGGGTGATTGCTGTGCAGCGTGCTCCTGAGCGCTCCAGAGCAAGTTATCGATGTGCTGCCCCAACTGCGCGATGGTGGGCTTTTCAAATACGGTAGAGGCGGGAAAATTAATCAAATAATGTTGTTTGATGCGTGTGACTAAACGCGTTGCCAGCAATGAGTGACCGCCCAAGTTAAAAAAGTCGTCCTCTCGGCTAACCCTTTCAAGATTCAGGATCTCTGCCATCATTTTTTCTAGTAGCTGCTCGGTTTCAGTGAGCGCAGATTGATAGTTCAATTGCTGTTGTCTGTTTGGCTTGGGTAGGGCTTTTTTATCGAGCTTACCGTTGGGCGTTAACGGAAAGGCGTCAAGAACAACCCATTCTGTCGGTACCATGTAGCCCGGCAATTGAGTCTGTAACCAGTTCTCTAAACCTTGCACCGCAGTGTCTGCTGGCTGTTCAAAGGTCACGTAAGCGACCAAGCGCGTATCACTACTCGAAATTTCAAGCACTTGAACCACGACTTGTTTAATGGTTTCGTGCTTTTGAATCACCGCTTCGATTTCTCCAAGCTCAATTCTAAAACCTCGTAACTTCACTTGTTGATCCAGTCGCCCCAAACAAACTAGATTATCGCTGTCGTCGAATTTTGCAAGATCACCCGTGGCATACAGGCGGGCACCAGGCTGAGCTCCAAAGCCATCAGGCACAAATTTTTCAGCAGTCAAGGCAGGGCGGTTCAGATAGCCATTGGCGAGACCTTTGCCTCCAATGAATAGTTCGCCAGCGATGCCGTCGGGCAATAGATTGCCATATTTATCCTGAAGAACAAGCGTGGTGTTGTTTAGGGGTTCGCCAATGGGGATGCTCACGTCATAATCGCAGCTTGAACTGAGCGCAAAGCGTGTTGACCAAATCGTAGTTTCTGTTGGGCCGTATAAATTCCAAACCTCGGCAGAGGTCTTGATCAATTGATTGGCCAAATCAACCGGAAACGCCTCGCCGCCGCAAAGAATTTTTTTCAAGCCGGTGCCATCCCAACCCGCCTCTAAGAGCAGACGCCAAGTGATCGGGGTTGCTTGCATGACGGTAGCACCACTATTTTGAAGCACACTGAGTAGGCTGGTACCGTCTGAAGCCTGCTCTCTTTCTAATAGGACAATCGTGGCGCCAGTGATCAACGGCAAATAGAGCTCTAGGCCAGCGATATCAAACGAAATGGTCGTGACCGCGAGCAGCGAATCTGTTTGGTCTAGACCTGGCTTATCTTTGACCGAGAGTAGAAAATTCACCAGATCCGCTTGTGTGATCTGCACACCTTTTGGATTGCCGGTCGATCCCGAGGTATAGATGACGTAGGTCGGATTGGTGGGCGATTGCAGGTTAGGCAAGTTATGACCTGAAAAGCCGTTTAAAACATCAAGATCGAGTGGCAATAGCTGGCAGGTTTTGCTCAAGGCCGTTGTATGACGTAAATCGTGTGGGTTGACGATGAGTACGCTCGCGCGGCTGTCTGAAACCATGTACGCAACACGGTCGCGAGGATATTCAGGGTCAATCGGCACATAAGCCGCCGCGATTTTTTGTATGCCAAGCAGGACAATCATTAACGAAGGTGAGCGTTCGAGACACACGCCAATCAAATCACCTGGTTTGGCTCCGATGCTTAGCAATTGTCTGGCAAATTGGTTCGCCTTACGATTTAATGCCGCGTAGCTCAAACTAACCTGCCCGAGTGTGATTGCAATCTTGTCGGGAGTTTGTAGAACTTGCCTTTCGAACAACTCAGGTAATGTCAACGCCAAATCTGGCAGCGAGCGATAACTTGCTGCCATGATAGTTTTTAATCGGCGCTGGTCGTATTCTGTCGTCACACTGGCATGCCAGTTGCTCACGCTGGCTTGTGGATTCGAACCCGCGAAGCTCAAGAGTCGGTGTAGGCATTCTAAAAGCTGACTGACTTTCTTAGCATCAAACATATGTTGATCATAAGAAATCTTGATGGGCACCCGTTGACCGCCAGAAGCGGTGACCGTGAGCGGCAAGTTGGTTTGTTCGTGTAACTGCAAGGCGCTAAAGGATAACGCCTGCGCTTGTTCATCAATACTGTCGTCTAGGGGGTAGTTTTCAAAGACTAAAATGCTGTTGAACAACGGTGTTCTGGGTGGTAGTTCGCTACAAGCTTGAATCGTTACCAGAGGCGTGTAGGCATATAAATCACTATCCATCTGGTTATGTAAAAGCGTGGTCATGCACTCAACAATAGATTGACGCGGTTTGAGTTTTGCACGTACGGGTAAAGTATTGATGAAAAGACCCACCATCCCCTCAACACCGTCCAGTTCAGGTGGTCGACCAGAGACCGTTGCGCCAAACACAATATCGGTTGATTGGCTATAGATCTGTAAAAGAGCGGCCCAAGCCGTTTGCAAAATATTGCTTAAGGTCAAACGATGGCGTTTTGCAAGCTCAGCAAGTACGCCGCTAAGATCTTCGGTTAACAGAAGATTCACTTCAGCAAATTGTGAGCGCGACACCTGCTTGTGTTGTTCAAGACTTTTCTCGATGCCCAGAAAGGTAGGTGCCGAGAACTCGGCTAAGTAGTTGACCCAGTATGTTTTTGCAACCTCAAGGTCTTGTTGCTTTAACCAGGCGATATAGTCGCGATAGGGCGTCGGCAACGGTAGGTCATTGGCCGTGGGATTGTGGTAATAATGTAGAACTTCTTTCATCAAAATTGGCAAACACCAACCATCGGTCAAAATGTGATGATGGCTCCAGAGAAACTTCCAGTGCGTGTCCGTAAATTTGATGAGGTAACAACGCATCAAAGGCGCAGTCTCAAGCGAATAGTCGAGATGCCGATCATGCACGACCAGTTCTTGCCATTGCTCGTGCTGTCGGTTGGTAGGGTGCTGCGTCCAGTCTAAGGTTTGCCATTGAAGTGCCACTTGACGTAACACCACTTGGTGATCTGAAGTCTGCGCCCCTTCAAAAATGAATACGCGCAGGCTAGGGTGTCGAGCCAAGACGCTATCCCAGGCTTTAACGAAAGTATGGGGCTCAAAGCGGCCCGACATTTCGCAACTCAGCTGGATGATGTATGCCCCCGATTCGGACGTCAGACGGCTATGAAAGGCCATGCCCTCTTGCATCGGAGAGAGCGGATAAATATCCTCGATATTGTCAGCGTGTGCAGTTGTTAAATCGATGTAATTTTTATCAGTCAGAGTCGCAAGCGAGAAACGATCCCCGATAAAAGGTGTTGCCTGGCGCTCTGCGCAGTGTCTGACGATATTGCGTAACTCGTTTAAATAAAGCGCTGAAAACTGCTCAATTGTTTTAGCTGCGTATATATTTTTGCTGAAGCTAATGTTCAGAAAAAATTGACCTGAGGATATACGTGAGTTGATATCAATGAGTGCTTGTCGTTGACCTGCGCTACCGATATCTGAACCCGTATCACCCTTGGCTTCATCCAGTAGCAGTTGCCCCTGCGCGCCTTGATCAAATTGACCCAGATAATTAAAACTAATGGGGCTAGGTGCGACTTGTGTAAGCGAATGTCTAGTTTGTTCGCTTGTGTTGAGATAGCGCAAAAGACCGTAGGTCAAGCCGTTGGTCGGAATATTTCGCATGCGCTGTTTAATTCGACCAATCGTTTGGCCAAGATCTTCTTCTTGGCGATAACTGAGTCGAACTGGAAACAATGAGGTGAACCAGCCGAGCGTTCGTGTCATGTCGAGCTCGTCAAATAAGTCTTCTCGTCCATGCCCTTCGAGCGAAATTTCAAATTCTTGTAGTTGTGTCCAGCGACCTAACGCGGTCACTAAGGCCGTCATCAGAATGTCGTTGATTTGTGTGCGATAGACCTTGGGCACCTCGGTCAACAAAGCCTGCGTCATTTCGGCGTCAAGCGAAGACTCTAAGTGTAAAGTGGAGTCTAGAGTATTTTTCGAAAGATCCGCTGACAAGTCGATAGGTAGCTTCGGCACGCTTTGGTTGACTTGCGTTTGCCAGTAGGGCAAATCGTTGAGTGCACGCTGAGAATTGGCGTACTGGCTTAAGGCAGTGGTCCATTGTGCAAACGAAGAGGTTTTAGGCTTTAGCTGCAGTGGCAGTTTTTGAGTATGCTGAACCAGTAAAGACTCTAAGTCCTCTAGCAAGATACGCCAAGAGATGCCGTCGATCACAAGATGATGCACAATGAGTAATAGGCGGTTTGCGTGACCTTCCGGCATTTTAAACAGAACTGCCCGCAGCAAATTACCCGTTTGCACTGTCAACGACGCTTGAGCGCGTTTAGCAACCACGCTGATCTCTGCGTCAATATTTTCGGCAGTGCTTAACGAGAAGTCATGCAGCTCTACGATCTCAAAAGTGCTCTCGCGTTCAATACTCGCTTCAATGGCGTCACGTTCAACGATGGTTTGCTTGACTTCGTGTTCAGTACTCGCGTCAATGGCGTCACGTTCAACGATGGTTTGCCTGGCTTCGTGTTCAATGAGCGCTTCATTCTCGTCACGCTCATTTGTTGAATTAATAAATTGCGATCTGAGTACGTCGTGATGCTCAACGAGTCGGTGTAACGTCTGCTCTAACGTTGCGATGTCGACTTGTTTGCTGATGTGCAGATAGACCGACTGATTAAAGTGCTGCAGACTAGCCCTGAAGTTTTCAAAAAACCAGTGTTGAATAGGACTGAGTGGATACGAGCCCGAAAGAGTCTCTTGCGGCGCAACGATTTGAGGTGTCGAACTTGCGATAGCCGCTAACTGAGCAACCGTCTGTTGTTGAAAAAGTTGTTTGACGGATACCGTGATCCCTGATTGCTTGAGACGACTGACGATTTGAATGCTAAGGATCGAATCGCCGCCCAGATCAAAGAAGTTATCGTGTATGCCAACACGTTCAATATCGAGTACATCTTGCCAAATTTGACACAAAAGTTTTTCAGCAGCATCACGCGCCGCAACAAATTCAGTTGTCTCATCTTGAAAAACAGGTGCCGGCAGTGCGTCGAAATCTAATTTTCCGTTGGTCGTAGCGGGCAGGGCGTCTAAAAAAGAGATTCCCGCTGGCAGCATGTAGTCGGGCAAGAGGTTTTTTAAAGAGTGGATGACACCTGCTGCAGTAATGCTACCCCGTTGTTTCAATACGAGATAGGAATACAGCCGGGGCGCTTTCGCTTGTCCAACGATCGTGACACAAGCCTCTTGAATCATTGGCAGAGAAAGCAGCGCGTTTTCGATTTCAGTCAGTTCGATTCTGAAGCCTCGAATCTTGACTTGCTTATCTTTTCGCCCTTGAAAGAGCAAATGTCCTTCAGACAGATAACGGGCAAAATCTCCCGAGCGATAAAGCCTTTGGCCCGGTTGTGTGCCAAAGGGATCTGGCACAAATTTTTCGGCAGTCAGCGCCGCTTGATTCAGATAGCCGCGGCTGACCTGGGGGCCGCCAATGGTTAATTCGCCACCAAGATGAGGTAAGCCAAGGTCAAGAAACTGGTCAAGCAACCGGATATTAGACTGACTCACTGGTTTACCAATGGGAATATGGTCAAGCTTAAGTTGCTGCGGCACTGTGTACGCGGTACACATAATGGTGGTTTCGGTAGGACCATACTCATTGGTCAGTGCGATCGCAGGGTATCTTTGATAATGGTCTTGAGCCAGCTTAGGCAAGAGGCTGTCACCACCAAGGATGATGTGACGCAAAGCCGAAAACTGACTGTCGCTTGAAAGCGCAAGCACGGGGCTATACAGTAAGGGCAGTAAGACCAGATGTGAGATTTGAGTTTGGGCAATGCGTTGCAGCAGGGCCGTGGGGTCTGCGGCTAAATCTTTTGGCGCGAGGTGCAGACAGCCACCCTGGCAGAGTGTCCAAAAGATATTTCCTGAGGAAATATCGAACGCGTAGGGTTGTAAGAGCAATAAGCCCGAGACGGGTGCTGAATAGAAATCACCTCGAGATTTCAGATAGGCGGCGAGATTTGACCGCGAGACGCCAACTCCTTTAGGTTTCCCAGTCGACCCAGAGGTGTAGATGACATAGGCGAGCGACTCTTCCAAATTCACCCACGTTGGGTTACCGCTGGGTGTATCGGTACACAGAAGATCCTCAAGATGGAGTGTTGTCACACCCTCGTGTGGTTTATCGTTGTGAGACGCAGAGCAAAGCAGATGTTGAACGCGTGCTTCAGTGAGCATCACCTCTTGGCGCTCGAAAGGGGTCGCGGGTAATATCGGCAGATAGGCTGCACCGGCTTTCAAAATGCCGAGCATGCTAATTACCATTTCGGGCGATGGCTCAAAAATAAGGGCAACGATCGAGTCAGGACCGAGGTTAAGTTTTCTCAGTTGTCGTGCGAGTTTGTTCGCCTGTCGATTAAGAGAATCGAAGGTCAGTGCGTTGTCGTAGTGGGTCAGCGCAATAGCGTCTGGTCGAAGCGCCGCTTCCTGTTCAAAAAGGGTCTGTGCACAGGTGTAGCGTTGAGCGACTAGCTCTGGGTTGAATTCGTTCAAGAACTGATGGCGTTGGGCGACGCTTAACAAGGTCGTTTGTAGAACGCTCGCGTAGGGCTTTTCGGCCATTCGCCCGAGCAATTGGGTGTAATGCTCTGCGAGTTGTTTGATTGTGCTCTCTTCGAACAAGTCGACGTTGTATTCGAAGACACACCGCAAACGATTCGACTCAGTTTGAATCGCCAGCGTCAGGTCAAACTTAGTGCTTGATGTTTCTGCCTCGAGCGGCAGCATTTTTAAGTCAGCGTGTTCAATGTTTTCTTCGAGTGTATTTTGAAGAACGAACATCGTTTGAAAAATTGGGGCATGACTTAAGCTGCGCTCTGGGTGAAGCGCATCAACGATTGACTCAAAGGGTGTATCTTGATTGGCTAAACCCTCAAGCAGCGTCTTGCGTATCGACGACAGGAGTTCAACGCTAGAACTCTGAGGCTGAAGCAATACTCTGATCGGTAACGTATTGACGAATAAGCCAATCAGCTCGTTCAATTCTGAGCGGTTACGATTGGTGACTGGCGTGCCAATGACAAGGTCCTGCGTGTCACAGTGCTTTGCTAACAGCGCCGCATAACAGGCGAACAAACCCATAAAAGGGGTTACATCGTTTGCAGAACATAATGATTTCAACTGTTGAGTCAACGGTTGGTCGATGAAGAACACCAACGCGCGCCCTTGATAGCCTTGTATTGCAGGTCTCGGTTTGTCGAGCGGTAAATTTAGAAGAGTGGGCGAACTGTCTAAGGTTTTCTTCCAGTAATCGAGTTGCGTGTTCAGTAAGTCTGGATTGAGCCAGCGCTGTTGCCACGTTGCAAAGTCGGCGTATTGTACTTTTAACGGTGTTAGGCGATCAGCCTGCTCGGTTGAGCATGTTTCGTACAAGCTCAACAACTCGCGCTGCAGCACAAGCATCGAAGCTTCATCTGAAGCTATATGATGCAACGTGATCGCAAGCACCCAGTGATTGTTGTTCAACTCGAGTAAATCTGCACGAATCGGAATATCTTTAGAAAGGTCAAAGGGTTGAGTATTTTTATCACTCAACCATTTTTGAACGTCCGTGTGTTGCTTGGACTCAGCTTCTAAGCGAGTCGTTTCAAGTAGAGCCAGAGGAGTCGCTACAACAACCGCCGACGATTCGCCGTCTACCTGTGCATAGATGGTTCGCAAGATTTCATGTCGTTCAACGATTTTAGTCAGCGCTGCGTTCAACGCTGTGACGTTGATCTGACCAAATAATTCAAGCGCTGTAGAAATGTGATAGTTGCTGTTAAGACCCTCAAGCTGATCCAGAAACCATAGCCGTTTTTGTGAATATGAAAGTACTGAAACTCTTCGTTGTTCGGACGACTGAGCCACAATGGGTGGGCTTAACTTTTTAATTGCTTTATGGTTCGAGTGCAGAAACTCAACCAAGAGCGCAATCGTTGGATTGTCGAACAATGCTTGTACCGGAATTTCTACTAAAAATTCATCGCGAATTTTGGTGATAATTTGCAGTGCTAGTAACGAATGACCACCTAAGTTAAAGAAGTTGTCATGAATATCAGGGCGCTCTGCGTTCAGCACGACCGACCATAATGTTGCCATGCGCTCTTCACGGTCGTTGCGTGGGCCTAGATATTGTGCCTGGCTTGAAAGACTTTTAAGGGTAGGTAGAGCCTTTCGGTCGATTTTTCCGTTTGGGGTGAGTGGCAAGCTTTCAAGAATCGCAATGTTTGAAGGCAACATATACGAAGGTAATTGTTCAGCGATCAGCGTGCGCAAAGCCGCAATCAAATCTTGGCTTTGATTTTGCTGTAATTCTTGGCTATATTTAATTTCAATAAATGCATTGAGCGTGACATGATCTTGATCGCTGAACTGGCAGACAGCCACCGCATTTTTGACCAGCGGGTGTTGTGCCAACACCGATTCGATTTCACCGAGTTCAATGCGAAACCCACGCACCTTGACTTGAAAGTCTGAACGGCCAATATATTCAATGTCGCCATTTTCTAAGAAACGCGCGACATCGCCCGTTTGATAAATGCGTTGTCCAGGCAGCTCGCTAAAAGGCGACGGAATAAAACGTTCGGCGGTTAAACCAGGCTCATTCAGATAGCCACGACTCAGGCCAGCGCCACCAATGTAGAGATCACCTGGGATACCGAGCGGAGTGGTTGCTAGGCTTGCATCAATCATAAAGATGCTTGTATTGGCAATAGGGCGACCAATAGACGGGTTGGAGTGCCCGTTGAGGTTGTTATGGTGAAGTTGATTTCTTGCTGACCAAATGGTTGTCTCTGTCGGGCCGTACACGTTCCAGACTTCAGCGTTGCTCTTGAGCAATCGCTCAGCAAGCTCTGCCGACAAGGCTTCGCCACCGCAGAGCGCTTGATCAAGAACCAATTGCTCGGGCTCAATGCTGGCAAAGAGCAGTCGCCACGTGGCGGGCGTGGCCTGAAGCGCGGTTGCTTGCGTCGCAAAGAGTAGTTTGACAAGCGCATGCCCGTCTCCTGTGGTCTCTTTAGGGACGAGGGCGATACGTGCGCCGCTGATCAAGGGCAGATAGAGTTCGAGCGCTGCAATATCAAAAGATATCGTGGTGACTGCGAGCAACGTGCTTTGACGACTGAGACCTGGTTTCTCAAGCATGGTCTGCAGAAAGTTGTGCAAGGCGTTGTGCGTAATTTGCACGCCTTTGGGTTTGCCTGTCGACCCAGAAGTGAAAATCACGTAGGCCAAACTTTCGCCTAGCAGGCTATTGCGCGTCACCAAAAAGGCGGTAGGCGCAGCACGTTTGATGCGATCCCAGTCTGAGTCGATACAGACAACATCAACGGGATCTGAGACGAATAAGGGCTGAGTCGAGGCCTGCGCAACGATCAATCCAAGCTTTGCCGTATCCACCATGTCTTTAATGCGATTTTTTGGATATCCCGGATCGATGGGGACATAGGCCGCACCACTTTTTAAGATACCTAAGAGTCCAACAATTAAAAAGATTGAGCGCTCTACGCATAAACCAATCAAGGTCTCGTTCGTTGCGCCTTGGTTCTTGAGATGGGCGGCCAAGCGCGAGGCGCGCACGTTGAGTTCGCCAAAGGAAATTTGTTGACCCTCAAACAACACGGCAATGCGGTCAGGATAGTCAATTGCCTGTTGCTCGAACAAATCGCAGACCGACTCTTGCTGTGGGTAATGTTTGTGGGTTCGATTGAAGTTGCTTGTAATTTGCTTGAGTTCAGCGCCACTCGACAGTTGCAGGGAAGAGACTTTTTGGTTCGGATTTTGAATGACGGCATCGACGATATGTTCGAAATGCTCGATGAATCTTTGTATCGTACTGGCTTTGAATAAGTCGGTGCTGTACTCAAGCTCAGCAAATAACTGTTCGCTTTGTTCTTCGAACTTCAGCGTGATGTCAAACATTGCGGTTTCGGCGGCAATCGGGACAGCGCTGAGTCGCACATCGCCAATACGCAAGCCGTCTCTCTCTTCATTTTGATTTTGGAGAATCAGCATGACCTGAAAAAGTGGCGAGAAACTAGGGTTGCGTTCGGGATCAGCCACTTCGACAAGCCTCTCAAAGGGCAAGTCCTGATGCGCATAGGCTTCTAAGAAATTATCTCTGACCTGCGTCAGTAGTTGTGCAAATGACGCATGCGGGTCGACATCAGTCCGTAAGACAAGAGTATTTAGAAAAAAACCAATCAGTTGTTCAAGCTCTTTACTCGTGCGATTGGCAATGGGAGAGCCAATCACAACCGTGTCTTGTCGACTGTAGCGTGCGATGAGCGTACAAAATACGGCTTGCAGCACAACGAACAACGAGGCTCCGACGGGTTTGCCAAGCAACTTCAGGGATTGCAGGCGGGCTGAATCGATTGTGAAGTAAGTTGTTTTGCCCGTGTAAGTTTGCCTCAGTGGCCGCGGGTAGTCCGTGGGCAGTTCAACGAGACTTGGTATCCCTTTGAGTTTGGTCTTCCAGTACTTGATTAAGACGTCTGATCGGGGGCCGTCCAATAATTGTCTTTGCCATTGCGAGTAGTCAGCGTACTGAATCGGTAAGGGCAAGAGCGGCGAAGCTAAACCTTGAGAGAATGCTTCATAGAGTGCGCAAATTTCTTTTAACAGCACATTACCATTTGACCAGCCATCCGAGACGATGTGGTGCACGACCATGAGAAGAATGTATCGTTCTTCACTAAATTTCACTAATCTCAAGCGCAATAAATGATCGTGTTCAAGATCAAAAGGTGCGTGGCAAGTGGCCGATGAGAGTCGTTCGTATTCTTCTTGTTGTGTGTTGGGCGTTAAGCTTTCTAGATTAACAACAGCAAGTTCGGCGTGTCGCGACTCTCGAATGAGTTGACATGCCTGTCCGTCGATCATGGCGAAATTAGTTCTTAATGCTTCATGACGCTGACTAATTTCATCAAAAACATTTCTGAGGACTTCAATGTTAAGTGGCCCAAGCAGCTCGATCGCCGAGGGCATGTTGTAAGTCGCATCAAGTCCGTCTAGCTGATTTAAAAACCAAAGACGTTGCTGTGCAAACGATAACGGGGCGGGACTTGTGGGGTCGCTTCGTCGCGGAATTGATTCGTTTTGCTGTGTCTCAGCTGCACTAGCGCTGGCCTTAGCCGCCTTGATTTTGTCTAGGAGTGCACGCTTAGCAGGGGACAGTGAACCGAGCCGAGCGTCAAAATTCTCATCCATGGCTCAACTTAATACAAATTTGACTTAATAATGATTCGCATCAAGATCACTGAAAAGGTCTCGTTTCAGGCCCGAATGCCGATGTTTACATGTATATGACTAGGTTAACTCAAAAAAACCGAGCGAGAGGTTCAAACAGCTGACAGTTGAGGTTTTGAGAGCTTTGTCCTATTAGTTTATGGACACTATGCGAATTGAACGCGATAAGTATCTATAATTCTGTTCATTGTTTACTGGGTTTCTGCAACACATTTTTTGGCATAAATATTGAGGCTGTGATTATGATTGATTTGACACCATTTGTTGGCAAGATGAATGATCTGGATACGCACATTACGCCGACGCCTGATTTCTATGAAAATGTGGCTGGCAAAGAGGCGGGTAAGTTTTATGCCGACATGTGCCGTAAAGCCATTGATGACATGCCAGAAAATGAGCGGGACAGTGTCCCCGAGATCATGGGCACAGAGGCGACCGAATATAACGAGAAAACAGTTTGGAACTTGAAGGGTTCTGGCGCTGCGGGTGCTTATACCTCTGAGGGGCGCCTGAAGGCACTCGATTACATGGGCGTGAACCGAGCCTTTGTATTTGCTGACCCAGCGCTCCAGATGGGTGCGTTTTCTGATTCGCCGATGGGCCTCTCTGCGATGCGCGGATGGAACGACTATTCGATCGCCTTCAGCCGTACAGAGCCTAAGCGTTTGTTACCGGTCGCGATCCTGAATACCCATAACATTGCTGCAGCGCTAGAAGAAACAAAGCGCCTGCTTAAAGCGGGTATTCGTGCATTTGTCATCGCGAGTTCGATCCCTCCTGGCGGTGGCTCACCGGCGCACGCCAATTTCGATCCTCTTTGGGCAATGTTGCAAGAGGCGAATGCGACTGCCATCTTGCATGCCGGTGGTGAGCAAGGCTTTATGGCAAGTGACGCTTGGTCAAAAGATGTTCCGCATCTTGGCTTCGACACTTCGTTCCGTCATCATGGCGAGCCTGGCGATACGTACATGATGGCAAGCTTTATTTTTTCTCCCCAGAATTTTTTGGCGACGATCATTTTAGGCGGCGTATTTGAGCGCTTTCCTCGCCTGCGTTTCGCAGTCGTTGAATTGGGTTCAGTATGGTTTGCACCACTCGCGATGCACTTAGATCACGTTGCGAAGATATTCAAACATCGCTTAAAGGGCGCGTTGTCGATGTCGCCTTCGGATTACATGCGTCGCAATATCAGAGTGACGCCGTACCGCTTCGAGCCTGTGGGTGATTTGGTAGAGCGGTTTGGTTTTGACGAATGTTATTGCTACAGCAGCGATTTTCCACATCCTGAGGGTGGCAGAACGCCGATTCAGGATTTCGAGAAGCATATCGAGCGCCTGGGGCAGCGTAACGCCGAGAAGTTCTACGTCACCAACGCAGAGTGGGTGATGCCCGAAGTGGCATAAGTACAATTTCAAAGCTGTTAAAAGTTGATGTTCATGAAAGCGCCGACGCCCGACTCCAATCATTTGAATTTATACCCAGATGAAATCCCTCAACGAAAGTTGAAGCATTTAGTGGATTCTGGCGTCGACATAGGCGCTTTTTGCTCGGCCTCTAAGCGCCCGTTGTTGATTACGGATGTTTATGAAGTTTTTCCAGCTTTGGCGCAATGGAGCCCCGAGTTTCTGCATCAAAAAATTGGGGACAAAATAGTTGAGGTGAATACGTCTAAAACAAATGTATTCCAAGAGTATCATCAGCCGATCAAGATGAGTCTTAAAGAGTACTCAGACGAGATTCAGGCAGAACACACGACCTCTGGTCGACGACTGTATCTAGGTGCTTTAGGCATCAACCAGTCTTTTCCAGAATTGAAGTCGGATATCCACTTTGATGCTTTGCTACCTCAAGAACGATTAGGACTTAAATATCTTTGGTACGGTCCACAAGGTAATACAACTGGGCTTCACTACGACACCTCAGAAAATTTCTTCATGCAAATGTACGGTCTGAAACGCTGGCTGATTTCTGAGCCTAATAGCTTTCTGGATCTTCATCCGCGTTCAGCACTGTCGCAGTATCCGAAGATAACGGACTTCAATCCGTTGAAGCCTGACTTTGAAAAATTTCCAAAGGCTCAAAAAGTAAAGTTTTACGATCTGATGATGCAGCCAGGTTCCGTTCTTTATGTTCCGGACTATTGGTGGCATCAGGTCATCAGTTGCAGCACGGTTGTTTCAGTGAATATTTGGTGTAAGACGAGCATCTTGAAGGCAGAGTGGGGAGCCCTTCAATTGATCCCCCTCTATCTGCGAAACCTGTTGGGATTTAATATTTTTCCAAAACGGTTCTGATGCTTTGCTGCCGTGCAAACGCACACGACACTTAAGTTGGCAACAACGATAATTCAATCTGCACATTACCTCTTAAAGCACTAGAGTAGGGGCAGAGTTTGTTTGCATTGTCGATCAGTTCTTGTGCGAGCATTGGTTCTAGTCCTGGCATACTGATCTGCAAATTGACTGCGATCCCAATCCCGTTTGAAGAAGATCCCAACGACACTTTGGCGTTAATTGAAGTAGCTGTTGGCAGTTCAACCAGTTTTTGACCCGCTGCCATTTCTAAGGCTCTTAAAAAAGACGCTGAGTAAGTCGAAGCAAATAATTGCTCAGGGTTTGACGCGTTACCTTGCCCACCCATGACTTTTGGCAAACTCAATTTGATCTTAAGCATTCCGTCGTCACTAGACGAATAGCCCGAGTCTACGCCGGTGGTTCGCACCAGAGTCGAATAAATGATGTTGTCCAACTTTGCATTAGTCTTGGCATTCTTTAGAGAGGCTGGAATCTCATCTTTTAGCAACTCTTTGTAGCGCATCAATAAAGAAGGCTGATCGTAAAAGAATCGTTTTCCATTACTCAGCATTCGTAACAAACGTCTTGAAAAATGTTTAAGGGCCTCGTCGTTGATGTTCTCGGTGGTGAAACGCTCTCGCGGCTCGCAAATCGAACTGACGTATTCAACTAAAAAGCCACGTCGCGGTTGATCGGTTGTGTTAGAAGCCGCCCCATGCCAAATATGACCAATTGCTAAGATGGCGGATCCTTGTGGCACGATCACTTTGATTGCATCCGCAGGGATCGGGCCTTTCGGTGTGTTGCCGGCCCAAGGTAGGTTCACGCGCGAGCGTTTTTTATGTGAATGCGGAACAACATACAGAGGCCCATTGCTCTCGGTAAAGGCGTCAAACGCAATGATTGTTTGAATCACAAGCGGATATTCTGCTGGCGGCAGCGGGCTTCCGGGGTTTTGTTCGAAAGGTGAGTCTTGGTGCGGCCCTAGCACGTGATTGTCCGGAGCAATCCGACTTGTACTTGCGGCAAGATTATCTATTTTGCAATCCCAGCCCAGCAGGGATTGCACGATCAGTGAAACGATAGGATGGTCAACTAATTCAACAACGTCTGGGGTGGAATTGAAAATACTATCTTTACTGTGCGGCCCAAAACCATCCCAGCGCCCGAGTTTTTGCATTTTGCTTGCATCGAACGATGGCAACAAGCGCTTTGCAAGATCTTTTAAGATCTCTGGCAAAACGATAAAACCAGCGCCTTCGGTCAAGGCAAGTTTCACCTCGGATAAAAAATTTGTATCGTAGAGGTGCGTTGATTTGAAAGATCCATCTGCCGATAAGTATTTAGCTTCGATGTTGGGAACATCTTGCTGAAGGTAACGGCTTTCGCGAAAGTACTGACCAAAATCCGAGTAGCAATAATCGTGTTTGTTTAAGCGATCAATCGCTTGAATATCAGAGTCGCTTAGAGTGATCAAAGGCGCCGTCGCGATTTCGCCTATGTGATCGACTTTAGTGCTTCCAGGAATCGGAATCACGCCATGTGCACAGCCCCAGGCCAGAACGATTTGAGCGGGTGTTTTTTGATATTTTTTTGCAAGCTCTGTAATACAGGCGTTTTCTAAAAGAGCTAGCCCAGACTCTTTCCAGCCAAAATTAAATGGCGAATGAGCAACAATTTGAATGTCATTTTTTACACAAAAATTCTTTAAATCAACATTGAAAGCAAAGGGGCTGTACTCGACTTGATTGCTACAGGGTTTGATCTTTGCGATGTGAAGTAATCTTTGCAGTTCGGTGATATTGAAATTAGAGACGCCAAGGGATTTCACCAAGCCGCTAGCGACTAACATTTCTAAGCGGGGCCATATTTCTTCGATGATAAATTCTTCAGGGTAGCCTTCATCATCCGCTTTGACCGGCCAGTGAATGACCAATGAATCGATAAAGCCAATTTTCAATTCTTCGACGTAGGCTTTGACGTTTTCATCGAGTGAGCGATCAAATGGGTCGTAGTCAAATTGCCGATTTTTTCCGAGCGTCGTGACCCAAAGCTTGACGCAAAGATGGAGTTCACTGCGGTCGATATGATTGTCTTTTAGGCAGTCTGAAAGCTGATTCAAGGCGCCTAAAGCATAAAAGGTTGAGGTATCAAAAAATCGAATTCCAGATTTCAAGGCGTGCTCCAGCGCTTGATAACTGACGCCGTCTTTTACACCAAGGCCGAGTCCGATCGGAAATTTTTTAAAATTGATCATTTCACTATTATCGCTTTGAGAGTCATAGATAAAAGCAGTGAGATATTGTAACCATTCCGGCTAACAATTCATTTAAAAATTTCTATGATTTAGAATGCCCGAACCCTGCATCTTGAAAACCGTTTTGGTGGCTATTTTTCTGAATGATTTTTAGATTTATGCGCCAAAAATTCGTTCATGAATTTTTGAGGTTCACCCGTGTCGAAGGCTTTGCCAAATTCTTGAACGCTATCGGCAATGGCATCGGGTAAAGATAGCTGCTCCCAACGTCTGA
>Ga0209135_1000039_pt1 | contig 41984 bp, 38 predicted proteins | sample LauGreSBDMM110SD_4_FD_187570 | JGI IMG/M metagenome (GOLD analysis project Ga0209135, IMG submission 187570) | Freshwater lake microbial communities from Lake Michigan, USA - Su13.BD.MM110.SD (SPAdes) (version 3) | ecosystem: Environmental > Aquatic > Freshwater > Lake | place: Lake Michigan... | reverse complement strand
CTTTCTAAAAGAGACTCTGCACGATTAATTAGGCTTTCAATATTCGCCATCTTTAAGAGCGATAATCCGCGTTAATTTTTACGTAATCGTAAGAGAAGTCGCAAGTCCAAACCGTTGCATTGGCCTTGCCGCGATTAAGCACGACACGCACTAAAATCTCAGGCTCTTTCATCACTGCAGCCCCCTGCTTTTCTTGATAAGCTTGTGCGCGACCGCCATTTTCGGCCACCAGTACATCACCCAAATAAAGCTGCATGGCATTCACATCCAAATTCTCAACGCCAGCGTAACCAATTGCCGCTAAAATTCGGCCTAGATTAGGGTCTGATGCAAAGAAAGCCGTTTTAATGAGTGGAGAATGTGAGATCGCATAAGCCACTTTGCGACACTCTTTGACATCACGGCCTGCCTCTACTTGAACCGTCATAAATTTAGTGGCGCCTTCACCATCACGCACAATGGCTTGCGCTAACAATGTTGCGACCTCAGTCATGGCATCGCGTAAAGTAAGATAATCGGCCGTATCGGCATGAATCTCAGCGATACCAGATTGGCCTGTCGCCATCAAAATCAAAGAGTCGTTAGTGGAAGTATCGCCGTCTACAGTAATACAATTAAATGAGCGATTAACCGCATAATCAATCAAATTCTCCAACGCTAACTGGCTGATGGTCGCATCCGTTGCGACATAAGCCAACATGGTCGCCATGTTAGGGTGAATCATGCCAGAACCTTTAGAAATGCCTGTAATGGTGATGGTCTTGCCGCCTAAAGAAATCTGTTTTGAATAGCCTTTTGCCACAATATCCGTAGTCATAATCGCTTCAGCAGCATTGAGCCAGTTATCTTCTTTTAAGCTGCTGATGCAAGCTGGCAAACCAGCAGTCACGCGCTCCACAGGCAACGGTTCTAAAATAACGCCTGTAGAAAACGGTAAAATTTGTGATGCCGATTTCGCCCCCAATAACCCAGCCAACGCCTCACAAGTTTGCTTAGCATGCTGCATACCTGATTCACCAGTACCCGCATTAGCATTGCCCGTATTCACAACTAAGGCACGAATTTCGTTGCCACTCGCAAGGTGCGCTTTACACAAAGTCACAGGTGCCGCGCAAAATTGATTTTTGGTAAACACCCCCGCAACACGCGTGCCTTCGCTGAGCTTAATTACCAAAACATCTTTTCGGTTTTGCTTGCGGATATTTGCCTCGGCAAACCCTAACTGAACGCCTTTTACAGGCAGTAGAGAATTGGCTTGTGGCGCTGATAAGTTAACTGGCATTTTTTTACTCTAAAACATGAATGGATGAGTAAGATTTTAACCGATAGAGAAAACTTGCATGAAACAAAACGTGCATCACAGTCATAAAAAAAGCGGCTTTAAAGCCGCTTTTCATTTAGAAGGTCGTGTTATCTAGCAAACGCTGATCTAAAACGCCCATCACTTTTTCTCGCTCTTGGTCAGTCATATTCCACCATTCACGAATCTCTTCGACTGTGCGATAACAACCTTGGCAAAAACCAGTGCTATCACTCATTGCACAAACACCAATGCAAGGTGAAACAATATCTTCAATACCCATAAATTAACTCAATTTTCCGTGACATTGTTTATACTTTTGACCTGAGCCACAATGACAAGGATCATTACGGCCAATCTTAACGCCTTCGCGTTCAAATGGAGCACTATCTTCTGCTGCTGCTGGCGAAGCTAAAGCCTCGTCGTAATCCGTATGTTGATATTGAACGTTTTCAAGCTCAGTTGGCTTTTCAACGGCTTCCAAATCTGCCGCACTCTTCACTTGAACTTGCATCGTCACTTGAGTAACTTCGTGCTTAACCGTATCTAACAATGCACCAAACAGTTCAAAAGCTTCGCGTTTGTATTCTTGCTTAGGATTCTTTTGAGCATAAGAACGCAAATGAATGCCTTGGCGCAAATGATCCAATCCAGATAAATGTTCACGCCAATGATTGTCCAAGCTTTGCAACATCACAGCACGCTCAAATTGACGCATGGTATCTGCACCAGCCATTTCTTCTTTGGCTGTGTAAGCTTCTTCAGCCGCGTTTTGGATAGTTTCGCGTAAGGTTTCTTCATGCAAATCTGGGTTGTCTTCCAACATCTTCTGCAATGAGATATGTAAATTAAACTCACCCTGCAACACTTTCTCAAGCGAAGCAACATCCCACTGTTCTTCTACGCTACCTGGCGGAACATAAGTTGAAACCATGTTATCAATCACGTCATGACGCATCGCCGCAATCGTTTCACCAACATCCGTCACTTCCAACAACTCATTACGTTGCTCGTAAATCACTTTACGTTGGTCATTGGCGACATCATCGTATTCCAAAAGCTGTTTACGAATATCGAAGTTGCGACCTTCCACTTTGCGCTGTGCATTTTCAATGGCACGTGTCACCCACGGATGCTCAATCGCCTCGCCCTCAGGCATTTTGAGACGTTCCATGATCGCCGAAACGCGGTCTGATGCAAAAATACGTAATAACTGATCTTCAAGTGATAGATAGAAACGGCTAGAACCAGTGTCACCTTGACGACCAGAGCGGCCGCGCAATTGATTATCCACACGGCGAGACTCATGGCGCTCTGTGCCGATAATATGCAAACCACCCGCTACCAATACTGCATCATGGCGCACTTGCCACTCAGCCTTAATCGTATCAATCTTAGATTGCTTCATAGGATCTGAAAGGGCCTCATCAGCTCGAATCAGGTCAATTTCAGGCTCTGGATTGCCACCCAACACAATATCAGTCCCACGACCAGCCATATTAGTGGCAATTGTAATCATTCCCGGGCGTCCCGCTTGCACAATAATATGCGCTTCGCGTTCATGTTGTTTTGCGTTCAACACTTGATGGTCTAATTTAGCTTTGGTCAGCAAGTCAGCAATTAACTCAGAGTTCTCAATTGAAGTGGTGCCCACCAATACTGGCTGGCCTCGACCTTGGCACTCTTTAATATCCTCAATCACCGCATTGTATTTTTCACGCGCAGTACGATAAACCTTGTCCATCTGGTCTTTACGTTGCATGATGCGATGCGTTGGAATCACAACGGTTTCTAAACCATAAATTTGGTTGAACTCATAAGCTTCAGTATCCGCGGTCCCAGTCATGCCAGACAATTTTCCGTACATACGGAAATAGTTTTGGAATGTAATAGATGCGAGCGTTTGGTTTTCTTTTTGAATCGCCACGCCTTCTTTGGCTTCCACTGCTTGATGCAAACCATCAGACCAACGTCGGCCTGTCATCATACGGCCTGTAAATTCATCCACAATTACAACCTCACCGTCACGCACAACATAGTGTTGGTCTTTATGGAAAAGAGATTGTGCCCGCAATGATGCGTACAAATGATGAACAAGACTAATACTTGCGGCATCGTACAAACTTGCACCTTCGGCTAATAGGCCAGACTTTTCAAGCAATTGCTCAGCATGCTCATGGCCATTTTCAGACAAAATCACTTGCTGTGCTTTTTCATCAACCCAATAATCGCCTTCGCCTTCTTCCTCTGTTTGGCGAACCAACTTTGTTGCAATGCCGTTCATCTGAGCATACAAATTGACGCCATCATCGGCTTGACCAGAAATAATGAGCGGCGTACGCGCCTCATCAATCAATATCGAATCCACCTCGTCAATCAAAGCATAACTTAAGCTACGTTGCACACGCTCTTCAGCCGTGTACACCATGTTGTCACGAAGGTAGTCGAAACCAAACTCATTGTTGGTACCGTAGGTAATATCGGCGGCGTACGCTTGTTGTTTTGCATCATGAGGCATTTGTGAAAGATTAATGCCGACCGTCAAACCTAAGAAATTGTAAAGTTTGGACATCCACTCAGCATCACGTTTAGCCAAGTAATCATTCACGGTAATGACATGAACGCCTTTACCTGAGAGCGCATTAAGGTAAGCAGGCAATGTCGCTACTAATGTCTTACCTTCACCTGTTCTCATTTCAGCAATCCTACCCGCATTCAGAACCATGCCGCCGATTAGCTGCACATCGAAATGGCGCATTTGGAATATGCGGCGACCGCCTTCACGCACCACAGCAAATGCTTCAGGCAAAAGCTGATCGAGCGTTTCGCCCGCTTGAAAGCGGGCTTTGAATTCTTCTGTTTTAGCCCGCAATTGCTCATCGCTTAATGCTTGCATTTGAGGCTCAATGGCATTAATCACAGCCACCTTCTCAAAATATTGCTTTACGAGGCGATCATTACGGCTACCGAATAATTTTCTAAAAAGCTTGAATAACATACAGTGACACCAACTTCCGCTGTTGCGGAGCCTTCTTTAAGGTTGACTTAAAAATAAATTCTTGCGATTTTACCATAACCAAGCCGCCTCTCGGCAGCCATTAAAATGACACTTAAAACACGAACTTATCTGCAGACGATATAATAGCCAAATAAACAATTTACCATTTTTTTATTTCACTTGTGCAAGGGCTTAATTTTGCAATTAATCAATGCAATACTTAAAAACAGCGCACTTTCAAAAATGGCTGAAAAAGCCAAAGAACTGACTTTCATCCAAAAAGTTTGGAATGAAACTGTCCCCTCTCAACTCAAGCCTTACACGCAAGCAGGCAATTTTCAACATAAACGCCTGACTGTGCATGTTGAAAATGGTGCAATTGCAGCCAAAATTAAGCTGTTATTACCTAGCCTGATGAGCAAATTGCAAAAGCAGGGCGTGGAAGTTACTTCCATCAGAGTCCAGGTGGACGTTCAATCCAAACAAGATAAAGCAGCAAAGCCCTCTCGCCACATCAGTGAAAATGCATCAAGTACGCTGCAATCTTTAGCAAAAAAATTAGAGGGCTCTGAATTAGGCGATGTTTTAACACGACTTTCAAAACGCACTTAAAAATAAGGCCACTGAAAAGTGGCCTTATTCCTATCAAAACCCCAAGTTTTTAACTTATTCAGCGCGTGCCACGCTAGCAAGGATTTCAGCTTTAGCAGCATCTACGCCCTGCCACTGACCAACTTTAACCCACTTGCCTTTTTCCAAATCTTTGTAATGCTCAAAGAAATGCGCAATCGGCGCTAATTGGAAGTCAGGAATATCTTCATAGCTTTGAACGTTTTTGTATTGCGGACAGATTTTATCAACTGGCACAGCCAATACTTTTGCATCCATCCCTGATTCGTCCTCCATCATCAACACGCCAATGGCGCGGCAACGAATCACAACACCAGACTGCAATGGAATAGGGGTAATCACAAGGACGTCAGTTGGGTCGCCATCTTCTGAAAGTGTTTGCGGAATATAACCGTAGTTACATGGGTAATGCATAGAAGTTCCCATGAAGCGGTCTACGAAGATGGCGCCAGATTCCTTATCTACTTCAAACTTAATTGGCTCGCCACGCATTGGGATTTCAATAATGACATTAAAATCATTTGGAACATCTTTGCCCGCAGGCACGTTACTTAATGACATCTTTTTTCCTCAAGCAGTTTTTAAAAAAAATTATAACAATGGTGAAAATTTTAAGGTTTGGGGATCATAAACAGACATGACGCCATTTTCAATATCGAAATACCAACCATGTAAAGTTAATGACCCAGCATCAATGCGTTCTTTAATGAAGGGGAAGGTTGCTAAATTTTCTAATGAGACAAGAATCCCTGCCAACTCACAATGACATGCCACTTCCGAGGCAGTTGCATTTGGAAAGTCTGCTTTTACGCGGCGATAAGCATGGCTCGCCATACTCACCCAAGGTCGAATAAACTCACCATCGATGCCATCTGGAACGCCCTCTGTTAGGGCTTTTATCCCGCCACATTGGCGATGCCCCATCACCATAATGTGACGAACACCCAAGCCGCACACCCCAAACTCTAGCGCAGCACTCACACCGTGATAACCACCGCCCTTTTCATAAGGCGGAACAAGGTTCGCAACATTACGAACAACAAACAAATCACCGGGCTTTGCATCCATCACAATCGCTGGGTCTACACGAGAGTCAGAACAAGCAATAATCATTGCGCTCGGGTTTTGCCCTTGGCTTAACTCACCAAACAATGGCGTTTCACCAGCGAAATAATTTTCGTGGAAACGCTCATAACCCGCTACAAATTGATCGATATTACTCATTCGCATTCTTCTCCTTTTTTTATCAGTTCACGACATTCATTCACTACACCATCGGGAATCATTTTCAATGCCATATAAACCAATAATGGCACGACGACCAAATCATCCAATTGACCTATCACTGGAATAAAATCTGGGATTAAATCAAAAGGCATTAATACATAGCCTATCGCCAAACCCAATAAAATCTTTGCGAGAACTGGGGTCTTGGGATGTTTTAAAACACGACGATAGACTTCAAACTCTTGTTTTAATTGCGCCGCAATTTTCTTAAGTTGGCTGAGCATTTAATACTAAACCACCAAATCCAACCCGGTCAGCTTGGAATAGGCTTCGCGATACTTTTCACTGGTTTTTTCAGCGACCTCTGCGGGCAAAACAGGCGCTGGCGGAGTTTTATTCCAGCCCGAGGCTTCTAACCAATCACGCACATACTGCTTATCAAAACTTGGAGGATTTTTACCAACGACATATTGATCAGCAGGCCAAAAACGAGATGAATCTGGCGTCAACACTTCATCAATCAAGTAAAGTTCTCCAGCAACGTCCAGACCAAATTCAAATTTAGTATCGGCGATAATAATACCGCGTGTTAAGGCGTATTCAGCCGCTTCTTGGTATAACCGCAAACTAATACTCGCCACCTTTTCAGCGAGATCCTTACCTAAAAGTGATGCACATTTTTCCAAAGTCATATTTTCATCATGATAGCCCACACTCGCTTTGCTTGATGGGGTGAATATTGGGGCTGGTAATTTTGATGCTTCTTGCAAACCACTTGGAAGTTGAATGCCGCAAACAGTGCCACTAGTTTTGTATTCTTTCCAGCCACTACCCACTAAATATCCACGCACAATTGCCTCGATTGGCAAAGGCTTGAGCTTTTTAACTACTAAGGCACGCTTACCCAATTGGGCTTTTTCAGCAGGATCACTTACTAAAGAATCAGGATGAATGCCGGTTAGATGATTAGGGACAATATGGCCTAATTTCGCAAACCAAAAATTAGCAATCTCGGTAAGAATTGCACCCTTATCTTTAATTGGCGTGGGCAAAATCACATCAAACGCAGAGAGCCTATCGGTTGCAATTAACAACATAGTATTTGCATCAATATCATAAATATCACGCACTTTACCCTGGTGCAGTAATGGGAGGCTTTTGATACTTGATTGCGTAAGCGTATTGGACAATTCAGTTTCCTAATCTTGGTTCAACAGATGACTGATGTTAAGGAAATAAAGCGAGCGCATTCACTCAAGCTATAAAATCAAACAGCAATGATTATACCTTAAGTGTGCTTGTGTCTAAAAACGAAGGGTATAAGTTGCGGCGTATTGTCGAACAAATGTTGGGATAAGATCTGGATGAAGAGATTTACTGTAGGGCCAGCCTTGGACTGCAAAAGGGACGTTTTTCGGAATTTTTGACAACTGCTCTTCTGTTTCCTCACCTTCACCAACCTATGAAAGTCCTAAAGTATCAGCAAAATTAAATATTAAGCACTGATAATCTACGTCAGAAATTAAGTGATCTTAGCAGAAAATTTAAAATTTATTTTTAACTTGTCATCCATCATAAAATTATCTATTCTAGTTAAAAAAGGTCTTGCAGGCCTTTTTTAACTTATAAAATTTGAAACTTAACTGCGCTGTTCCAAAATTTCTACAGCAGGTAACTTTTTTCCCTCCAAGAACTCCAAGAAAGCGCCACCAGCAGTCGAGATATAAGACACTTGGTCATAGATATCATACTTTTGTATCGCTGCAATGGTGTCACCGCCACCAGCCAAGGTGTAAGCCTTAGTCTTAGCAATGGCCATGGCAATTGCTTTAGTGCCTTCCCCAAACTGATCAAACTCAAACACACCTAATGGACCGTTCCAAACGACTGTGCCAGCTTGCATAATAATATCTACTAGCTCTTGCACAGACTTTGGACCAATATCAAAAATCATGTCGTCAGACGCAATAGCATCCGCATCTTTAATCACCGCTGGTTCATTAGCATCGAAGTTTTTACCGGTCACTACATCTACAGCTATCGGCACAGCTGCACCGCGCGCCGCCATTTTTTCCATCAAGGCACGTGCGGTTGGAAGTAAGTCATTCTCACATAACGAATGACCAATCTCATGGCCTGAAGCTTTTAAGAAGGTGTTAGCAATACCACCGCCAACGACTAACTGATCTACTTTTTCAGACAAGCTTTCAAGCACTGTGAGCTTTGTTGATACTTTAGAGCCACCAACAATCGCCACCATCGGGTGCGCTGGATTTAATAGCGCCTGACTTAATGCATCTAATTCTTGAGTGAGCAAAATACCCGCTGCAGCAACTGGCGCAAACTTAGCCACGCCATAAGTAGAGGCTTCTGCACGATGCGCTGTGCCAAAAGCATCCATGACAAATACATCACAAAGCTTGGCATACGCTTGTGCAGTTTCATCTACGTTCTTTTTTTCGCCTTTGTTAAAACGGCAGTTTTCAAGCAACACTAATTCGCCAGCAGCCACCTCAAAATTACCAGCTACCCAATCTTTCAACAAGCGAACTGGCTTGCCCAATTTGGCTGAAAGCACTTCAGCTACCGGCTTAAGTGAGTTTTCTTCTGAGTAAACATCCTCTTCTGGTCGGCCAAGATGTGATGTCACCATGACCTTTGCGCCGGCGTTCAAAGCAAACTCAATCGTCGCCATTGAGGCGGTGATACGCGCATCCGAAGTTACTTTGCCATCTTTGACCGGAACATTTAAGTCAGCACGAATAAAAACGCGCTTGCCAGCCAAATCCAAATCCGTCATTTTAATAATAGCCATAAAACTTCCTTAAGCGATATGTTCAGCCAATCGCAACATATTGCAGGTGTAGCCATACTCGTTGTCATACCATGCAACTACTTTAACAAAAGTCGGGTCAAGCGCTATTCCTGCTTCAGCATCAAATACCACAGCAAAGGCCGATCCACGGAAGTCTGTTGACACTACTTTGTCTTTGGTAAAGCCTAAAACGCCCTTCATTGGACCAGTCTCTGAAGCTGATTTCATCACAGCCACAATCTCTTCATAACTTGCTTCTTTATTCAGCTCACAAGTTAAATCAACCACTGAAACGTCAGAGGTTGGTACACGTAATGCCATACCAGTCAGTTTTTTATTGAGTGCTGGAATAACCTTACCAACGGCTTTTGCTGCACCAGTGGAGGAAGGAATAATATTTTCCAAAATACCACGCCCACCTCGCCAATCCTTGTTTGAAGGACCATCAACCGTTTGCTGTGAAGCGGTTGCCGCATGCACCGTAGTCATTAGGCCACGCTTAATGCCAAACGTATCGTTCAACACTTTAGCGATTGGCGCTACAGCATTCGTCGTACATGAAGCCGCTGAAACAATTGCTTCACCGTTATATTCTTCATGATTTACACCGTACACAAACATCGGCGTATCATCTGTTGGTGGGGCTGATTGCACCACTTTTTTAGCGCCAACATCAATGTGCTTTTGACAACTTTCTTGAGTCAAGAAAACGCCTGTACATTCAAGTAACACCTCAACATTGGTTGCGCCCCAATTTAGATTCTCTGGGTTTCTTTCTGAAGTCAGCAGAATTTTTTTACCATTCACAACTAAGTAGCCATCTTTATACTCGATGCTGCCTTTAAAGTTGCCATGGACTGAATCATATTTCGCCATGTAAACCAGATATTCAGGGTCTTGTGTACCATTAATGGCGACTACTTCAATATTCTCAAAGTCCTGAAATGCAGCCCGCAAAGCCATGCGGCCAATACGACCAAATCCGTTGATGCCTAATTTAATTGTCATGATTGTTACCTTAGTTTTACAAACAAAAAGGGAGCCAAAAAATACAGGCTCCCTTGGTCTAGCTTACTTCAATAATTACAGAACTGACTTAACAGTTTTCACTACGTTTTCAACAGTAAATCCAAAGTGCTTCATCAATACGCCACCAGGTGCAGACTCACCAAATGTGTCGATACCAACGACAGCACCTTCCAAGCCAACATACTTGCGCCAGAAGTCTGAATGAGCAGCTTCAACAGCCACACGCTTAACACCTGTAGTTAACACGCTGTCACGGTATGTTTTGTCTTGACGGTCAAATACGTTTGTTGATGGCATTGAAACGACGCGTACTTTAGTACCAGCAGCATTCAGTTCAGCAGCAGCTTTAATGGCCAAATCAAGTTCAGAACCGTTAGCAATGATGATGACATCCGCTTTACCAGCAACATCAGAGAACACATAACCACCCTTACGGATGAGGTCGAAGTGTGCTGTGTCGTGTTTGATACCAGGCACATTTTGACGGCTTAATACCAAGCTTGATGGACCATGATGACGCTCAGCAGCTGCAACCCAAGCAACAGCAGTTTCTGTTGAGTCAGCTGGACGCCACACATCCATGTTAGGAATATAACGGAGACCAGATGTATTTTCCACTGGTTGGTGCGTTGGACCGTCTTCACCTTGACCGATAGAGTCATGAGTCAATACAGCAATGGTGCGGATTTTCATCAGTGCACCCATACGCAATGCGCTCTTAGCATAATCTGAGAACATGTGGAATGTGCCACCAAATGGTAAGAAACCACCGTGCAAAGCCATACCGTTCATGATGGCAAACATACCGAATTCACGCACACCGAAAGAGATGTAGTTGCCAGGCTTTTTACCATTAACGTGAGTGAAGCTAGCGCATGATGTTAAGTTAGAACCAGTCAAGTCTGCTGAACCGCCCAAGAATTCTGGCAATGTTGGCGCCAAAGCTGCGATTACATTTTGTGAAGCTTTACGTGTAGCAATTGTTTCTGCTTTTTCGTTTGTTGCAGCAATCAATGCATCAGATGCTTGTTTCCAGTTTGCTGGTAAATCACCTGCCATACGGCGTTTAAATTCAGCAGCTTCATCTGGGAAAGCTTTCGCGTAAGCATCAAATTTAGCATTCCAATCAGCTTCTAATTTAGCGCCTTTAGCTTTTTGATCCCAACCAGCGTATACGTCTGCTGGGATTTCAAATGGTGGATAGTTCCAACCAATGTTGGCTCGTGTTGCTGCAACTTCTTCTTCACCTAGTGCAGAACCGTGGCAATCATGGCTACCCGATTTATTTGGAGAGCCCATACCAATTACTGTTTTACAGCAAATCAATGATGGTTTGTCTGTCACAGATTTCGCTTTTTTAAGCGCAGCATCAATAGCCTCAGAATCATGACCGTCTACTGATTGAACGTGCCAGCCGTAAGCTTCGAAGCGCTTAGCTGTGTCGTCTGTATACCAACCTTCGATATGACCGTCGATAGAAATACCGTTGTCATCCCAGAAAGCGACCAATTTACCCAAGCCCCATGTACCTGCCAAAGCTGAAGCTTCGTGTGATACACCTTCCATCATACAGCCGTCACCTAAGAAGCAGTATGTGTAGTGGTCAACGATGTCGTGACCTGGTTTGTTGAATTGGTTAGCCATCAATTTTTCAGCCATTGCAAAACCAACTGCGTTGGTAATGCCCTGACCAAGTGGGCCAGTCGTTGTTTCAATACCTGGGGCATAGCTATACTCTGGGTGACCAGCGCATTTAGAATGCAATTGACGGAATGTCTTGATTTCATCCATAGGCAAATCGTAGCCAGTCAAATGCAACAATGAATAAATCAACATTGAACCGTGGCCGTTAGATAATACGAAACGATCGCGATCAGCCCAATTTGGATTTGTTGGGTTGTGACGCAAATTGTGGTTCCATAAAACTTCAGCGATTTCAGCCATGCCCATAGGTGCACCTGGGTGGCCAGAGTTAGCTTTTTGCACCGCATCCATAGACAAAGCACGGATAGCGTTTGCTAAATCTTTACGAGTTGCCATTTCTTTCTCCCTAATCAATCAATCTATAAAGCGTAAAAAATGCCAGCCAATCTGATGATCTATACAGTATAAACACGCATCAAATTTAGCATGGCACTGAAATTCTTCGAGCCTCTCCCTAAAATTCATGAATATCGAGGCTACATGTTTTCTTGCAGCGCAATATTTAATTATTAGTTTTACGGGAGCACAGGGCTGAATTATTGCTTATTAAGGCATTTTGAGCAATACCAATAATCCCTTAATGGTTGCAAAATGCCCATTTTAGTCATGTTTTATTTCCATTTAATGGAACATCCGATACTTGCGATTTGATCTTTAGGACCATTACCTGTTGCCGCCATCAGCTTCATGGCCTCAAGCAAGTCTTTTGTGGCATAAGGCTTGGGTGTTAAGTCGCGCCCTTGGTCATCAAATCTACCACGATACTGGAGTTCAAGATTTGCATTAAATCCAAAAAAATCTGGCGTACAGACTGCGTCATAAGCGCGCGCAATTTCTTGTGTTTCATCGAGCAGGTAAGGAAAGCCAAAATTAAACTCGTTCGCAACTTCTTTCATTTTTTCAAAAGAGTCTTGCGGATAGCTCACCACATCATTTGATGAAATCGCCACAGCGTTTACACCCAAGCTTTTAAGCGTTGCCATATCAACCACCAAGCGCTCACGTATTGCTTGAACATAAGGGCAATGATTACAAACAAACATCACCAACAAACCCTTTGCTCCTACCACATCAGCCAGTGTCCAATGGTGACCATCCACGCCAGGCAAATTGAAGTCAGGGGCTTTCCAGCCAAAACTACATAACGGCGGATTCAAACTTACCATTTTGTAACGTCCTTCCATTAGAATGTATATTCAGATTTTACCACTCCAACTTAAAAATTATGGCTAATCCACGCTTTTACTGCGACCCAAAAAATTCTGACAAGCTCGCGCTCGGCGCACAAATAAAATTATCAGATAACGCAGCAATGCATGCGACACGAGCACTTAGATTGGATATCGGGGATTGGGTCATTTTATTTAATGGCGACGGCAACGATTACCACGGAGAACTCACCTTTATTAAAAAAGGCGAAGTGATTGCTAAAATCAACAGCATCAAACCAGTCGATAACGAATCCCCCATTAAAGTGATATTGGCGCAAGCAATTTCTAGCGGAGATCGCATGGACTTCACCATTCAAAAAGCCGTTGAGATGGGCGTAACAGAAATTCAGCCGATTGCCAGTCAACGCAGCGTCGTTAAGCTTTCTGGTGAGCGCGCTGAAAAACGCCGAGAACATTGGCAAAACGTTGTAAATTCAGCTTGTGAGCAATCCGGCCGCGCTTTTGTTCCTAAAGTCGCTATGCCGCTGCCTCTTGCCAATTGGCTAGCCAGCAAACCCGTTGCAGAAACCAAAGTCACGTTAGCCCCCACCGCTGAAGTAAGCTTCAAAGAGCTTCCAACACCAACAGGCAATGTATGCCTGCTTGTTGGCGCAGAAGGAGGCTTGACCGAAGATGAAATTGCACTTGCTGCATCCCAAGGATTCACCCCTGTAAGACTAGGCAAACGTATACTTCGCACCGAAACAGCACCTCTTGCCGCCATCGCCACCATGCAAACCATCTGGGGCGACTTTTGCGTTTAACACAATAAATATTGATTTAACTTGCATTAAAAACATTTTTTAATTAAAATAGTGTTTAATAAACAAATTTTATAGGTGGTTTATGTCACTCGGCTCGGCTATAAGAAATCAAAGGAAGTCCCTGTGCATGACCTTGCAAGCGCTCGCCAATGCTATCGGTGCCGACAGCGGAAATCTCTCTAGAATAGAGCGAGGGGAGCAGGGTGTCACCGAAGCAATGCTGCGTAAAATAGGTACGGCCTTAAAGTGCACGCCTTCATTTTTATATGCTCAGTCAGAAGAAAGCCAACCAGTCATTGCATCTGAAAAAATTGTGGATTACACAATTTTCAACAAAAAGCCATTAGAAACGCCTTCAGCCCCAAGCTTAAATAGACCGCAAGAGTTTGTCAGTTGGTTTCGTTCTGTTGCCCCTTACATCCATGCGTTTGGAGGAAAAACCTTTGTTATTGCCTTTGGTGGCGAAGTGGTCGACGACGGCCAATTTATTTCTTTATCGCATGACCTTAATTTGCTCACCAGCCTTGAAGTAAGAATAGTGCTGGTACACGGCTCTCGCACGCAAATTGAATCACGTCTAAAGCGCGCCAACTTAAAAACAAAGCTCGCAGGCGGCTTACGTGTGACCGATGACCAAGCAATGGAAGTCGTCAAAGAAGCTAACGGATCAATTCGGGTAGAAATTGAATCCTTACTTTCGATGGGCTTAGTAAACTCGCCAATGGCTGGCTCCGACATTAGAGTAGCTAGTGGGAACTTCGTCACAGCAAAACCAATTGGCGTGCTTGATGGAGTTGATTTGCAACACACAGGTGAAGTGAGGAAAGTTGATAGCACAGCCATCCAGAAGAGACTAGACGATGGCGAGATGGTGCTGCTCTCACCGCTAGGTTACTCACCCACTGGTGAGGCATTTAATCTTTCACTGGAAGATGTTGCCGTAGGCGCTGCGATTGCGCTTCATGCTGACAAACTCATCTTCCTAATGGACTCCTCCGGCGTTCACAACGCCAGAGGCGAACTTTTGCGGGAAATGACCGCGCAAAAAGCAAAAAATCTTTTACAGCACGTCAAAAATAATCATTCAAAAAATGGCGGAGCAGAATCACAAAAAAAACCAAACATTACTGAAGATGAAGCTTACTACTTGCCAGCCGCCATAAGAGCTTGCGACCACGGCGTTGCGAGAACTCACCTGATTTGCAGACATACTGACGGTGCAATTCTTCAAGAGCTATTCACCCACGATGGTATCGGCACCATGGTCACTGAAATGCCGCTGGAATCCATGAGGCAAGCGGAAATCGACGATGTCGGTGCACTATTGCAACTCATTGAACCCTTAGAAGCAGAGGGCATTCTAGTGCGGCGAGGGAGAGAGCGGCTAGAAATTGAGATTGAGCAGTTTTACATCATGGAACATGATGGCCGCGTCATTGGCTGCGCTGCACTTTATCCTTTTTCACAAGAAAAAATGGCTGAATTTGCTTGCCTAGCCATACACCCTGCCTATCGTGGTGGTGGAAGAGGCGACAGGCTTTTCCATTATTGTGAAGATCAAGCAAAAGAACTAGGCTTTGAAACTATTTTCTGCCTAACAACCAGAACAGAACATTGGTTCTTAGAGCGTGGTTTTATTGAAAAAACGGTGACTGATTTACCCGCCGAAAAACAGCAAATTTACAATTTGCAAAGACGCTCAAAAGTTTTTGTAAAAAAGCTCTAAGCATTAAACAAAAATGCAACGCCGCATCGAGTTTGTTTCAAGGTAAAATAATACTAAATTATATGATTTGAGATAGACATCATGAGCAACGACATTACCTCCAAACAAAAAGCGCAGACCCTAGCAGAGGCTTTGCCATACATTAAGCGCTTCTTTGATAAAACCATTGTGATTAAATACGGTGGCAATGCGATGACAGAACCGCACCTCAAAGAATCATTTGCGAGCGATGTTGTATTGCTCAAACTTGTGGGCATGAACCCTGTTGTTGTACATGGCGGCGGCCCACAAATTAACGAAATGCTCGATAAGCTAGGTAAAAAAGGCGAATTTATTCAAGGCATGCGTGTGACCGATGAAGAAACCATGGATATCGTTGAGATGGTGCTTGGGGGTCAAGTAAATAAGGAAATTGTGAACTTGATTAACCGCAAAGGCGGCAAAGCGGTTGGCTTAACCGGTCAAGATGGCAATTTCATCCACGCTGAGAAATTGCTCATGGCCAATCTCGACAATCCAGAAGAATTGATTGACGTAGGCCAAGTGGGCGCTATCACCAAAATTGACCCTAGCATTATTAATTTCTTAGATAGTGGTGACTTTATTCCTGTCATTGCACCAATTGGCGTGGGTCCAGATGGTGAAACTTACAACATCAACGCAGACGTTGTTGCAGGCAAGCTCGCAGAAATTTTAGGCGCTGAGAAACTTATTTTGCTCACTAATACCCCTGGCGTATTAGATAAAGATGGTCATTTACTAACAGGCCTTACCCCTAAACAAATCGACGATTTGGTAGAAGATGGCACGCTGTCAGGTGGCATGTTGCCAAAAATTAGTTCAGCGCTTGATGCCGCAAGAAGTGGTGTGAAATCTGTGCACATTATTGATGGACGTGTAGAACATGCATTACTTTTAGAAGTGTTGACCGATGACGGTGTAGGCACGCTCATTAAAGCGAAATAATGCAAGATAGCCAACGTTTGTGGGTGTTTGACCTCGACGACACCCTGCACGACGCTTCATCACACATTTTCCCCGTCATGAATAAAGCCATGACGCAATACATCATGGATACCCTAGATTTGGATGAGCATCACGCATTTGAACTGCGTAAACATTACTGGCGCATTTACGGCGCCACCCTTAAAGGCTTGATGCGCCATCACGGCGTTGACCCTTATCACTTTCTTTGCGAAACACACGACCATATGGATTTAGAAAGCATGGTCACCGAAATCAAACAACTTAGACATTGCATTAACAATCTCAAAGGCCGAAAAGTCATTTTCACCAACGCCCCGATGAATTACGCGATTCGAGTTTTAGATACACTCGGGATTGCCGATTTATTCAGCTTGGTATTTAGTGTGGAATCTACGAAATTTCATCCGAAACCGTCCGTACGCGGATTCAAACAACTCCTTCGCGCCATCAGAGCTGAAGCTAAAGACTGCGTAATGATCGAGGATAATTTACCGGCTTTGATGACAGCAAAACGATTAGGCATGAAGACGATTTGGGTTTCGAAAAAACTCAAAAAACCAAATTTTGTAGATTTAAGAATCAATAACGTGTTAGCGCTTACTCATTCTAGAATATAATCTAGATAAGGTTTATTTTTATAAAAAATAATAAATTAAGAACTCTTGGAGATCATCATGGCAACTAAACCAGGCGAACGTAAACAACAGATTTTAGAAGCGCTGGCAAAGATGTTGGAGACCCCAACACAAGAAAAAATTACGACTGCATCACTTGCTGCAAAACTAGATGTTAGCGAAGCTGCACTTTATCGTCACTTTGCAAGCAAGGCGCAAATGTTCGAAGGTTTAATCTCATTCATCGAACAAAGCCTTTTTAGCCTCATCAATAAAATCACCACAGAAGAAACGGATGGCATGACGCAAGTTCGCCGCATCGTGACGATTATGCTGTTATTTGCGGAAAAGAATCCCGGCATGACGCGGGTTTTAATTGGCGATGCATTGGTGAATGAAGATAACAGATTGCAACTGCGCATCAATCAAATGTTAGACCGTCTAGAATCGACCATCAAACAGTCTTTCCGTATCGCGCAAACACAAACTAGCCAAGCAATGGATGCAGAGTCACAAGCTAATTTGATGTTATGTTTTGTGATTGGTCGTTGGCATCAGTTTGCCAAGAGCGGCTATAAACGTAAGCCTATGGAGTTTATTCAACAACAACTGAATTACTTAAACGGCGCAGAATAAACGCCTAAAAAACTTGTTTGACGGCTGACAAACGGGCATCAAACACGGCCTGTTTAATCGCCTCCGGCGCTGTATGTAGTTTCGCGACTTCGCCAGCATCCACCCTCAGCACAGCCTCTAGCAAGCCAGTTAAGACCTTAGCTTCTAGGCATTCAGCTGACTCAAAGCCAGTCCGTCCGCGTGAATCACATTCGCAAGCTAACAAGAAATCTTTAAAACGTTGTGGCTGACGAATCGCATCCGTATCAATTAAAAACTGCAACGCAGTATCTGCTCGCATTTGAGAGACTTGATGCACTTTCCCATGAAATTTTGCGACGATTTGCGCGAGCTCTTTGCATTCGTTTGGCACCCGCAATCTTTTGCTCACGTCTTGAAGCAGAATAACGCTCCGAACCTCGTGACCACTGTGTCTAGGCCACATATCTTTTAGCGTTGTCCCCTTGCCCAAATCATGGGTGAGGGCCGCAAAGCGTATCGGCAATGAATAGCCGCTCTTTGCAGCGTAATCAATCACCATCATGATATGCACGCCCGTATCAATCTCAGGGTGAAACATTTCAGGCTGCGGCACACCCCAAAGCCTATCTAGCTCGGGCATGATTTTTTGTAATGCGCCGCAAGCACGCAACACTTCAAACATGCGGCTTGGCTGAACCTCCATCAACCCCTTGGCAAGCTCCTGCCAAACTCTTTCTGGCACTAATGCATCGACCTCGCCGTTTTCAACCATGTCCCGCATGAGTGACAGTGTTTCAGGCGCCACTGAAAAATCAGTAAACCGTGCTGCAAAACGAGCAGCTCTTAATATACGCACAGGGTCTTCGCTAAAGGCAGGACTGACGTGCCTCAGTACTTTATTTTTCAAATCCTCTAAGCCGTGATACGGATCAAACAGCTGTCCCGCATCATCTTGAGCAATCGCATTGATGGTTAAATCTCGCCTCGCAAGATCTTGCTCAAGCTTCACATCTGGATCAGCATGCACCTGAAAGCCTTTGTAACCTTTGGCTGTCTTACGCTCGGTCCTCGCTAAGGCATATTCTTCATGGGTTTTGGGATGCAAAAACACAGGGAAGTCTTTACCAACGGCTTTATAACCTAAGTTTTCCATTTCTGCAGGGGTGCTTCCAACCACGACAAAATCGCGATCTTTGACGACAAACCCAAGTAGCTCGTCACGTACAGCGCCGCCCACGCAAAAAACCTGCATTTTATCTGCCAGCCCTTGTGCGGAAGCGGTTATAAGCATTGCGAGGGTTATTTTCGCTTAGATAGTCTGGCACGATTGTTTCAAGCGCCACGGGCTGAAAGCCCAAAAATGCAGGAAAACTTGTGACACAAACACTATCCACTTCCATAGAACGTACGTTATCTCTTGTCATCAGCTTCACAGGCAACAACTCCATTGCAAAAGCTTGTAGATAGGAAAACATATTATTAAGGCCAATAATCGTGCGCTTTTTGCCCAAGGTGTCTGCTACATAAGCTACCAATTGACGCAATGTATAAACTTTCGGACCGCCTAAATCATAAGTCTTTCCATAGGTATCGATATTATCTAAAGATGCGACAAAAGCATGTGCGACATCCTCAACATAAATTGGTTGGAATTTAGCATTTGGTTTAGCAAGTAAAATAACTGGCAAAAGCTTAACCAATGTTGCAAATAGGTTAATAAATCCATCGCCACGACCAAAAATAATTGAAGGTCTAAATACCGTGACATCTAGGTTTTTGTTTGCACGCAAGACAGCATTTTCACCTTCAGATTTCGACTTTAAATAAGCACTTGGCGCATCTTGAGATGCTTGCAAGGCGCTCATATGCACTAATCTTTTAATGCCCAATTTGGCGCATACCTTAGCTAAGCGCGCTGGCAATTCTGCATGCATGGCTGTAAAGCTGGCTTTTTTGCTATTGTGCAATATGCCTATCAGATTAATCACTACGTCTGTGCCTTTAATGCCTTTAGATAGCACTACATCGTCCATCACATTGCATTCAATGACATCAACATTGGGCAGTAAAATAATATGCTTAGCAGCCTCTCGTCTCCGCGTCAGCACTTTAACCTCATAGCCAGCTAAACTTAGCTGCCGCACGATTGCGCTGCCAACAAAACCGGATCCACCCAATACCGTTACATGCCTCATACTTTTGCTACTTTCTTTATTTAACTAAATTCAATTATCACTATCATCGTTTGTAACAGTGGTTGGATTGCTATCTCCAATAATGATGCCTAGCCTTTGTTTAAGACTCATGGATTTAGTTCCTAAACGACTCGAATAAAAACAAGTGTTTGCCATGACTTTTTGCACATATTGACGCGTTTCAGTAATGGGAATGGTTTCAGCATAAATCGCACCTTCTATGGGCTTTTTAGGCTTCCAATGCCTTGCATTGCCCGGTCCTGCATTATAGGCGGCAGTTGCCATTGCCGCCTGCCCACTCATCAGGTCTAAGGTATAGCGAAGGTAATAAGTTCCTAACTTCACGTTGGTGTCTGTTTGGTGAATCATACTCTGACGATAATCTGTAAAGCCTGTTTTCTTAGCAATCCATGCGGCAGTGGCTGGCATTACTTGCATCAAGCCAGAGGCACCAACGCCTGATTTTGCATAAGTAACAAAGCGACTTTCTTGCCGCGTTATACCGTACACCCAAGCCTCATCCAAACCATTTTCTCTAGCGAAACTTTTTACAGTTTCACGATATGGTGCTGGATATCGCAATACAAAATTATGCACAAACTGCGTTTTTTCAGCAGTAATAATTGCTAAATCATACCAAGATTGACGCATCGCCAATTCTGCCGCTGCCAACTTTTGGCTATCGTCAAAATCCTTAGTTGCCCAAACCCATTCCGCTCGACTTTCCCAACGCATATCCAGTCTTTGCAATTCAAGCGCTCTTTGCATGGCTGGTTGACTTTGCACCGCGACCACTTCATTTTCCGAGGGCACATAATTGCTTGGTGGACCGCTCATAACATCACCTAATTCATCCTGCGCCAACAATCCGTAAAATGAATGCTCACGAGATAGCGGCATTAGTATCACGTTGGCTTTTGAAATAGCATTTTGCGCTTTATAAGCTCTTGCTTTCCAATAACGCCATGCCTGCTCCTCCTGTTGATTCGTTTGCATATCATCTATGGTTGATAACACCAAACTCCAATCCCGCTCTAATAACGCGGCGCGGACTTTCCATGCCAACTCATCCTTATCTAGCTGACTATTTTTGACTTTCGCATAGAGACTTAACGCATTCCCATCATGACGGCGTGCAGCTTGCATCGCCAACCTTCCCCAAATATAAAGTTGTTCATCCGCCTCAAAGTGAGGCATTATTTTTGCCCAAGTATTCAGACCCTCATCTAACTTTTTCCGTGCTAATTTATCGATTGCATAGAGATTAAGCGCGCGCCCCAAATGGCTTTTAAACGGGATAATTTTCTTTTCTAATGCAACTTGCGGATTTTGGTAAACGGTATCAATCAGTTTTAACTCTGCTTTTGAAACGTTTGTCTCACGTTGAATGATAGTCTTAGCTAAAGCATCTTTGCCTTCTTGCATGGCTAATCTGAAGCGCGCCCAAATGTCATCTTGGGTCAGTACTTTGGATGCTTGCATCAAATCAAATAAGTTTTCGCAATTAGCAGGTTGCTCTGCCGTGCTCATCCACAAGACTTTACCTTCTGTCAGCGCAATGACATCCCCCCTTTTTGCACGCCCTTCAAGCGCGTAACAACTCACCGCTAAATCTTCACGCTTAAAATTAGGAAACTCATCAAAGAAGGCATCCCAATCTTGACGCTTGCCTATACTCTTTAGCCACTCACCTCGAACTCGGTCAGCAAAAGGATAATCTGCATATTGAGACAAAAAATCACGCACCACGGCTTTATCAGCGGTGCTCAAAGTAATTAGCATGAGCCAGTAGTCAGCATATGGCGCTAGGATATAGTTTTGAGAATGGAGCTGACTTGCATCTTCAGCAAGCGCTTTGGCATTTTTAGATTGATAGGAATTTTGAGCGTGAGCGAATGTTTGATCCGCACTCATGCCCCAAGCGGAGCTAGCGCCAAAGAAAATTGCACTCAATATGATGGTCCAATGTTTCATGTATGTTTAAACAATGACCTAAAAATACCAACAGAAAATAATAGAGTTATAAAGGCTTAAATGAACTTAACGATAAAAAACAAACCAACCGCGATAAGAGAGTATTTAATGATCTGACCTAAAAGTCTTAGGTATCTTCTATCGCCTTTAATCAAGTAAGCGCCATAACAAATCACAAAAACAAGAATCAGTAATAAAAGTAAAATGCGCGCCATAAAAGAGACCCTCTTAAATGTACTGTAAGGCGTTTGACGCCATCATTGGGACTTGAAATCCACTTGGGGCTTCTTCCGCCTTTTCAAAGGTTGCGTATTCCCAAGCATCAGCATCAGCCAACAATGTGCGTAGCAATTGATTGTTCAGCGCATGTCCAGATTTGTGGGCTGTAAAAGCACAAAGCAATGGGTGACCAAGCACATACAAATCACCAATTGCGTCTAAAGTTTTGTGTTTAACGAACTCATCGTCGTAACGCAAACCATCTTGATTCAAAATACGATATTCATCTAAAACGATGGCGTTATCCAAACTCCCTCCGCGCGCCAAACCCATAGAACGAAGGGCTTCAACTTCGTGCATAAAGCCAAACGTGCGGGCACGGCTCACTTCTTTGATATAGGAATTATCGGCAAAATCAATTTTGACATTATTACCAGTGTGCTCAAAAACAGGGTGCGCAAAATCAATGGTGAAATCGACTTTAAACCCAAAATATGGATCAAAACGCACCCATTTATCGCCATCGTGGACTTCGACCGTCTTTTTGATGCGAATAAATTTCTTGGCTGCGGCTTGTTCAACTATCCCCGCTTGCTGAAGTAAAAATACGAATGGGCCTGAGCTACCATCCATAATCGGCACTTCACCAGCGGACAAATCAACGTAAATATTATCAATCCCTAGCCCAGCTAGCGCGGACATTAAATGCTCGACAGTGGCGACGCGCACCCCTTCGTGTTCCAAGGCTGAACACATGCGGGTGTCGCTTACATATTGAGGTTGCACTTTGATTTCCGCTGAGTCGGGCAGATCGACACGACGGAACACAATACCAGCATCAGGCGCTGCAGGACGCAAAGTCATTTTGACCTTTTCGCCAGTATGCAAGCCAACACCAGTGGCACTAATTGATTTTTTAAGGGTGCGCTGTTTCAGCATATTTACTTTTCTAATCTCACCTTACATATCCTAAAAAACCTTTTTACGGCCTCTTAACCTAAGAAACCCACTCAATAAAGACTACCTATCCTGCTAAAAGCATAGCATAAATGCCGCGCTTAATAATGACCGCTTTTAGTCGGCTTGCTTCCGTAAAAATGCTGGGATATCGTATTCTTCAATCCCGTCTTTTTTCATGGCATCTACTTGGGCACGTCGACCGCTATTTGGGGTAAACACAGCAGGCGCATCATCATCCGTGTAGCCAACATTGCCAGCACCACTGTAGATCGGTTGGTTAGTTGTTCCGTCACGCAGCATTGGCGGAGTAACGACTAAGGTTGGTTTTCGTTGAATACCCGCATTAGCACTATTCAAGCCAGTTGCAACCATCGTCACACGTAAATTGTCACCCATGCTTTCATCAAACACATTGCCCACAATCACGGTTGCTTCATCTGCAGTGAATGAGCGAATCGTATTCATCACATCGTAATACTCTTTCATTTTGAAAGAGTGGCTTGCAGTAATGTTAACAAGAACTCCGCGTGCATTTGCTAAGTTAACATTTTCAAGTAATGGGCTTGCTACTGCTTGTTCAGCCGCCAATACCGCACGGTCTGGGCCTGTCGCTACAGCAGAGCCCATCATTGCCATGCCCATTTCAGACATCACTGTGCGTACGTCAGCAAAATCGACGTTGACCAAACCAGGGCAATTAATGATTTCAGCAATGCCTGAAACTGCGTTATGAAGTACATCGTTCGCAGCTTTAAATGCATCGGTGAATGTCACATCATCGCCCAACACTTCCATCAACTTGTCATTAGGAATGACGATAAGAGAGTCAACGTGCTTAGAAAGCTCTTCCAAACCATCTGTTGCCACTTTACCGCGCTTGCCTTCGAATGCGAATGGTTTAGTCACCACGGCAACTGTTAAAATACCCATTTCCTTAGCAACTTCAGCCACGATAGGCGCTGCGCCTGTACCTGTGCCACCACCCATACCAGCAGTGATGAACAACATATCAGCGCCATAAATAATTTCAGCAATGCGGTCACGATCTTCTAAAGCTGCTTCGCGACCAATTTCTGGTTTCGCGCCAGCGCCCAAGCCTTTAGTGATGCCCATACCAATTTGTAGCACGGTCTTCGCCTGGCTTTTTTTCAGCGCTTGCATGTCAGTATTGGCGCAAATAAATTCTACGCCGCCAACATTCTTCGCAATCATGTGCTCGACGGCGTTGCCGCCGCAACCACCCACACCAATCACCTTAATGACGGCTTCTTGGTTTTCGTTATCCATAATTTCAAACATAGTATTTCTCCTTGGTATCTGCCTGCTCTAAATTACTTCTACCTTTATTACTTTTACTACCACTACCACCTACTAAAAATTACCTTGGAACCAACTCTTCATCCGCTCCAAAATCCGACCAAATGAATTCGCATCCAAGCTCCCTTGAATCGCCTGTGCCACTTGGCGCTTGCCAATCAACAGCAAGCCAACACCTGTGGCATAGCGTGGATTGCTCACCACTTCTGATAAACCACCGACGTATCTTGGCAAACCGAGACGAACTGGCATGTGGAAAATCTCCTCCCCCAATTCGACCATGCCTTTCATCATTGCTGAACCGCCCGTAATGACGATGCCTGACGCAATCATTTCTTCTAAGCCGCTCCGGCGTAACTCAGCCAATACGAACTCATATAATTCCACAACACGCGGCTCAATCACTTCAGCCAAGGTTTGGACTGAAAGCTCGCGGCCTTCACGGCCATCTGTGCCTTGCACTTCTACCACTTCACGTGGGTCCGCCAATTGACGTAAGGCGCATCCGTGTTTAATCTTGATGTCTTCTGCTGATTGCGTTGGCGTTCTTAAAGCCACTGCAACGTCATTGGTGATTTGATCGCCCGCAATAGGGATTACTGCTGTGTGGCGAATCGCACCTTGCTTGAACACTGCAATATCTGTTGTTCCACCGCCGATATCAACCAAGCAAACGCCTAATTCTTTTTCATCTTCCGTCAGCACTGCTTCGCTAGAAGCTAAAGGCTGAAGAATCAAATCAGTCACTTCTAAACCGCAACGCTTAATACTCTTCACGATGTTTTGTGCGGCAGCTACGGCGCCAGTCACGATATGGACTTTCACTTCTAACTTCATGCCACTCATGCCAAGCGGTTCGCGCACATCTTCTTGGCCATCTATGATGTATTCTTGTGTGAGAATATGAAGAATCTGCTGATCTGAAGGCAGGGCAATAGCTTGTGCCGTTTCAATAACGCGCGCCACATCAGCCTGTGTCACTTCAGCATCTTTAATCTTCACCATGCCACGCGCATTAATACTTTGCACATGGCTACCGGCAATCCCAGTAAACACATTCTTAATGGTGCAATCAGCCATCAGCTCGGCTTCTTCAATCGCTCGCTGAATCGCATTCACAGTGGAGTCAATGTTAATTACCACCCCCTTTTTGAGGCCGCGAGATAGGTGTTGCCCAAGGCCAATCACGTTCATACTGCCATCCACCATAAGTTCTGCCACGATTGCGACAACTTTAGATGTGCCAATATCTAAGCCAATAATGAGGTTTTTCTCTTCTTTAGCTCTACTCATAGTGCTTCTCCACTTTTCTTAATTCGCGTTTAATCTTCATCGTTATGAATGTCTTTTTAAATTAGACTTTAGCTTTCTTAATTTCATCTTTCTTACGGTTTTGCTTACCTTTTTCCTTTTTCTCTGGCATTTTTTTAACTTCATTCTTACCGTGATTTTGACTTTGCTCTTTAGGCTCAGCGGCAACTCCAGCAGGCTTAAATGCTGCCAATGCCATCGGGCTTCTTACTGCAAAACCACTTGGATAACGCAAATCTACATATTTCAAATCACCCTTTAATCCTGCAAAAGTTTTGCTGTAAACCTGCATAAAGCGCGCAAGACGCATATCCATTTTTTCGCGACCAAGTGAAATCACCATCCCAGTATTAGTCGTTACCTGCCAAGAGCGCCTTGGTGTTAGCGTCACTTCTGTTAATTTCATTTTTACAGGTATGAGCAGTGCACTAAATTCAACATAATGCTCAGCCACTTCCTTTACGCCATCACCCGGTCCATAAAACACAGGCAAATCAGCATCTGAAGCCGCATGAAATAGCTCACCATGGGTATTCACCAAGGCAATATTTCCCCAACGCGCTAATGCTTGATGCTCTTCAATCACCACCTCTAAACGTTTGGGCCAACGCCTTCTCACACTTACGTTCCTTGCCCAAGGCAACTTTTCAAAGGCCTCACGTGTTTTTAACAAATTCACCGTAAAGAAATTACCTTGCAAGTAATGGCTAGCAATCAATTTAACTTGCTCGCGCGTCACATGTTTTAATTCGCCTTCCACACGCACTTCATTGAGTGGGAAAATCGGCATATGCACTACAACGAACAGAGTGCCGTACATAAATATTACGAATACAAGGGCAAATAACGCGTTTGCAACCCAATTCAAAATGTTGGGCTTATCCCACACGCGCTTTAGCTCCATGATGTTTAAACGCCAATGTCAAAATGCTTTTTACTAATTCAGCAAATGAAATGCCTGCCGCTTTTGCCGCCACCGGCACCAAGCTGCGGTCTGTCATGCCAGGGCTGGTATTCACTTCCAAGAAGTAATGTTTGCCTGCTTCATCCATTAAAAAATCCACACGCCCCCAACCTGTTCCCCCAATGTCTTTAAAAGCCTGCAAGGCTTCTGCTTGTATCTTGACTTCTTGTTCTTTTGGCAACCCACATGGGCATAAATACTGAGTGTCATCGCGTAAATACTTTGCTTCAAAATCGTAAAACTCATTGGCTGGCACAATGCGCACAATCGGTAATACTTGTTCGCCCAAAATACCCACGGTGTACTCCCCACCGCCCACAAACTGCTCTGCAATTACGAGCGGGTCTGATTTAGCGGCCAACTCATAAGCCGCTTTCAAATCACCCGCCACTTTAACCTTGGTAATTCCAATACTTGAACCTTCGTTGGCTGGTTTAACAAACAATGGCAAACCTAGCTTTCTCTCAATGGCTGAAAAATCAGAGTCCGCATTTACCACTTCAAATGCTGGCGTCATCACTCCCGCTGCATGCCAAATTAACTTAGTACGCCACTTGTCCATGCCAATGGCTGAAGCCATCACGCCTGAGCCGGTATATGGAATACCAAATAATTCCAATGCGCCCTGTATGGTGCCATCTTCACCGAAGCGACCATGCAATGAAATAAAAGCAGCGTCGAATTGTTCTAAATCATGCAATGGGCGAGTCACTGGGTCGAAGGCTTCTGCATCAATACCTTGCCCTTGCAAAGCGGCTAATACTGCCGAGCCGCTCTTAAGCGATATTTCCCTCTCGCCTGATTTTCCGCCCAATAAAACCGCTACTTTTCCAAATGAATTCCTCATGCTTTTCCACTCGCTCTATCGCCCAACACATGGACCTCTTGGTGCAAGCTAATTCCAAATTTCTCTTTGACTGCCTCGCGCATCAATATAATTAATTGCTCAATATCTTCTGCACTGGCATCGCCCAAATTCACAATAAAATTAGCGTGCTTTTCCGAAATCTGTGCGCCACCGATTTTGTTGCCTTTTAAACCGCAAGCCTCAATCAAACGTGCCGCATAATCGCCTTCTGGATTGCGGAAGGTTGAACCCGCGTTAGGTAAATTAAGCGGCTGTGTTGCCAATCTTTTTGCCAGCAAAGCTTTAATCTTTTGCTCAGACTCTTCTGCATCCCCCGCTGGCAAGCCAAACCAAGCGCCGACAAACCATTCTTTCGCTACTGGCATTGCAACATGGCGATATGTCGCTACGAACTCAGCCGCATCACGTTCATGCACCATGCCTTCTGTATCAATCGTCAGCACACGCTTTACGCTGTCCCAAGTTTCGCTGCCATGACAGCCTGCATTCATCGCTAAAGCGCCACCCACAGTGCCAGGAATACCAGCCCAAAACTCGCCACCTTGTTTTGCTTGTTTTGCCGTAAAACGTGCCAACTTGGCACAAGTCACGCCAGCGTCTGCATAAACCAAATCGCCTTCTATTTGCAAAGTGTTTAGCGCGTTATGAATCACAACCACGGTGCCACGCACCCCTGCATCTCTTACCAATAAGTTGGAGCCCAAGCCCACGAAATGTAAAGGTTCATTGGCATCTAAACTCTGTAAGAAAGCACTTAAATCACCCAAGCTCGTAGGAATGTACAAACGATCCGCTTTACCGCCCACGCGCCAGCTGTTGTAACGAGCCATAACCTCGTTCAACATCAAACTTCCTTGGGCTTGTGCCATCACTTGCATAAATCCCTTGTTAAGCTTGCTACCTGACCGATGGAGCCTGCGCCCATCACGATGACTACATCACCGTCTTTAACGACATTGATAATTGCTTGTGGTAATTCAGCTGTTGTTTCTACAAAGAGCGGCTCAACCTTTCCCGCCACACCTACTGCGCGCGCCAATGAACGGCCATCTGCTGCCACAAGCGGCGCCTCGCCTGCTGAATAAACTTCAGTAAGCAACACGGCATCAGCGATTGAAAGCACTTTTACAAAATCTTCAAAACAATCACGCGTTCTAGTAAAACGATGGGGCTGGAATGCGAGCACCAAGCGTCGGTTAGGGAAGGCGCCTCGTGCCGCATCAATCACCGCCTGCATTTCAACTGGGTGATGACCGTAATCATCAATCAAAGTAAATGTGCCACCCGTTGGCGCTTTAACTTCGCCACAACGCTCAAAGCGACGACCTACCCCTTTAAACACTTTCAGCGCTTTAATCATCGCCTCGTCAGGGACATTGAGCTCACTGGCAATCGCAATTGCTGCTAATGCGTTAAGCACATAATGTTTGCCTGGCAAATTCAAGGTCACATCAAACTCTGTCGTCACGCCATTAATACGTTGCACGGTAAAATGCATTTGGCCATTGTCTGCGACGACATTAATCGCTCTAACGCGTGCGGCTTCGCTAAAGCCATAAGTCATGACTGGCTTGGTGATGCGCGGCAAAATTTCGCGGATATTGGCATCGTCCACGCACACCACCGCCATACCCCAAAACGGCAACTGCTGAACAAAGTCCACAAATGCTGTTTTTAGCTTGTCGAAACTATGCTCATAAGTGTCCATGTGGTCAGCGTCGATATTCGTGACCACTGCCATTACTGGGGTTAGGTGCAAGAATGAAGCATCAGACTCATCTGCCTCAGCCACGATATATTCCCCCGTACCCAATTTTGCGTTGGCATTGGCTGACTCCAACTTGCCACCGATTACGTAAGTTGGATCCATACCCGCTTCAGCTAGGATGCTTGCAATCAAACTTGTTGTTGTCGTTTTTCCGTGCGTACCAGCTACTGCAATGCCCTGTCTAAAGCGCATTAGCTCAGCCAACATCAATGCACGTGGCACGACCGGAATGCCGCGGGCACGCGCCTCTTTAACTTCTGGATTGGCTTCATTCACAGCGCTAGAAACCACGACCACATCAGCATCCGTCAAATTCTCTTTTTGATGACCTTGGTAAACAGCTGCGCCAGCCGCTTGTAACCTTGCCGTAACGTTATTGCTTGCTAAGTCCGAGCCAGTCACCCTGAACCCCAAGTTAATCAACACTTCAGCAATCCCGCTCATACCTGAACCGCCAATACCGATGAAATGAATATTCTTCACTTTATGTTTCATGCGGCCACCTCCATGCAAACACGCGCCACATCAGTCGTGGCTGTTGGCTTGCCCAAAGCACGTGCTTTATTTGCCATGCTTAAACAATTTTCACGGGTTAATGTCGTCAAAATATTCACTAGTTTTTCTACCGTTAATACTTTTTGTTGTACTAAAAATGCTGCTTCATGTTCTGCCAAATATGCTGCATTGGTTGTTTGATGGTCATCCACCGCAAAAGGAAATGGCACCAGCAAGCTACCCAATCCCACCGCTGATAATTCAGCCACCGTCATCGCACCTGCACGGCAAATCACAAAATCTGCCCATGCATACATATCTGCCATGTTTTCAATAAATGCTTGGCATTCAGCCACTACACCATGTTTTGCATAGTTATTTTGCAATGCCTCAATATGCTTAACGCCAGCTTGGTGTATCACATGAGGCCTTTCCTTCGCTGGTATTACAGCCAAAGCTTCTGGAATTAAGTCGTTCAAGGCTTGCGCACCCAAACTGCCACCCACCACCAAAACTCTTAATGCGCCTTTATGCATACCAAAACGCATTTCTGGCTCAGCTAGTTCAGCGATATCTGCGCGAACTGGATTACCAATCACACTCGCCTCATTCAACGCATTCGGAAAAGCCGCTAATACGCGCGTAGCGATTTTCGCCATCAATTTGTTGGTTAAGCCAGCCACTGAGTTTTGCTCATGAATCACTAAAGGTTTAGCCAAACAGCGAGCCATCAAACCGCCTGGAAAAGCTGCAAAGCCGCCCATGCCAAGCACTACATTTGGCTGATACCGGCGCATTGCCTTGTAGCATTGGCTCAAGGCTTTGGCTAACTTAATTGGCAACAAAACCCATCCCATCAACCCCTTGCCACGCACGCCTTGCATGGTCATCATGGTTTTTTGGTAGCCTTTGCCTTCTATTAAGCGGTTTTCTATTCCCCCTTCAGTGGCAAGCCAAACAATATTCCAGCCCTGCGCTTTTAAATATTCAGCCACAGCCATCGCAGGATAAACATGTCCACCTGTACCACCTGCCATTACCATTAGTGTTTTGGTATTCATACTTGAATACCCTTAAACAAACGCTTATTTTCCCAATCAATACGAAGCAAGACAGCCATCGCGACACAATTCGCCACAATCCCTGTTCCCCCAAAAGACAGTAGCGGCAAGGTCAAGCCTTTGGTTGGCAACAGCCCCATATTCACGCCCATATTGATAATGCTTTGCACACCAATCCATACGCCAATACCTTGTGCTAAGAGCGCTGAGAAATACTGTTCATTGCTCACCGACTCTTTACCAATTTTGAAAGAGCGCACTACTATCCATGCAAACAAACCGACCAGTGTTGCCACACCCAAAAAGCCAAGCTCTTCGGCAATCACAGCTAACAAAAAGTCTGTATGTGCTTCTGGCAAATACATCAGTTTTTCTACACTGCCACCCAAACCAACACCAAGCCACTCACCACGACCAAATGCAATTAGGGCATGGGTAAGTTGATAACCTTTGCCGAATGGATCAGCCCAAGGGTCCATGTATCCGACAATCCGTTGTATACGATATTGCGAAGTCATAATCAAAATGATGAAACCAATCACTAGCAAAACGAGTAGTCCGCCAAAGATTCGTAAATTGATGCCACCCAACCACAAGATAGCAATCGAGATTGAGGCTATGACTACGAATGCACCAAAGTCAGGCTCTAGCAATAGCAATAGCCCTACAATCAGCATCATGCCCAACATTGGTAAGAAGCCCTGTTTAAAACTGTGCATCAGCGCAGCTTTCCGTATGGTGTAATCGGCCACATAAACCGCCGCCAAAAATTTCATGATCTCAGATGGCTGAATCTGGAATAACACCAACTTAATCCAACGTCGACTACCCAATACTTTGTGACCAATCCCTGGCACTAGCACCAAAATAAGCATGCAAAATCCAATAAGAAATAATGGTGTCGCATACTTTTGCCAAATACGAGTTGGCACTTGAAAAGCAACCCCAGCAACGAATAGTGCGACGATCAGAAACCCTGCATGACGCACCAAATAATATGAAGCTTGATGGTGCGTAATGGATTTGCCTTCAGCCCATGAGATTGAAGAGGAATAAACCATGACCATGCCAAACGCGAGTAAAATCAAGGTGACCCAAAGCAAGGCTTGGTCATAGCTTTCACCTGTGATTTTGTTTCGGTTGTTCAACATTGGCATCATGCGGAAGCCTCCTGTTTAACCAGCGCTTCCACACTTTTTACAAACACTTCTGCACGGTGCACATAATTGCGGAACATATCAAAACTAGCGCAAGCTGGAGATAGCAATACCACATCGCCAGCCCTAGCCAAGCCAAAAGCAGTTTTTACCGCCGCTTCCATGCTTTGAGCCGTGATCAAATCAACTTTTGTGCCACTCAAAGCAGTTTCAATAATTGGTGCATCATGACCTATCAATACCACCGCACGGGCATTTTTTTCCACAATGTCCGCAAGTGGCGAAAAGTCTTGGCCTTTGCCATCACCACCCGCGATTAACACAATTTTTTTGCGGTCATTTGGGCCCACTAAACCTTGAAGCGCGGCATAAGTTGCACCAACATTAGTCCCTTTTGAATCGTCATAAAAAGCAATATTGCCAATATCCGCAACCCATTCCACACGATGTGGTAAGCCTTTGTATTCTCGCAAACCTTTTAACATCGCGACTTGCGGCACGCCTATCGCTTCACACAAGGCCATTGCCGCCAACGCATTCATCGCGTTATGCAAACCAGCTATTTTCATTTCTGTCGTCGGCAATAACGCTTTTGAACCCCGCATTAATTGAATAATGTTTGCTTGTCTAGCCAAGCCAAAATCGCTGTTATTCTCCACTTCATCCAGACCAAATGTCACCACAGTATGGCCTTGTATCGCCATGCGCATGCTATAAGCATCTTGGCGGTTAAGCACTTGCACGCCCTTACCGAAAAACACACGCGCTTTCGCTTGAGCGTAATCATCAAGTCCGTCATAACGATCCATGTGATCTTCGCTAATATTGAGTACAGTCGCAGCATCCGCATTTAAGCTGCTAGTTGTTTCAAGCTGAAAACTGGAAAGTTCCAATACATAAACATCGGGCACATCGCCATTTAAAGTTTCAAGCACTGGTAAGCCAATATTGCCCGCTACTACCGTTTTTAACCCTGCAGCTTTGCACATCTCGCCCACTAAAGTGGTCACCGTACTTTTGCCATTCGCACCTGTAATGGCGATCACTTTTGCGCTAGCAGGTTTATATTGTGCAAACAATTCAACGTCACCCACTACAGGCACGCCGCGCTTAATTGCGGCTTGTACCTTAGGCTCTGCCATCGCCACGCCTGGGCTAATGACGATCATTTCTGTATCGTTAAACACTGCTTCGGCAAATAGTCCTGTATGCAATTTCACGCTTGGCAATTCTGCTTTAAGCATAGCAACACCAGGTGGAGTTTCACGAGTATCAGCCACAGACAAATGAGCGCCTTGACGATGAAGCCAACGTAATGCCGAAAGCCCCGTATCACCAAGGCCTAGCACTAACACTTTTTTGTCGTGTAATTCGAGTTTCATCGTATTTTTAAACTTGCCAATCCAACTAAAACCAACATCATGGTAATAATCCAAAATCGCACCACCACTTGCGTTTCTTTCCAGCCTTTTTGTTCATAGTGGTGATGTAAAGGCGCCATCAAAAAGATCCGCCTGCCTTCACCGAATTGCTTTTTGGTGTATCGGAAATAACTGACTTGGATGGCAACAGATAAGGTTTCAACCACAAACACGCCGCCCATCACAAACAAAATAATTTCTTGCCGAACAATCACAGCCACCGCACCTAGCGCCGCACCCAAAGCGAGAGCACCGACATCACCCATAAACACTTCAGCTGGGTATGCGTTAAACCATAAAAATCCCAAGCCCGCACCAGACATAGCGGCACAAAATACGGTCAACTCCCCAGCACCTGGGACGTAAGGAATGCCTAAGTATTTAGAGAAAAATAAGTGCCCGGTTACGTATGCAAAAATTGCCAAAGCAGCTGAAATCATGAGCGTTGGCATAATCGCCAAACCATCTAAACCGTCTGTTAGGTTCACAGCGTTGCTGCTTCCCACCAACACTAAATAAGTGAGTAACACAAAAGCCGTTGCACTCATTGGAAAAACCAATTGTTTGAAAAATGGCACATACAATGTGGTCTCTGCCGGCAGAACTGCCGTTTGTACTAAATAAACAGCCACCCCAAAACCAATGGCTGACTGCCAAAAGTATTTCGCTTTTGCTGAAAGACCTTTAGGGTTGCGATACACCACTTTGCGCCAATCATCGACAAAACCAATAATGCCAAAACCTAAGGTGGTTAATAACACCACCCAAACATAACGATTGCTCAAATCGGCCCAAAGCAACGTTGAAGTTGCAATCGACACTAAAATCAAGGCCCCGCCCATGGTTGGCGTGCCTGCTTTCACCAGATGCGTTTGTGGCCCGTCATCCCGCACTGATTGCCCCACTTTATATTCAGTCAATTTTCTAATAAGCACAGGGCCCACGGCGAATGAAATCGCCAAAGCAGTCATCGTTGCTAACACGGCACGAAGTGTGATGTAGTTAAATACATTAAAGCCGTGAATGTCGAGCGCTAACCAGCGAGCAAGTTCTAGCAACATTAGTGATTTCCCCCAGTATTTGTTTGTGCTAGCTGAATTGAATCAACCACACGCTCCATGCGCATTGAGCGTGAGCCTTTTACCAACACCGTTGTTTCATCATTCATTATTTGCTTAAGGCTTTCAGCCAAAGCTTCTACCGTTTCAAAATGTGCTGCTTTTTCCCCAAATGTAGCCACAGCATTTTTAGTTAACTCACCTAATCCAAGAAATTTTTCCATGCCCGCTGCTTTTGCATACGCACCAATTTCCGTATGCATACTTGCCGCGCCGGCTCCTAACTCCGCCATATCCCCCATCACAAAAACGCGCTGTCCAGCACTCGCTTTAAGCACATCAATTGCAGCCTTCATGGACGTTGGATTTGCGTTGTAAGTGTCATCAATCACTTTTGCACCTGCAAAACCTTGTTTGGCTTGCAGACGACCTTGAACGCCTGCAAAGTTGCTTAATCCTATTGCAATGCTTTCTAATGACACATTCAAAACCAAGGCTGCGGTAGACGCCGCCAAGGCATTGCTTACGTTATGCAACCCAGGCGCTGGTAGCGAAAATTTCACTGTGCCATTTGGTGCAATCAATTCCACCTCGCTGCTTTCTGCATGTAATTCATATTTCGCTGTTACATCAGCTTTTTCTTTCAAACCAAACGTTATTTGCTGATGTTTGCTTGCTAAGTTTTTCCACAAATCAGCAAATACGTCATCTGCATTAATAATGGCTGTACCGCCATCAGTTAAGCCTCCAAAAATCTCACCCTTGGCATTTGCAATCGCTTCTAAACTGCCGAGCTCACCGATGTGTGCTGTACCTGCGTTGTTGACTAAAGCAACATTGGGTTTTGCTAAACCAGTCAAATAAGACAATTCACCTCTGTGACTCATGCCCATTTCAAGGACTGCGTAACAATGTTGTTTGCCTAAACTCAACATGGTCATTGGTAGGCCAATGTCATTGTTCAAATTACCTTGGGTGGCCAAAACACTTTCATCATCGCCCGCCGCCACTTTTAAAATAGCGGCTAACATTTCTTTAACTGTAGTTTTGCCGTTGCTGCCTGTAATAGCGACCACAGGCATATCAAACTTGGCACGCCAATGTGACGCCAATTCACCTAGCGCCAAGCGCGTATCTTTTACAACCACTGCTGGGCAGCTATTTGAAGGATCAGAAACGAGAACAGCAAATGCGCCTTGTTCTAAACTTTGCGCGGTATATTCGTGCCCATCAAAGTTTTCACCTTTAAGCGCCACAAATAGCTGACCTTTTTTAATCGCACGGCTATCAGTGCCTACACAGCAAAATTCAACGTCAGCGCCAACTACTTGGCCACGTGTTGCAAAAGCAGCTTCCGATAAGCGCATCAAGCTGCCATCTCCTGCAATGCTTCTTGCGCCACTTGCATATCACTAAATGGATATTTCACACCAGCAACCTCTTGGTAGTCTTCGTGACCTTTACCTGCGATTACCACTACATCATCTTTTTTAGCTGTTTTGATGGCTTGTTTAATAGCATCCGCACGGTTCTCAACACTGATCGCTTGCTTACCAGCGCCCGCCATCACTGCTTGAATAATGCTTGCAGGCAGCTCGCTACGCGGATTATCTGAAGTCACAATCACACGATTTGCCAAGCTTGAAGCGATTTTCCCCATCAGCGGTCGCTTACCTTGATCTCTATCCCCACCACAACCAAACACACAAATCAGTTCGGCATTATTTTTTAATTGCGCACTCAGTGATTTCAACACTTGCTCTAAAGCATCAGGGGTATGCGCATAATCCACCACGATCAAAGGTTGATTTCCACCACCGCATTGCTGCATACGACCAGTCACAGGCTTAATTGTAGAAAGTGCTTTAACCGCATCAACTAATGCAACATCAGACGCCAACAAGGTTGCCAATACTGCCAGCAAGTTATAAGCGTTAAATTGGCCAATCACATTCGCGCTTATAGCCGCTGCACCTCTAGGTGTTACCACATCTAAGTGCATGCCAGCATCGGTTAATTGCATGCCACTTACTGCAATATCATTGTTTCCAACAAAATCTTTATTCAATCCATAAGTCATTATGGACTTGCCTTGCGCAGACAATTCAGCGGCAAGTTTTGCACCAAAAGTATCATCGCGATTGATAACTGCGGTTTTCAATCCATCCCAAGTGAAAAGCTTTTTCTTGGCATTGCCATAGGCTTGCATATCGCCGTGATAATCCAAATGGTCACGGGTTAAATTAGTAAACACAGCCACATCAAAAGCCACACCGTTAACGCGACCTTGATCCAAACCATGTGATGAAACCTCCATCGCAAGCACTTGGGCTTTTTGTGCCAAATAATCAGCCAGCAAACTATGCAGAACAATGGCATCTGGCGTGGTGTTGCTGGTTTTGGAGAGGTTTCTCAACAGACCATTACCTAAGGTGCCGACCACCGCGGTCTGACGACCCAGTGCTGTAAAGGCTTGTGCCAACCAGTGGCTACAAGTTGTTTTACCATTGGTGCCTGTTACGCCCACCATCCAAAGCTGCTCAGATGGTTTGCTATAAAACTCACTCGCGACTACACCAGCTTCTTTTTTTAATCCTGCCACTGACTGATTAGGCACTTGCCAATCAACATTCCATGCAAAACCCTCTTGCTCCCACATTACTGCGGACGCGCCATTTGCAATCGCTTGCGGAATGTAAGCTCGACCATCAGTCGCATCGCCTTTGTAGGCCACAAATAAGCTACCTAATTGCACTTTGCGACTATCTGCCGTTATATGCCGAATATTGGCTTGCGTTTTCAACAAAGTGAGATTGGCGCGCATCATGTGGCCTCCTTCGCTTCAGGCAAATCTGCTGGCGGTAAAATCACATTATTATTTGGTGCATCTTGCGGCACGCCCATCATGCGGAGTGTTGCTCCCATCACAGCGCTAAATACTGGCGCAGCCACGATGCCGCCGTAATATTGGCCATTGCTCGGCTCATCAATCATGACCGCCACAATCAGCTTAGGATTGCTCGCTGGCGCCATCCCGACAAATGATGCAATGTATTTATCTTGATACCCACCAATCCCTGGCTTGTGAGCCGTGCCTGTTTTGCCTGCCACGCGATAACCCATCACTTGCGCTTTGGGCGCTGTACCACCTGCTTGAACGACAGTCTCCAGCATGTCACGTACACTTAAAGCAGTCGCTTTTGAAAACACCTGCTGACCAACTGCAATATCTTTAGACTTAAGTAAGGTCACAGGACGTAACTCACCGTCATTCGCAAACACAGTGTAAGCACGAGCAAGTTGTAAGAGCGTCACGCTAATACCGTTACCGAATGAAATAGTCGCTTGCTCAATTGGACGCCATGTTTTGTAATTTCTCAGCTTGCCTGCTGCTTCCCCTGGGAAGTTCACATGGGTAATCGTGCCGAAACCTAGTTGGTTGAAAACACCCCACATGTATTTAGGCTCTAGAGACAGAGCGATTTTTGCTGAACCAACATTGGATGATTTTTGAATCACCTGCGCGACCGACAACAAGCCATTAGGGTGAGAATCATGCACCGTCGCTGGTCCAATTTTATATGTACCACCCGCAGTTTCAATTTTAGTTTCTGGCGTATATTTCCCAGTTTCTAATGCAGCCGAAATCGTCATCGGCTTCATCGTTGAGCCGGGCTCAAATTGGTCAACAATCGCGCGATTGCGTGATTTAGTAACATCTTTACTAGGGTTGTTCGGGTTGTAAGCTGGATAATTTGCCATCGCTAAAATCTCACCTGTTTTAGCATTTAGCACCACTGCCGCGCCCGCTTTTGCATTATTCTCTTCAACCGCTTTCGCCAATTCACGGTAAGCTAAATATTGCACTTTACGGTCAATAGAAACGACTAAATCCCGCCCATCTTGCGGTAATTTCACAGCTTCTAAGTCATCAACAATATGTCCTTGTCTATCCTTAATCACATGGCGACTCCCTGACTTTCCTGATAGCCAGTTCTGATATTGCAACTCAAAACCCTCTAGACCTTTTTCGTCAGACCCTGTGTAACCAACCAAATGGGCTGCAACTTCTCCTGCAGGATAAAAACGCTTGTATTCACGCTGCATGTTAACGCCAGGAATATGAAGCGCCATGATGTGATTTGCTAATTCTGGTGAAATACGGCGTTTCAAATAAACAAAGTCACGATTTTGTTTAGCTAACTTGGTGGATATTTCAGACTCTTTCATTTCCAAGAGCTTGGCTAATTGCGCCACTTGTACTTTATTTACTTGCGCATCAGCTGGGTTGGCCAAAATAGATTCAACTGGTGAGCTAATTGCAAGCGGCTCACCGTTTCGGTCAACAATCCTGCCGCGGTGTGCATAAAGTTTCATCTCACGGGTCGTCCTTGCATCACCCTCTTTTTGATAGAAGGAGTGGCGCACCCCCTGCAGCAATACAGCACGACCTATTAACACGCCAAAGCACAGCAAAACCAATACCAACAGTAGGCGACGACGCCACTGCGGTAATTTGATTGTTTGCTGAACAACGGCCATTTTCTATAAATTCCTCTTTTATTTTGTTGTATCTGTTTTTGCTAGTGGCGCTTGCACATCATCAGGCGTAACGATTTGTATATGTTTTGTATCTGGCACATGCATATGCAACAAGTTTGTTGCCACTTGCTCTAATCGACTATGCATCGCCCATGTACTCTGCTCTAACTGCAATTGCGTCCATTCCGTTTGAGAAAGTTTTGCCGCTTCTTGCTGTTGCTGTAACTCAACATATAATTTGCGGGATTTATGTTGCGAGGTCACAAGACCCAATGCACTAATAATCAACACGACAAATAAAATGAGATTTAAACGTGTCATTTATAAACTCACATTTGTCCGCTCAGCCACACGCAACACAGCACTTCGTGAACGAGGATTTTTCTTCACTTCTTGCCCACTTGGCTTTTGCGCTTTGCCTATCGACATCATTCTTGGCTGCGGTAAATCTTTTGCCAGCACAGGAAAATTCGATGGCAAGTCATCTCTGTCTTGCTCTCCTTTTACAAACTGCTTCACGATGCGGTCTTCTAACGAATGAAAACTGATAACTGACAATCGACCCTCTGTCGAAAGCAGGCGCAAGCACTGCGGCAAGACTAGCGATAATTCCTCAAGCTCTTGATTGAGGAAAATCCTGAGAGCTTGAAAAGTGCGCGTCGCCGGATCTTGACCAGGCTCGATTTTTGGGACGGTACTCGCCACGATCTTGGCAAGTTGTTTAGTAGTGGTGATGGCATTCCCCCCTGTGCGTGCCGCAATAATCGCCCTTGCAATCTGTTTAGCAAACCGTTCTTCACCATAAGCTTTTATAACCTCCGCCAATTTTTGTTCAGTCGCTACCGCGACAAACTCAGCAGCGGTTTGCCCGCTACTTTGATCCATACGCATATCTAGTGGGCCATCAAATCTAAAACTAAATCCGCGCTCGCTAATGTCGATTTGTGGTGATGAAATGCCCAAGTCCAGCAAAATGCCATCCACAGCCGAAATGTCTAGCTCAGCCAGCACTTCTTCTAAGGCAGCAAAATGACGATGCACAATTTGAAAACGGGCATCTTGAATAGATGCCGCTGAACTTACCGCCGCCAAATCACGATCTAGCGCAATTAAACGACCTTTACTTCCTAATTTTTCCAAAATCTTGCGGCTATGACCACCACGACCAAACGTACCATCGATGTAAATGCCTGACGGCTTAATCGCCAAACCTTCAACCGCCTCTTCAAGCATCACCGTAATGTGTGGTGACACCTCTCCTACCGTTTGTTCAGACTGGGGTAAGGGTGAGCTCGCGCTCACAGTGAAAAGCCCTCTAATTCAACGGGTAATGCCAAGTCCTCACTTGCCATCACAATATCTAATTGTGCACGCCAAGCATCGAGATTCCATATTTCGAAATGGCTACCTTGACCAACTAGCATCGCATGTTTATCCAAACCTGCAAATTCGCGAAGCGCTGGCGAGATTAGTAAGCGACCAGCCGCGTCCATTTGCATATCTTCGGCATAACCCACCAACAAGCGCTGCAAAGCGCTTGAACGCTTATCGAACGAAGACAAGGACATCATTTTGGCTTGAATAGGCTCCCAAGCCACCTGAGGGTACAACAACAAGCAACGGTGAGGATGTGCAGTCAACACCAATCGACCCGCACTTTCAGAAAAAAGGGCGTCACGATGCTTAGCTGGCACAGCCAGCCTGCCTTTCACATCTAAACTTAATGATGAAGCGCCGCGAAACATAAAATCCCTTTAAATCCTTTTTTGTTTTTTTATCTGCTATCACGCAAATATAAAAATTGCCGACCGCATCGGGAGATGAGCGCAACCAAATTGGTCAGCAAAATTCCCACAAAACACCACTTTCACCCACTAGTGCACACTATAAATAAAAAAAAAAGCTTTCGCAAGCCTTTTTAACAACTTTTCCTTTACAGGACAATGACTTAGCGCATTTTCTGTATAGTTTAAAATCCCTTTTAAATTAAGCACATAGCTAATTAAATGAATGTGACTTGTAAAGAGTGGGCAAGTACGCCATATTTAAGATTATTTAACAAACCCAAGCCCACAAAAGGATTGCGCCAAAAAATCGAAAAAATGAATGGATTTGAAAATAATTAAAGAGATGGGGGTTTGAGAGAAAACACATCAAAAGTAGAAAGAAAAACAAGAAAAGTGAAGCTGGCCTATAAGCCGGGTTCTGTTCTCACCTTGCGGCGAGTGACAGTCATTCATCTAGGCGTGCAATTACTCACACGCTCAAGCAACCTACCCGCTGACAGCGCGAGCCACGCCATTGTCAGCCTATTTGGTCTTGCTACGGATGGAGGTTACCGCGTTTCACCGTAACTTAATACGCTCGTCTCTGTGGCCCTATTCCGCGCCTTATACTATTGCTAGCTTTCAGCGTACGGCCGTTAGCCGTCATCCCGCTCTGCGTAGCCCGGACTTTCCTCCCTCGCCAAAGGCGACGGCGACTGTCTAGCCAGCTTCAAAGCCATTTTAACACGCAAACGATACTGGCCCTTATAATGAAAATATCACCATCAACAAGCGCTAAAGTCACTATGGTCACAGAACATACTGGACAACTGGATGCATCATGGCAAGTCGTTATAGGTGACGAGCTTAACAAGCCCTACATACAGGCGCTAAGCAACTTCTTAAAACAAGAAAAAATGGCGGGGAAAACTATTTACCCGCCTAGCTCGCTCATTTTTAATGCATTCAATCAAACGCCATTTAAAAAAGTTCGCGTTGTTATCATCGGGCAAGACCCCTATCACGGAGACGATAAAGGCCAAGCGCAAGCGCACGGATTGAGTTTTTCGGTGCCTCAAGGCATTGCTTTACCCCCATCCCTCAGAAATATCTTTAAAGAAATTGAAGCCGATTTAGGAATCAAAATGAGCGGCGAAGGCAATCTAACGCCTTGGGTAAAACAAGGCGTGTTTTTACTTAATGCAACCTTGACTGTGGAAATGGCGAAAGCAGGCTCACATCAAAAACGCGGCTGGGAAGAGTTTACCGATGCCGCCATTGCCGCATTAAACAAGCATCGCGAAGG
>Ga0209135_1000034_pt1 | contig 44617 bp, 34 predicted proteins | sample LauGreSBDMM110SD_4_FD_187570 | JGI IMG/M metagenome (GOLD analysis project Ga0209135, IMG submission 187570) | Freshwater lake microbial communities from Lake Michigan, USA - Su13.BD.MM110.SD (SPAdes) (version 3) | ecosystem: Environmental > Aquatic > Freshwater > Lake | place: Lake Michigan... | reverse complement strand
CGGGGACCCCCTCAAAAAAAACGCTCCCCAAGATTTGATGAAAAAAAAACGAGTTTGGACATTTTTGGGGTTTGAAAAATGTCCATAATGGATATTTACAAGAATAGTTTTGGAAACCTGCTTTTTTTGGGACCCATGTATTGGATTGTGACTGAGGTCAGGTGAAAAGTCGACCCCAGTGTATTGGAAAAACTCCTTACTGAACATTTTTTTGGTTGGCCAGGCGGCCAACATCGGGTTTGGACATTTTTTTGTCCAAACTCAAATGGGTGCAAATCTATAAAATCCAGTAAGCCGTGTTGTACTTTGGGAATAGATTCAGCTTACGAGAATGGGTAAGGTACTCTATATTCTAGTACATTTGTATCAAACCCATCCGACTGTGACGTAAATCGTGCGACTATGCGACTGCATCGACATGGGAACTCGTACTGACCCTTGTGTTTCCGCACTAGATGGAGTAAAAATGTCTGGATTTGTACTCGAACGAGCCTCCGCCCATTCCCGTTTCAATGAATCGAGTTTTTTAGCGATATAAAGACTTTTCTCTAGCTAGATACAACCGTTGTTGGAGAGCGGGATGCTGACCTGTGAGTGCGGATTCAAGTGCGACCGAAAATTCAATTTGGAGCGACACCTGGAGTCCAAAGCCCATCAATTGAACTTGACGATAAAAATTGAAAAACAGTCTGTGTATGAATGTGAAATTTGTGAATTTCGGACGTCATTTAAAGGAAATTACCGCAAGCATTTGTTGTCATCCAAACACCAAATTATTGAACGTCATGCGCAGACAGTGGCGGCTATACCAGAGGAAGTGTATGCACAGAAAGAAACAGTGAATGAACAGGTGTCAGTGAAAACTGAAGCACCGCAACCGGTCATGTTGACGGAAGTGATGGACATGTTTATGAAATTTCATTCTGAGCAGATGAAACTGCAAAACGAAAAATCCAATATTGAGCGTATTCAGAACACGGAAATGTTCAAGTCATTGATGGACCGTGTGTTGGCTTGTCAGCAGCATCAGCAAAAACCCCCACAAAATCAAGTATTGTCCCCCCCAACAACGTTGCAAAATGTGGTGATGGAGAATACCAACAGCATGACCAACAGTCAAAACACGAGCAATAGCAACAACAAGCATTTCAATTTGCATTTTTATTTGAACGAGGAGTGCAAGAATGCGATGAACATGTCGGACTTTATCAAAAGCGTGGTCATCAGTATGGAGGATTTAGAACATCTCGGCACGGTGGGTTACACGGAAGGGATGCAGCGCATTCTCACCAAGGCAATGCAGGAAAAGGAAAAGAAAGAGCGGCCCATGCACTGCTCGGACGTGAAGCGGGAAGTGATTTATGTGCGGAAAGACGACGTGTGGTTGAAAGACGACAGCAAGGAAGAAACGGAAAAGTTTATTCGATACATTTATCACAAAAACCTGAAAATGATGAAGGAATGGGGGGACGAGCATCCGGAACATCAAGTGTCGGACAGTCCCGAGTACGATTATTGGTATAGCATTACGCGCAACATGTGTAACACGAATCCGAATGCGATGAAGAAGCTGATTAGTCATTTGGCACGGTTGACGGCCATTGAAAAAGGGTCATTGACTGAAACCTGAGGGAAAGTCTGAATTCCGGGTTCGTGGTCAATGACCAACCCAGGCCTTGTGTCTGGGTTGTGTTTACATAAAAATCTTGATCTACAGTAACATGGTGCCTGGAATTTTGAAACGAAGCAAGTACTCGCCGAGTCCATCGCTCTTGGGACATCGGAGTCACGTTTCCCCCAGTGAGTTGAAGGAGTTGCAAGGGATGACGGAGGGGATACAGAAGCTGAGTCGACATTTTGTCAACGATGACAATGCACACGACCGACGAATTGCGGACAATATGGTGGCAAATGTGTTTGACAACCGCTTGAATGTAAACGACGACTCGCTTCCGCAACGACGTACGACGCCGCATGCGAAAAAGAAACGAGGTGTCTCCTTTCCTTGGACAAGCGATGCAAGTCGGACTATAGCACCGGGAAAGTATGGTGGTACGAAACGTTTTCGTCGTCATCGTCGTGGAGTAACCAACAAAAAGAGACGACTACAACATGTTTAACAATACATGGACAGCAAACTCTGGTTTTGTTTTTCCTCGTTTTTAATCAAGGTCTCAATCATCTTCACAGTGACGGTGATTGGGAATTTGACGTCTTTGACGTCGAGCTCGTTGACAAACAAGTTGGCATCGGGCTTCATCAAGCGAAAGAGGTTGAGCTTGGTGTGGATGATTTCGAGGCAGCGTTTGAGGTTGCGTACGCCTTCTTCCTTGTGGGTCAGGTACTCGGACGAAATAATGTACTGCAGGGATTCGTCGGGGAGGATGACTTCGGTTTCGTCGAACCGGACTTGTTCGCGAATCTTGGGCAACAGGAAATTGCGCGCGATAATCATCTTTTGTTTCACGTCGTAGCCCTTGGTTTCGATGCGGTACATGCGGTCACGTAGAATGGGATTGACCTTGGACTCGTTGTTGTAGCTGAAGATGAAGAGGCACTTGCTCAAATCAAAGTCGATTTCGGCAAAGTACTTGTCGTGGAACTGGGTATTTTGCGACGTGTCGGTCAAATGGGTGAGAATGCCGACAATTTCCTCGCCGCGGGCCGTCTCGGAGACCTTGTCGAGTTCGTCGAAATAAATGACGGGGTTCATGCACTTGGCATCCATCAAAATCTGGGCAATTTTGCCCCAGAGACTGCCCTCGTAGGTGTACGAGTGTCCTTCGAGAAAGGAGGCATCGCCGGTGCCACCCAAGGCAATGAACGCAAACTCCCGGCCGAGAATTTGGCTGATGCCCTCCTTGACGAGGGACGTTTTTCCCGTCCCGGGGGGGCCCTTGATGGCAATGGCGGTGCCCATGGCGGCGGGGTTCGTAATCCACTGTCCCACCATTTGCATGATTTGCATCTTGGCATCGTCGAGACCGTAGACGCACGTGTCGAGGACCTGTTTGGCATTCTCCATGAATCCGTGGCACTTGTCGATGCCGTCGGTCAAGGTGACGGACAAACTCTTGTGGACGCCAAAGGGGATGCGCATGAAGGAGTCGACCCAGGTCTTGAGTTTGTAGTACTCGGAGTTGCTGGTCTCCATGGACTTTAAATTGTTGACCTTTTGCATGACGGCGGCCTTGTACTTGGGGGGGATGCCGGACTCGAGGAGCAAGAGACGGTAGGGCTTCTTGATGACCATGTGGTCATTGACCTGTTCCAGTTGTTCCATGACTTTGAGTTGTTCCTGGTTGGACATTTTCTTTTTGAAAAAGTTGATTTCGCCCATGTCCTGCTGGGTGCTGTCCTGGACCAAGTCGTAGTACTTGCGGGCGTTTTTGGCACGCCCGCGCTTGACCAAATCGCGGATGGAGGTGTTGCACTCTTCAATGGCCTTTTTCAAATGGTTGGACGCGGGAGTGCGGGTCAGCTTTTGGGTCAAGAGTTTCTTGAGGTCGACGAGGTCCTTGTATTCTGCATCCACATCGAGATGTTCGTCGTCATCGTCCGAGTCGTTGTCCGAGTCGATGTTCGAGTCGTCGTCCTTGTCATCCTCCTCGGTGGTGGACCGGCGTTTGCGTGCCACAACCCGTCTCGAGACCTTGGCCAAGGTGCTGTTTTTGTTGGACACCTTTTTGGCCTCGACCACCCCAATAACCTCAGGAGTGTCGACTCTTTCGTACGTTTCCTTCATAAACGTTTGCTCGTCTTCCGAGTTGCACTCTTGGTCCGCGTCTTCCTCGACGGTTTCGAGGTACTCTTCTTCAAAGGCATCGCCGCCGCCCCCGAACCCGCCACTGTTGAGGACAATGGCGAATTTTTCATCACTGTCCTCGTCGTCCTCGTCGTCCTCCTCGTCGACGTCTTCCCAATCGTCGTCCGAGTCGTCGTCGTCGTCGGAATCTTGTTGTTGGACGACGGGTTTCTTCTTTTTTTCATTCTTCCGTTTTCCCACCACAATGACCTCCTCGTCCTCGTCGTCCGAGGACGGCGGCGAAGGCGCGCTCTTGCGTTTTCCGCGCTTGGCGACCGACTTGGGATATTTCTTGGGCATGATGTGCAAACGACGGTGCGAAAAGTTGTGGTTTTCCAGATTTGAGTGAAAAAGGATGTAAAAGCTGACCCTACATAAAATGGATAAGAAAATGAAATTTGTCGAGTTTTCTCCACCGCTTCCCCGAAAAGAAGAAGCTGACCAGGATGAGATTCACCTACTTTTCTTTGAGCCGCCGAAGGAAACGGTAATTGCAGACATTGCAGCATCATCAGCATCATGTTGTTACGGCGGTGGGAAACTGCTGCAACTTCATTCGACGTTTCCAACAAAGCCAAAAGAAAATCTAAACATCCATTCGATTTCGTGTTCCAACGTGGTGGAGTATGCATCAACTCTTACGGGATACCATGTCTTTGTACTTCCATCCCCGACACTTTGTTGGGAGACGGTGGCAAAAGAGATGGACCAACTTCATCATTCCACACTCGACCAGCATAAATCAGTATGGGTAACGGAGTACGGATACATTGTACACTCCAAGTTTGCCATTCGCAAAGAAGTGTCACTGCTGTTGCCTCAAAAGCGTCTTCTGTACATTCTGAAAATCCTCGGGTTTGCACTGTTTCGTGATTCCGACCCGCAAAGCGATGATGATTTTTCCACAGATGGTAGCCCGGAGTGTATTCTGGTGTCTCCAACCGCAAATCGTCAGCGTCTGTTAAAACAGCAGTCTCTGTCCGTGTATGAACAGGAAGCATATCCGAAATTCAATGACAATATGATGTTGTACAATTACCTCGAGAATGCATTCCAACGCGGAACTCCTTTTGTGATACCGCGTGTGCAAGCTGGTCCGGAGCACAATGTAGGCATGTACGGCCATAACGTATTGGAAACGCAACACGGACAGGTTCCTCCCCAGCTGGTGCAGTGGTTTGGCAATGTCGCCCCGCGCTTGAAAAACAATGCGGGAATCCGTGTGACATCGGTGGAATCTTGTTTGGAATATGCGCGTCGGTACATGAAGGCGTTTGAGAATTGTGACGTGTTTGGTGGCTGGGAACCGCATGGTGGCGTGTACCAAGGTTTGGAACGATCGCAACCGTACATTGTGCAACGCTTCCAAAAGCGCATGTTCTGGGCGTGTGCGTTTGACATTTTCCACTATACGCAGAGTCAACCGTGGACGCATGCACTGCGCGGGAAGCGACTATTGATAGTCTCGCCATTTGAAACCAGTTTCCGTGAAAAATTGGATGTTCGCGCCAAACTGTATGATGGCGTGGACTTGTTTCCGGACTGCACCTTCGTCTTTTTGAAACCTCCGCAGACCCAAGCAGACGAACCGTCGGAGGAATTTGACGTGGAGTTGGAGCGTTTCCAACACAAGGTGGATGCTCTGCGCGCCCACTATGATGTGGCTCTTGTTTCTGCAGGAGGATATGGGAATTTGATTTGTAATCATTTGTTTGAAACGGGGAAATCTGCCATTTATGTGGGTGGTGTGTTGCAAATGTACTTTGGGGTGTCGGGAATGCGATGGTTGCGTGAACGTCCAGACGTACTGAGATTATTTTTGAATACGCACTGGTCACGTCCGAAAGCGGAAGAGAAACCCAAGAATTTTCGCAATGTTGAAGATTCGTGTTATTGGTAGGTAGATCAACCCACACAACTGACGCACACCTTTGAACACACCATTGACGTCGTCGTCATGGTGGTGACGCGAAGTTCAAAAGATACGGCAGTGGCAGTGAAGCACAAGGAAAGACGACGGGAAGACAAAGTGTTACGTAGTTTTATGCCGAGAACGACGACGACGACGACGACGACGATGGACCCCCTCCCGAGTCATCTCCCGAGTCATGATATTGCAGAATCAATGATGAATGAATTACGTTCCAAACGTTTCGCGGCGGGAGTCATCGAAGATGCAAATCGCTTGTTGGACGCCTTTGGTATATCACTGCATGGCGCCAAATCCAAAAATGTGTCCTGCCTACTGGCACAGTTGACATTATTACTGTAAATTGCCTACCCGAACGATCCCAACTTTAGGAAATATAATTTTCTCCGACATTGTAGGAAAGAACACATCCGGTGTCACACCCTGCTGCACCCCTTAAAATCCATCCCCGGTCTAAAAAAAACAGAACAATGACGTCGACGATTGGAAAGCAGGATATGGAAGTGCCGGCGCGCGTGGTTGGCATTCAATTTTCGATGTTGTCGCCGGAGGAGATTCGGCGCAATTCCGTGGTGGAAATCTCGTCACGCGATACCTACAACAACAACAAGCCAGTGCCGTATGGATTGTTTGACACGCGCATGGGCGTGTTGGAACCGGGCATGATTTGTCCTACGGATGGACTGACGTACATGGACACTCCGGGATATTTCGGTCACATTGAGTTGGCCCGTCCCGTCTTTGCGATGCAGCACATTAAGGAAATCATGAAGATTGCACGGTGCGTGTGTTTCAAATGCAGCAAGCTGTTGATTGACAAGACCAAGTACAGTTACATTTTGGAGCGTCCGGCGGAAGACCGTTGGGAGTTTGTGTCGAAGGAGGCTTCGGGCATCAACCGCTGTGGCAACGAGACGGACGATGGCTGTGGGTGCCGTCAGCCGTCGCGTATCATGTTGGAAGGAATGTGCAAGATTGAAGCCACGTGGCCGAATTTGGAGTCTTCTTCTGGCGCCGGAGCCACTGCTGCATCGGGTGGGGGGGATGCGCCGTCGGAGCCGGTGAAAATCATATTGACTCCGGAAATCATTCTCAAGATTTTCCGCCGCATTACGGACGACGATGTCTATTTCCTGGGGTTTCATCCGAAATGGTCGCGGCCAGAGTGGATGGTATTTACCGTGTTGCCTGTGCCGCCGCCCTCGGTGCGACCCTCGGTAAAGTACGATGCCCAGCAGCGTTCCGAGGACGATTTGACGCACATTTACAGCAACATTATCAAGTGCAACACGATTTTGAAGGAGAAATTGGCGGACCCAGCACAGGTGAATTCCAACACGGTGGAAAAGTTTTACCTGAGTTTGCAGTATTATGTGGCGGCCATTGTGAACAACAAGATGAAGGGCATGGAGCCCATGTTCCAGCGTTCGACGCGTCCGCTGCAGTGCATCATGGACCGTTTGAACACCAAATATGGTCGCATTCGCGGCAATTTGATGGGCAAACGTGTGGATTTCAGCGCCCGTTCAGTGATTACGGGCGACCCCAACTTGTCCATTCGGCAGTTGGGCGTTCCCTTGAAAATCGCCAAAAATATTACCAAACCCGAGACGGTCAATGTGCGCAACCGCGCCTTTTTGACCACCCTGGTGAAGAATGGTCCGGATGTGTATCCGGGGGCCAAGATTTTGGAACGCAAGACGGGGGAGCACGTGTCGCTGCGGTATGTGGACCGCAAAGGTCTCCTGCTCCAACTGGGCGACATTGTGCATCGTCACATGATGGACGGGGATGCCGTGTTGTTCAACCGTCAACCGTCGCTTCACCGCATGTCGATGATGTGTCACATTGTCAAGGTGATGAAGCGAGGGGATACGTTTCGCATCAATGTGGGCTGCACGAAGCCGTACAATGCGGATTTTGACGGCGACGAGATGAATATGCACATGAGTCAGAATGTGCTGGCGGAGACGGAATTGAAACATTTGGCGGCGATTCCGTATCAAATCATTAGTCCGTCGGGCAATGCCCCGATTATTGGCATTTATCAGGATTCGTTGTTGGGGGCCTATCGTTTTACGCGCGAGCACGTCAAATTTACAATGGCCGAGGCGATGAATTTGTTGATGCGATTTTCACACGTGGATACGGATGCCCTGCGCATCCTGATGAAACGCAAAGACAAGAAGAGTCGAAGCATTACCTCGTTTGACATTTTGAGTCAGTTGTTGCCGCCCCTGACGATGCAGTACTCGACCAAACTGTTTTCGGACAAGGACGACGATTACCGGACATCGAATCACGTGGTGGAGATTCGCAACGGGAAATATGTGCGTGGCCAGATGGAAAAGTCGGTCTTGGGTCAATCGACGCGGGGTATACTACACCGCGTGTACAATGATTTTGGACCGATGGCATGTTCGAATTTCATTGACGATTTGCAAAACGTGATTACGGAGTACATGAAGACGAGTTCGTACAGTGTGGGAATTAGCGATTTGATTGCCGACCCGGTAACCCAGGGGAAAATCAACACGGTGATTGAACAGCAAAAATCGGAAGTGCGCGATTTGATGGACAAGTTGCACCTGGGCGTGTTTGAAAACAATTCGTCGCGGTCCAACCAGCAGCACTTTGAGAGCATGATTAACAATGTGTTGAACAAGGCGACGGACGAATCGGGGAAAATTGGTCGGTCGAGTCTGAGTTCCAACAATCGGTTCAAAATCATTGTGGATTCGGGGTCCAAGGGCACGGCCATTAACATTTCGCACATGATTTCGTGTGTGGGCCAACAGAATGTGGAAGGGAAACGGATACCGTATGGGTTGGATGGACGCACATTGCCGCATTTCCGGAAATATGACGACGGACCGTCGGCCCGCGGATTCATCGACAATTCGTACATGTCGGGATTGACGCCGTCGGAATTGTTCTTTTTGGCCATGGGTGGACGCATTGGTTTAATCGACACGGCTGTAAAAACGTCAAAAACGGGGTATATCCAACGACGCCTCATCAAAGGGTTGGAAGACTTGAAGGTGGAGTACGACATGACGGTGCGCAACAATCGGGGGAAAATCATTCAGTTCTTGTATGGGGATGACGGATTTGATTCGACCCGTGTGGAGAATCAGACGTTGCCGCTGGTGGGCATGAGTGTGGAAGATGTCTATTTGCACTATGACATTATTGGCGCCAACAATCAGACGGACGAGGTGTTGCACGTGTATACCCAGGCGGCGGCGGATCGGATTCGGAAACAAAAGGCCAAGGCGCAGGAAACGTGCAAGCAGTACATTGACAAGATGTTGCAGGCCCGGGAGGATGTGGTGCGTCGCGTGTTTAAAAGCAAGAATGACAGCAGTGTCTTTTGTCCCATTGCATTCCAACATGTCATTGCCAATTGCCAAGGTCAACTCGATTTGACGCCGGCGACGGTGGTGGACCTGACCCCCTTGGAAGCCTTTGAGATGATTGAAGCGAATCTGGCCAAGATGAATGCCGTTGTTGAATTTGCACCCGTGACGCCATTGTTTGAGATTCTCTACTACTTTTACCTGACACCCAAGCATTTGTTGGTCTACAAGCGATTTCACAAAAAGGCCCTGGAACTCCTCTTGGAAATGGTGACGTTGAAGTTCAAGGAGGCATTGGTGCATCCGGGAGAAATGGTGGGCATTGTGGCGGGACAGAGTATTGGCGAACCGACGACACAACTTACCTTGAATTCTCTCATCTACGAAGAGGAAATTGTGGTGCGGAATTCCAACAAGGAAGTGATGCGCATTCCGATTGGCAAATTCACCGAAGAGCAAATACGTTTGAGCCAAGGCGTGGAATACATGGCCGAGAAGGACACGACGTATGCTCCCGTTGCGGACTATTACGAAGTTCCATGTGCCACGGAATCGGGAGACACGGTGTGGCGTAAAATCGAGGCCGTGACGCGTCACCCGGTTGTCAATGAGGACGGGACGAACACAATGCTCAAAGTCACGACGAAGGGCTGTCGTGAAGTCACTGCCACCAAAGCCAAGTCCTTTTTGCAATTGGTGGATGGCAAGATTCAGGGCGTGTATGGCAAGGATTTGAAAGTGGGCGATTACTTGCCCGTGTCATGCAAGCCGTTGGAGTATGCCGAGCGTCTGGAACTGCCCGAGAGTGGAGAGAAGCTCGATTATGAGTTTGGGTATAAGCTCGGAAGTTTTTTGGCCCACGGCGACGGCGGCGACAATTCTGCGACATGGGCAAATGTGGTCGAGTCGGGCGTTGGCCCGTTTTGCAAGCTATCCGACAAGATTGTATTTTCAAACCGCGAGTGTATTCTCGGATTTTTAAATGCATTTGGCACGGAGCCCACCTCGCATTCTGTGTCCTTGTTGAAGGATGTTCAAGTCATGTTGAAAAATCTGGGGACCGTGTCTTCGTTGGAGAAGTATGGCAGTTTGTATACCCTGCGTCGTCAAGGGAAAGAGGAAGAATGGTTACCGAACGTGGTCCATGGTGTTCTCAGCATGGAATCGCGATCTGGACGTATGCCCGACTTGGAATTTGACCAAGTGGTGTCCATCGAAGACGTTCCCAACACGACTCCGTATGCCTACGACTTGACCGTGGAAGATACGCGCAACTTTGACTGCTACAATGGGTTATGCATGCGCGACACATTTCACATGTCAGGGGTGTCGAGTAAGAGCAATGTGACGATGGGTGTCCCGCGCATTGAGGAGATTTTGCGATTGACGTCGAATCCAAAGAACCCGTCGTTGACGGTGCATCTGAAGCCGTTGGAGGAACAGGACATGGACAAGGCGTCGATTTATGCGACGATGATGGAGCACACGCGTTTGGTCGACGTGGTGGAGAGCGTGCAAATTTGTTTCGACCCGAATCCGACGACGACGCAAATCGACGAGGACCGCACGTGGTTGGAGCAGTTTTACGAGTTTGAGCGGTGGACGGAGCAAGCGGCCTCTGCGACAGCGACAGCGACAGCGACAGCGACAGCAACAATCGCGGTTCATCCACAATCGAAATGGGTGGTTCGATTTGTGATGGATGCCGAGACCATGTTGCACAAGAATATTACGATGGACGACATTCATTTTGCACTGACAAATAGCAAATTCAACGACGACATTGCGTGTGCCTTTTCGGACTACAATGCCTCGGAATTGGTATTTCGCATCCGGATGAATGCCGCATCGTTTGCCAAGGGCAAACGCAAAGGTGGTGCGACGGACCCGCTCGACCAGTCGGACGACATTTACGTGTTGAAAATGTTCCAGGACCAGTTGTTGAACCAGATTGTGCTGCGCGGGGTCCACGGCATTGAAAAGGTGACGACGCGAAAGTTGCAGTCGAGTGTCGTGTTGTTGTCGTCAACCACGACGACCACGAACAAGGACGATGTGACGAAACGCGACGGCAAATATGTGAAAAAGGATACGTGGGTGTTGGACACGACGGGCACCAATTTGCTCGAAGTATTGGCCCTGGATTATATTGACGCGACGCGCACGTTTAGCAACGACATTCGGGAAGTTTTTCACGTGTTGGGGTTGGAAGCGGCCCGTCAGATGATTTACAATGAAATGTCGGACGTGATGGAGTTTAGTGGTGGTGGCTACATCAACTATCACCATTTGGGATTGTTGTGCGACCGCATGACGTGCAACCACAACATGATTCCGATTTTCCGGTCGGGATTGTTGAGTGACGATACGGGACCCATTGCCAAGTGCACATTTGAGGAACAGACGGCCATGTTGCTGCAAGCTGCACGGCACGGGGATGTGGACCCCATGCGCGGCGTCTCGGCGAATGTCATGTGTGGTCAATTTGGCAATTACGGCACGAGTTCGTTTCAGCTGGTGCTGGATATGGAGGCCATGGCCAGTGTAGAAGCCATGCCGATGCATCCGCCGCGAGACGACGCCAAAGAGGACGACGATGACGAAGCCAACGTTGCAGACACGGTGCTCAAGTCCAAAATGACGATTCACAACAACATTGTCAATCTGTCGTCGTCGACGGCAACGCACTGCGGCGTAGAAGAAGAAGAAGAAGAAGAAGACCAAGATTTTGGATTTTAGTGTATAGGATGGAAGACTTGAGGAAAAAAGGATGTTAATAATGTAAGAGATGTCGTGTGACGACTAAACCAAAGAAAAATATCTTGGTTGGTGTTACGGGATCGTTCAATCTAGAAGCGACTCCGACAAAAACCAAGAAAAATATTTAAAGGACTCAGCGAGTTGTTAAATATTTTGAATTTAACGGATTCCTTTACGGATGAATGATTTCAAGGAGGACCGTTTTTTACTTTTTGAAGACTTTTTTGTTTTCCTTTTTCTGCGTAATGCACCACCCGCTTTATTAAACTTGCCTAATGCACCACAGAAAACTTTGAGTCCTTCTTCAAAATACTCTTTTATTATACCAAAATTCTTAGACTTATTATAATCATCTCTAATTCTAGGGGGTAACGACATTAACATGTCTTCTTCATCTGTAAATCGGGGTTCAGCATAATCCCATTCAAATTCTTTATTTATTTTAGCATCGTCGTCTTGGAAAAAACCGAAGTAATATACTTCGTGGGAAAACCAAAATAACAATATAATTATCTGGTATAATTGGACGCCCTTATAATTTTTTTTAATGTAGATATAAAAATCCTTTAGCTTTTGAGGCACGTTGTTACTATATTCACTGGCCGAATAATGTGCAAAATCGTGTGCTGTAAAAATATGAGGACTCACCCATCTATATCCACCATCGTAAGAGCCGTATCTTGTTGAAAAACCTAGGAACCATATATCATGTTCAATCCACGCATCAAGCATACATGTAATTCCTAAATATGGCAACACAAAAAATATAAAATATGTTGATTTACCGTAATCGTGGGAGGGAACGGCAGGGTTTGTAAAGATCTGTTCATATCGTGTTTGAATTTCTTCTTTTCCGACTGAGTAAGAATACGATGAAAATTTGTACTGAGAGTCGACGTCAGGGTTAGGGTTAGGGTTAAACCGACGATATCTTTTGTGTTGTTGAATCACTTTAGGAACGTCTTTATTTGTTGCATTTTCCGTAAATATTCCTTGAACTACCAAACAAGTGACACTAAATTTTAATAAATAATTTTTGTTTTCAACATCAGCATCCAAATCAGTCCATAATGCGTCAAATAACTGGTTCATTTTTATTTTTTTATTTTCAGTTAACAACATGCTATTAAAATCTCGGGAGTCTTCGGTCGGATATTCCTTCTTTAGTCTTTCAAGTTCTGTTTTTTCATTTTTCAGTTCATTAAAATCTTGGTTCACACGTTCTTTCAAAATATCAATTAAGTCATCAAAACTCTTCTTTTTTTTATTATCATCGCCGTTCACTAAATCATGGCAAATGTTTAAATATTCTTTTTGTGTCATTTGACCGTCACCGCCATAACCACCGCCACCTAGGTAATCCCCGTCGTAGCCAAAAATGGTCATTATAATTAATTAAGTACATTTTAATCCACCACCACAACTTGTCGGAATCAGGTGTCTACACCCATCCGCGCATCCAACGTTGTCCGTTCGTACAAGACCGTATCCCGGTAACCACATTGGAACAAGTTTTCTAAATCTCCTTGTCGGAACAATAAATGAATCGGTGCGGCTTTCGAAGAAAAAGAGCTTGAATCCAAGTGCGAAAAACCAACAACTGGTGGAACCAGAAAATCCCGAAAACATCGCCGTGGAAGACGACAAACGATTCGACGCATTTAGTAGTCCCGCTAACGTGGGACTTTTGCCATTTTTTTCTAGTTTTCATTTGTGTGTTTATAACAAGACAATGTTGGCACTGTTTTGTTATGTGATTTTGTTGGGATACGTATGCGCACCGGATGTCCTCTTTCGATTTCCGAAACGATGGCTGGAAGATACGCGTTCCTTTGTACATGCCATTGTATTTTGGGTTGCATTGGTCGTGTCTCTTTTTATTTTTTATTTCTTGCGCACCACGTTGTATATTACCACGACGACGACGACGGTGGTTTCTCCCCCTGTGACGGCATCAGCGGCACCGAGTCAACCACTCGCCAAGGTGTATAACCCCCGGGTCTACATTCCGGTTCCCATCGCCGCAGCACCGCCGCCACCGACGATTCCCAACATTCCAACAGGAACGTGGACGTTGCCGCAGGTGACGATGGTGCAACCGGCACCGTTGCCCCCTCCAACGTCGACACCCCTACCTACATTCTTGCCGCCGATTACACCCGTGACGCGACTTCCAAGCGCTCCTGCGCCGAGTTCCGGGCTTTCGCCGGCACCTGCTCCCAACTCCGCTTCATCCCCCGCAAGTTATGCACTCGCGAGTCCCTGTACTGCTGCTTCTTCCACCCAATGTATTCCCTTGCCGAAATTGAAATAGCTGGGGAACCTGAATGGGGTTCCCCGCTGAAAGGCAAGGAGTTTGTCATTCGGAAGATGGGGTTTGTTTATATTTCATCAAACGAAACTGTTTCTCCAACGGCAGTGGTAAAGGTCAATGTTCCTCCAGCCGCAGAAGTGGATTCTGAATCAAATGCGACATCATTGGTGAATTCAACCATGTCGTCATCCGCTGCGACAGCAGCAGTAGTGGAAGTTTTGAAATTATTGCCCCGCAAGGCCACGTCCAATCGCGTCAATTGCACAGCCGGATTGGCGCGCAACTGGCGTTGTCCTTCTTCGTCGTAGACTTCGAGTAAATCGCACTTGTCCTTGGCGGATTCAAAGTCGCGAACGCCCACGAGGACCAAGGAGCCGATGGTGACCATGTTGGACTTTTTGTTACGACTGCGGAATTTCCCGCGAATGAAACAAATCATTTCTTTGACAGCGTCGGCGGATTGGCAGAGGACGTGACACATGCCATTTCCCAGCATTTTGGTCACGGCGGCATAACACTCGTCGGGGTCTTCGGACAATCGCAACTTGTCCGATCGACCGCTGCCGACATTTTTCCGTGCCACGCTTTTGTGGCCACTGCCACCCTGCGTGTTTTTCACCATTTTTTTTGTTGGACCCGAAGTGAAACGTGCAGTGTTTTTTTTTACCGAATGACGGCGTCGCTATGGAAAAAGGAGAGCATGTTTTCCTTTTGCTGTTCCATGTTGGAAATGGCCGACTCCTGCATCGTAATGTATTCGACATAGTTGCGAAGTGCGACGAGAGCATCCTCGGGCAAAAAGGGCAGGTTGATGTAGATGCCACTCTTGTTTTCGTTGAGTTTGACCCCGGCATGTTGACGGAGAATGTGCAAAAGCTCCAGGTGCTGCGTCTTGTTCATCTGCTCGACGCGATTCTTCAACGTTTCGAGTTCTATCGAAGACATGAGTTGTTTGTTGGTGCTTCTTCTTCACAGGGCGTCTTTATGTCCCTTTCGGAGATAATAGGTCGTCACAAGGATGGTCATGACGAGGTCAGCACTGATTTCGATAAACATCATGTCCACTTGCGTCAGCAAAATGTTCATATACATGAAAAAGTCGAACCACACGAAAAAAGAGGCGACGCAGGATATGGCATAGGCTTCGAACGTGGTCACACTGACGGGTTTGGAAATGTCCTGGACTTGATTTGTAATCCAGGAACGCAAAATTTCGCCATTGATGGTTCGCATGCCACTGTTGACGAAACAAAATGCGGCGACGGCAACGTATTTGTGAACCGTATCAATACAAAATCCCAAAATGTACAAGTCGGGATTCGGCCCCACGCGGTAGACGTGGGTTCCCAACAAGTCTTCTTGCTCCAGCAATACGCCGAGTACCGCGATGACCAAAACAATCCAGACCAGGATACATCCCGCCGTCCAGTGGACAACGCGCATGGAGATGTGTTCTTCGGGGTGCGCAAGGTTGAATACACGCAACCAAGACACAAGGTCTGGATTGGTCGTTGGTTTAAAAAATGGACGTAAAGAATTGTCTCAGGATAAGTATCATGTATTGGATATTGAGAGCCGGGTTGTGTTGTTTGGCGATGATGCGCGTGGGTCGTTCGCTGTTGATGCCGACGAAGAAATTTTTGATTACGAACAAGACGGGCGGGTCTTATAGTGAAAAGAATTCGCTCGTGTTTCTCAATTCCAATAAATTTTTCAAAGACAAAAAGGTGATTTCGGTGAGTCCGGCGGGGTTTAACGGGTTTTATGTGATGGGGGTGTGCACGTACATGAAAGAAAATTATGATACAAACGAGTTTGTGTTTTCGGGGGCTTCGGCGGGAGCGTGGAATGCGCTGTATATGACACTGAGGACGGACCCGGTGTTCTTGAAAAAGTTGTTGGTGCAAAACGAGCGGTATCGTCACAAAAACATTTTTCAAATTGAAGAAGAAATGAAGGAGACGATTTTGAAGTACTATACCGCACGCGATTTTGACCTGGACCGGTTGTTTATTGGAGTGACCACATTTGGACAGACCAATATTTATACCGACTTTGAGAGTTTAGAAGATGCTATCGATTGTTGCATTGCAAGTTCGCACATTCCGATTGTGACGGGGGAAATGTTCCACCGCTACCAAAACAAATGTTCCTTCGATGGCGGATTTAGTGAATCTCCCTACGTGAATGCAGACCAGGTGGCGTTGCACTTGAGCCCCAAGATGTGGAACCAAAATCGAAACACGGGTTTTCATTTATTGTTCCAACGGGGTGACTTTGAAAACTTGTTCCAATGTGGTTATCGGGATACGGTCTTGTACGGACGGGCAACGTTGGATGCGGCTTTGGCAAACTGAATCTTATTTTGTTATATTACGTTTTTCGTCACAAATTTTTCGTTTACCATTTGGACCCCGTCGTCTTCTTGACGTTGATGGCTGGTCCGGAGCGTTTTTTGCCCTTGGACGGGTCATAGGCCTCGTCCTCGTCGTCGGAGCCCATGCCTTTGCTAATCTCCCAAAATTCAGCAGATCCCAGCTTGAAATCGGGTCGTGTCTCGGCCTTGTACCAGAAGACGGCATCCTGCAGTTTGTTGGACTTGGCGTTGTTGTTGATGACCAGACACTCGAAATTCTCCGTGGTCTGGTCCATGACGGTGCAAAAGGATTCCAAGGTGGGAAACATGGAGGCATAGTTTTTCCAGATGCGCTCACGATTTGCAAAATAGGGCTCGCGAAGGATAAACACGTAGTCGATGTTGGTGCGAAGATTTGGCGGAATTCCGAGCGGGGCGTGTTCAAATTAATGATGTTTTGAATAATAATAATTATCACTAAACACTACGTTATTTTTAATACAGCGGCTCATTTTTGCCGCAGAAATTCCTTCAAATGATGCTGCCTGTGCAATGGTGTCATAATTCATTAATATCTGACCAGTATTCGAATCTTTTTTTACGACTTTTGCAGCTGTTGAAGATGTTCGCTGATGCGATTTCATGTCTCGTTTCAGGCGTAAACCATAATATCCTTGTCCGTTACCACCAGGTGCCCATACAGTCTCAAAGAGAAGATATGGACAATTTTTCAAGTAATGTTTCAAGTTTATTTCGTCTTCAACTGCACGAATCGGTTTACCGACATTTTGTTTCCACGACGCGTACTCGTTGCAAATGTCTTTGTAGAGTGCGGTTCCAGACGGAGAAAATACGCAACGTTCAAAAACAAATGTTTCTTCGTCGGTTTCCGCGAATCCCTTTGAATAATGAAGATTTTTCAACATGATACCAGTGAACCCCATAATAACAGAATCATCATCCATTTTCAATCGACCATATACAAAACGTTGTCTCAGATAATCGGTCAATGCCTGTGTAATTTCACGCCTTGCTTCTCGGCTCAGAATGCGATATTGACCAATAATATCTTTCGCCGAACATTGAACATCGTGTCTCACAATGCAATGTTCTTGGACATAATTTTCAAATTTCGCAATTAATTCAATGTTTCCCTGAATTAAAGGTTGTGGAGTGGTTGGATCCATTTCATTTACATCCGTTTGAGTCGACACTTCACGTGTATGCAAAATCTTGACAGAATCATTTGTTTGCGCAAACTCATCATGCAATTTCTTAATTTCATGTTTGCGCTCCGCATCATTTGTATTAAGGAATAATTTAGAGAGCTTGTGTTCGACAATGACACACGTAATTGCCTCTTCCACATCAAGACGAAAAACTTCACCTTGCACTTTGAATTGAGACAAACGACTGTGAATCGAGTGTTCCATTGTTTTAATATTGATTTGACGATCAACTTCCTCATGAAAAATGACTTTTCCATAAGGATGGGTTGTTTTGTAAGGTTTGATGCGATCCACCAAACATTGAGTAACGCCAATTTTGAGCAAAGGTTTGTGTGCAATACGATGATCAGTGTTGTAAATATAAATTGTAGGAATTTTTCGCGAAACTTGCATGAGTTCCATTTCTTGCTGTTGCTGTTGATTTTGAATTTTTAGTTGGTCAAGTTGCTCTTTGAGCTCATTCGTTTCCTCCTGAACAATTTCGTGTAACAAAAATTCCAATTTGACAAAATAATCATGAATTTGTTTGGCTTTGGAGGTCTCTGACTTGATGCAAAACAGTTTGAAAGTATACACATTCAACATGATGATTTGACGATTTTGACCCCCGCGCAACAGCACATTTTCAGTATTCGTAACGATTTTGTAGTCGGTGTCCAATACAAAATTTTTCTCTAGAACTCGCTTTGCGTTAATTTTCTGTGAAAATCCCATCCATGACCAAATATCATCAAAATTAATAGTAAAATCGTTCCTTGGATGAAAATTCAAAAAATAATAAAAAGATGCAACAAATAGTTGTTGATGCTGGTCTGAAAATTGTTGTTGAATCTTGGTAAGAAATCTGTTGTTGTATGTTGCGGACAAACGACTGATGGGTGATGACTCAATCAAAGTCACAATGTTCATGGACGCGTCCATTTTTTTAATTACCTCGACACGTCTTTATATCGTTTTCGGTTTACGAAAACGTGTGTTATCGGATGTGCGTAATCAGGTCGGCAAACAATAATCTGAAAGTTCATAAACGGTTTCGCTTTGCATTTAAGAAGAGCGAACATGATGTGACACGTTGGGTAAGCTATTTTTATCGCTCTTAAGAGTTGTCGCTTGGACTCATACTTTGCATGACGATTCATATACATCTTGCTCTCCTATAAAGGAGAGCAAGATTTGTGTTACTGGATTAGTAACAAATATATCGATATGTGTCATGTTTACCACTTTGACCCCGTGGTTTTCTTCACATTGATGGCGGGTCCGGAGCGCTTCTTGCCCTTGGAAGGGTCATAGGCCTCGTCCTCGTCGTCGGAGCCCATACCTTTGCTAATCTCCCAAAATTCCTTGGATCCCAGCTTGAAATCGGGTCGTGTTTCGGCCTTGTACCAGAAGACGGCATCTTGCAGTTTGTTGGACTTGGCATTGTTGTTGATGACGAGACACTCGAAATTCTCCGTGGTCTGGTCCATGACGGTACAAAAGGATTCCAAGGTGGGAAACATGGAGGCATAGTTTTTCCAGATGCGCTCACGATTTGCAAAATAGGGCTCGCGAAGGATAAACACGTAGTCGATGTTGGTGCGAAGATTTGGCGGAATTCCGAGCGGGTACTGCATAGTAATGATTAACATGACCTTCCAATGTCTCCCATTCATAAAGAGGAGTCGCATCATTTTGTCACGGGACCAGGTGTTGTCGTAGAGACAATCATCGAGAATGACGAAAGTGCGAGGGTCAATGGAGGTCCGCTTGTAAGTTTCCATTTCCTTGTTCATCTGTTTCAAGACGGCCTTTTGGCGACGTAGCACATTCTCGATGAGCACCGTATTGTATTCTTCGTGAATAAAGAGTTTGGGCACATGGGCGGAATAAAACCCGTTGCCGGCTTCCGTCCCGGAAATGACGGTGCCGATGGGTATCCCTTGGTGGTGATAGAGTAAATCCCGGACCAAAAATGACTTGCCGGTATCGCGACGACCAATGAGGACAATGACGGGACCCTTGTTTTCATCGGGTTTGAAAGTAATCCAACGCATGTCAAATTTTTTGAGTTCGAGCGATGCCATTTTCAAAAGTTTAGGAAAGAAGGCCCACGGACCGGTATTATACACAGAACGGGAGAGAACGTTTTGGAAGAATGCACGCGCGCGAATGCACGTGCTAAAGCAATAGCAGTATACGTTCATCTTGTTAAAAAGATTCCTCTAGAATTAAAAATGTCGTCGTTGCAACCTCGCAGTACGACAGAATTGTTGGATATTGCTTCCTTGCGAGCCCAATATGCCTTGGAAACGTTAGGTGACGCTGCTACGATGGTCGACGTCGAGGACTACAATCCGTTTGACATCCAAGGATTGCAGCGGTACAATCCGGTGTACTCGACACTATTTTCCGAGAGGTTTTTGAATTCGGGTCTCGACACGGTGACACTGGACCATGCCTATGAAGTGGTCGATGTGGACCATGTTCGCCTCTGTAGATCGACGGAAATACCAACAACAGCCGTGGAGAATCGTGAGATTCATTTCAAATTTTCGCCACTGTTGGACCCGTACGCCTACATGATTGGAAAATATGCGCAGGATGAAATTACGGAAACATCATTGACCGCGCTCCCGCAACCGTATGCTACTGCCACCGTGAATCGCGTCCATCCCAAGATTGCAGACCCCTGCAATGCGGCCTACGTGGACTGTTTTTTCAATTCCCTCTCGAACATGCTGTTGGAAAAGCACGGATTTGTAAACGGCATTTCGTATTACGGTTCGTACCTGGGCATCCAACGCAAATTCAAGTTGAATGTGGCAGACGACTTGGAGCATCTCCGTGGTTCGCGATACTTTTTGGAAAATTTGGGCAAACGGTTTTCCGTGCCAGGCCATCACGAATCTTTGCAATCGGAGAGTGGCCTGAATGCGATTGGTGGGTCGCGTCGAAACAAGAAAAAGATTGATGTGGTCGAAGATGCCTTGTTGGACGATGTCTTATGTTTGGACGGTGACGAGGATATCGTCCAGGCAGCAGCAGCAGATGCATTGGAGTCGATTTATTCCAAGGAAGAGTCGTCGGCGCCACTACATCTCCCAACCTCGGAGGACAGTGATTCCGACAGTGAATTGAACTATAGCAGCGAGTCCGAAGAGGACGACGAGGACGAGGCTGAGGACGAAACTCTCGAACACTTGGTTTCGAACGACGAAGACGAAGATTGGACGGACGACGACGACGAAAACGACGACGAATATTCGGACGAATCTGTGGAAGAAACGCAAGGATTCATTTACAACTTTCCTTGCCAAATGATTTGTATGGAAAAGTGCGATGGTACACTGGACCAGTTATTTGCGGAAGGCAACATGGACCTCGACCAAGGTGCGAGTGCCCTGCTGCAAGTTATTTTTACACTCATTGCCTACCAGCGGGCTTTTGGATTTACACACAATGATTTGCATACCAACAATATCATGTATGTGAACACGGATCGCAAGTATTTGTTTTATCGGTACAACGCCCAGGTGTATCGCGTCCCAACACATGGCCGCATTTACAAAATCATTGATTTCGGTCGCAGCATTTACACGTTTCAGGGACATCTCTTTTGCAGCGACAGTTTTTTCCCCAAGGGCGACGCCGCGACGCAATACAACTTTGGTCCGTTTTTGAATCCGGCAAAACCTGTATTGGAACCGAATCCCAGTTTCGACCTCTGTCGTTTGGGCGTGTCCCTGTTTGATTTCGTCATGGACTTGGATACGGAAGTGTCGGATATGGATGCGTTGCAACGCACCATCCGGCGATGGTGCCAAGATGACCGGAAACACAATGTGCTCTATAAACGGAATGGCGACGACCGGTACCCCAATTTCAAATTGTACAAGATGATTGCCCGCACGGTGCACCGTCATACGCCGGAAGCCCAGTTGGAATTTGCATTGTTTCGTCGCTATGTGATGACCGACGGAGTGGACAACGAGGTGCACGCCGACGAAGTGATGGATTTGGATGCATTGCCTTCGTACCAATAAGTTGTCACCTAGGTGCGTGCGACATGATGAAGGAATGCCTGATGACAGGACTGCCAAGAAAACGCGTGGTCTTCGGGATGCGTCAACAGAGGCACACAGTGTCGACTGAAGTAGGTGGAGCTGTCGCGCGGCAAGAGAGAGGGAAGATTGGAGATGCAGATTACGTCGAGTTTCCCACCGACGACGGTGACGTGGTTCACGGGTTCGTTCCAGGTGGTTTCGGTGGTATAGAGATGCCGAAAGGGATGGTTGGGTTTGGTGACATCGCAGCTGACGTCCACGAGGAGGACCGACGACGACGATGTTGTTCCAAGCGGCGTAATGTCCCAGAGTTCATCTTGCGTTTCATCCAATTTGATGCAATTGAGTATCAAATGGTGGTTGCCCAAGTCCCGTTTCGAGTCCATTCTCCCCAACAAGGTGGCAGAGAGACCGAGTTCATGAAGGACATGACGGACCCCCCGACCGCATTCGCCGTCGGGTCCAAGAACGGCAATCCTGTGATGATTTGCGATTCCACCACTACGACGTACCTTTTCCAAGGCTGCTGCGAGACTGTCCCACGGTTGGAGGGGTGTGGGTGTGGGTAGAGATTCGTGCAAAACGGGCCTTTCCGACAGGTATGCGCTGCTGCGCCCGTGTGATGCTTGCAATTGCAAGAGTCCGAGAATGCAGCCGCAGATTCCGGCATAGAATCCAAAGGAAAGGCAACGTGTGACCAGTTTTTGGTTCTCAACGTCATCCACGATGCAGCCGCTGCTGCGGCGTTTGAGAAAATATTCCACGTCCCACAACATGCCACCGCGTCGAAAGGCGCGCAAAATATCTGGCGCGCCGCGTTGGCCCTTGTAACTGTGCGAAAAGTACATGTGATGGTGTCCGTCCATGAAGTCGACGTGAATGTCTTTGAGTCCAACAACGAGAGGCCGCAGATCCGACGTCGTGACCGATTCGGGATGAAATTCATTCCAACAAAGCGAGGTCAAGAGTGCTCCCCGGTCGGCGAATTCTTGGTCGGAGAATGCGCGTGTAGAAGAACGTTGGACCCACACGGTGAAGCCATGGTCGAGGAGTGTTGGAATGTCGTTGGGTACGATGGGTGTGCGATATTCATGGTCTGCAGTTTCTGCGCGTAGAAAGATGACGTTGTAGCGTTGTTGCAAAAATGGCTCGGGCTTCAGCATGTACCTGTCGGAAAGCCCGTTTTGCATAAAATCTTTGGCGAGTATATATATGCCGCAAGAAAACAAAGGATGTCCCAACGCAAAACATGCCAAGTATCGCCTTAGATATCAACCGAGCCAAGTGTACTGGGGTCTAGGCATCGAACACGAAGTCTACTTGGAAGTGTACCCCAAGATGCACGTCCTGAAATCGCATTTCCTCACGCACACGAAACCTGAACGGTACAGTCACAACTACCTTCGCGACAGTTACCGTCCCGGCGTCTATGAAGCAGCCGTTCAGGAATGGCTATTGTCCGAAACGTCATCGGAACCACACCAACAAGTGAATCCCTTGCACCCCCTCGAATACGTAGAAGTTCCGGTGTTGGTCAAGTCGCACAGTTTTCTGAAAACGGACATTCACAATGAAGCCCAAACGGTGTATTCCAAAACAACACCGCCCAATCCCACATTTTCAGGCAAGACGCTGTTGGAATCGTTGCAAGCGGCGGATCCGTACTTTGTCGAAACGTACAACCGCGAATGGTTGTTTGATGGTGACACGATGGAATTTAACACGTTGGCATTTTTCAATACCACCGTCGACGACGTTGTCCAGGAACTGGCCGACACGGAGCGCACCTTTGTAAGACACTTGAATGCCGCCCTAGTCTCCCTTCCGCAAAAACACCCCTTTTTTGCAGGACCCATTCGCATCATGCAGAAAAATTATCCATTTGCGAAATACATGACGAATCTGAATCACGTAAGTATGTTCAACAATGGCACGATGCATTTTAATCTGACATTACCGACGCTGTTGGACGAGCATTGTCGGATTGTGGACATGCCGCGGTTTACACGAGAACATCAACGAGCAGTCCGGGCCATCCAGTGGATAGAACCCTTGCTGGTGGCCGTCTATGGTTCGGGGGACCCGTTTGCCCGCGTTGCAAACAATTCGACCTCCGTGTTTTCGAAAGCCTCGCAACGGTGTGCTGTATCGCGGTATGTGAGCATGGGCACGTACAATAGTGACGTCATGTTGACGGGGAAACACAACACGGGGCCATTTCCTAAGAGTGGAAAGCAATGGTTTCACATGTTGTCCGAGGAAGAAAACGGTGCCTATCTGCATGGCTTGGACAACAACGCGGAGATTGGAATGGACTTGAATTTCCACAAACATCACAACCACGGGATTGAGATTCGATTTTTGGACCATGTGACGGAACCGGAACAGATGAGGGAAATCTGGAACGTGTTGGCAGTACTGATGGACGTCGTGTTGGATGACAAAGATGACCGGTTTGAAGAAAGCAATCCGATTTTCCAAGAGGACTGGAATCGACTGGCTCTACATTGTCTCGTCCATGGGTCCGACTATGCGTTGACCGCAGAGGAATGCGCCCTGTATGAACGCGTGTTTGGAATTCGTCACCGGAGACATCGAAAGGTCAAGGATGTCCTTGCGAAACTGCATCGCACCTGGACCGCGCGATATGGCCGACTGGACTGGAATTGTCAATGGACGCCGGTGGGAGACTTTTCGAAACGGGTCTTGACGCCGCGAACATTGGATGTGTTACGAGAGCAGAAACTGATTCGCGCTTTTATCCTAAAAAACGTCATCGGGTAGACTCTGCAAGGATTGAATTTATCGCATCGCAACACAACATTGATATTGAAACAAAACAAACAATATCAATGATTACGCGTGAGCAGGTTTCGGTGCTGCCGCTACATGCATACCCTCCAACAAACCGTTGGTGGCCTGCCACACCATCTTGTGGGTGAGGGTCCAAATCGCGGCAAAGACGAGGGCGTGCGTCAAGGCGACGGTCATCTTGCCGCTCTTGGGGGGCAAGTACACGAGCACGCCGGGTGTCAAGACAAAGAAGAGGACAAACGCATACAAGAACATGAACGGATTCATCATGGCCAAATGCATGAACTAAACGCAGATTATTATTTTCGACTAAAGGAGGAATGGATGCCAAGGCCTAAATGGTGGGAAAGTATGCCCAATCCAAATCATTGCACACTTTTTGCCAAATAATGTCCTGTTCGCATTGTTTTTCGCGGTCCTTCATCATGGGAATGTAGGGCAGATATTGGGTCTGGTCCAACAAAACGCACAGTTGGTACAAGGTATAGGTATAGTTGAAAAAATTGGTGCGATTGGGTGGACAGTGAATGGCCCACGGTTGTTGGATTTCGATGAAAAGCACACACAAGGTTTCGTGCAATTCTTCGGTCATGACGGGGGGTTTGATGCCAAACATGGAATTAATGAATTGAATGTGTTCAAAGTATTTGTTGAGACCGAGTTTGCGTAGAATCTCGCGCATTTTGTCGTAATTGATTTTGCTGATGTCGGTGATGCGTTCCTTTTTGATGCGTGCGCGAATTTTGTCAATGACCTCGGTGGGGATTTGCGTCGTTTCCTTGGCCTGGAATTGCGACAAGATTTCTTTGAAATGATTGAGACGAATATAGGCAGTGTATGAGACTTCATTGGGGGGTTCCTTGTTATTAGGTTTGGCGTGGTCGACCATGTGCATGACGAATTTACCGCAGGTGGGGTCGTTGCAAATCAAGATGCCGTCTTCTTCCTGTGGCACCATTTCGCCGCATTCGCAAAAGGGACATCGGTCGGACGTGAGAACAAAGTCCTGGGGATTCAAATAGTCGCGATTGACGTTTTTCCAGTATTGTTGATAGAATTTGCGGGATTGGGCATAGGTGGAACTTTGGCCGACATCTTCGCGGTCGCCCGTCGTGGTGGATTTGATTTTGAAAAAAGAGTTCAGGACATTGACTTGTTTGGGTTCCGAGACATTGGAGATTTGCTTCTTTTGTTCGAAATAATCGAAAATAAATCGCGAATTTTGCAACAAGTACGTCTTCTTCTTGGCGTGGAGTTGCTGGATTTGTGCCAGTTTCTTTTGAATCTGGTCTTTGCATTCCATAGCGCGGTCAATGACATGGCCGTCTTCCTCGGCCAAGGCGTGAAGTGTGGCTCGACACACGGCAATTTCGTCGCGGAGTTGGGGAATCGTCGTCGTTTCGTCGCGATGAAACTCGGCCATCATATCGCTGTGCTTTTCGTCAATGGAAAAGAGGGACTTTTTCGCCGCAGCGGCGGCTTTTGCGGCAGCCATGTGTGCTTTGATGTGTAGGAACACGAATCTTTATATCCATATTTTCTCTGTTAGACGAAGCGCATCGTTTAGCGGCAAGTTACATGGAACACAAACGATGAATACCGGCCTTTCTCATAGAACGTCGAACGCCAGTAAAATCAATTCTTGATGTACAGTAGAATGAAAAAAGAAGAACTTATAGAAGCCCTCCGAGCATTAGCCAAGAAACATCCAAATGCTGTTCATGTGGGATATATGTGGAAAAATCCATTAAATCCAAGAAGCATAGGGCGGCGTTGGACACCTGCTGATTTAAAATTATTTCGAAAATTCCAATTTGAATATAAACAAGTTACAGTTCTTTGTTTCAAAACTTTAAGAACTACACTTGACAAATTTATATTTTCCTCTACATACCGAATTCGTCTCAATGCATTCTCTTATTTTTCTCATAGAAATTTTCAGCTCTTTCTGGATTTCGGTATAAGATGAAAATGTTTTAATGAGTTCATTCGTTGTTGGATTTACTAATTTAATTTGTGTACCTCGGATATTTTTTTGTTTTTGCGGTATGATGTTGGATTCTAAGTAGGCACGCTGAAGCGAAGCGTCAACGTGTTTCAAACGCATCCAGTAATGATTACTCAAAGGAGATGAGTGCTTAATAGCAAAACACATTGCAGATGGATGTTGTAAAATTTCTTTCGCTGCATCTTTTGCAATTCTAAAAACCTTGATAATTTTAGTTTTATCCAAGTTTAACATAGCAACCTGTCCTTGATTTTTTTCCCGTGTGACTATCGTCTCGCCAATCATTCGCGGTTTATCTAAATCCTGTTCTGCGCGGTCGAATATAAAGTTCCATCTGTAATCCAAATAAATTGTGTTACACTGATAGGCTTTTTTAATCGCCGTGTATGAAGCAGTTTTATTGTTGTAGTTGAAATCTCTGGTTGCCTCCATGATACTCATATACACGTTAACAACGGTGTTCAGGTCATCTTTATGATAGATTTGAACGATTGGCCCATTCGCGTTTGCTGTGCTCGGCGATGGAGTTTCTTCGTCCATACTTTCATCTTCTTCGTCATTCGCAGTGTGTTCTGAATCGGACCTTGTTTGGAATTGGACATTGTTTGGAGGAATTTCGACGTTACTGCTTGACGCCCACGAGGATGATATTTTATCAAGTACACTCATTACCTCTTCGTAATTCTTACACAATGGAATCAATGACGAAACAATGCTTAATTTGGTAATCTCAATATTATTATATTTATTCATTTCTTCTTTTGCAAAACTCACAATCTTTTCATATTCTTTTCGGTTGGGAATGCGATAGGCTTCCGTGGAAAACTTTTTATTTTTACGTTCCAATTGATGGTATCTATACTTTACAAGTTTGCTACTACTATGCAACGATTTTTCAAATTTAATACTATTTTCACACACAAATACATCTAATACCCGGATATTCATGCCAAAGTCAGACTTGAGTGCTTCCATTCTGTTTTTAATATCAATTGTTTCTCCGACTTTCAATATGAAACTTCCATCTTCAAAAGATTTAATTTTACAAAAATATACAAGCCATTTGTTTTTATTCGTTTCAATCAATACTTGGTGTCTTTCCAATGCAGCATCAATTTGTGACAGTTGCAATGCGTGTTTTAGTTCATTGTTAAATTTTTTGTAATATTCGTGCATAATGTTTTCCATTTTGATGTAGTAATTGCGAATTTCTTTCGCCTTAGGTGTTGCTGCTATGAAACAAAACTGTTTGAAACAATCGACCGTCAATAAAATCTGCTCTTTGTTTTGCCCTCCGTGTACCTTTGCTACACTCGTTTCGTCACACCAAGTCGCCTTTCCCGATTGATAAGCGTTTTCTCCTGATTGATAAGCAGTTCCTCCCGATTGATAAGCGTTTTCTCCTGATTGATAAGCAGTTCCTCCCGATTGATAAGCGTTTTCTCCTGATTGATAAGCAGCTCCTCCCGATTGATAAGCAGCTTCATCCAAGTGAGATTTTATATTTTCAACACTCGTTTCGTCACACAATCTCGCTCCAGCAGACGTGTCATCGATTCCAGCTGACGTTTTTCCGCACACAATAATCGTATAGTCAACATTCTCCGCAAATTTTTTAACCAAAATACGTTTTGCATTTCCTCGGGTCGTAAACTCTACACTTTTCCAAACCATGTCAAAATCCACCACAAACGCAGTGCTGTCGGCACCATGTTCTAGATACAAATAATGACTAAGCAAAAACATTTGTTCCTGCTCCGTCGTCATTTTCGATTTCATGATTTGAAATAATTCATCGCCATCGTGCAATTGTAGTTCCATCGTCGTCGTATAATCCACCAGAGCGTCTTGGTTTTATATCCATTTTAGGCATAAATCGTGGATGGCATGTTGTGACCCAACGATGAAGCGTCGTCTCGTTCCCTCTCATTGCATCGCATCGCTACACGATAGAGCGTGTGCCGATGAAAACCTGTGGATACATGAACAAAATATCGATACGTTTTAATTCATTTTTTCTCCGAAATTTTTTTCTTTTAGGAGGTATATAAGACCACACAAACATGGGTGGAGCTCTTATGCAACTTGTCGCCTACGGCGCCCAGGACGTTTTCCTCACGGGTACCCCCGAAATCACCTTCTGGAAGGTGTCCTACCGCCGCCACACCAACTTTGCCATGGAGTCCATCGAGCAGACGTTTTCGGGCCAGGCCGATTTTGGTCGCCGCGTGACCTGCACGGTGTCCCGCAACGGTGACCTCGCCTACCGCACGTACCTCCAGGTCGTGCTTCCCGAGATTAACCAGAACATGGTTCCCTTGGCTTCCCAGGCGGGTGGTGCGAATCGCGGTGTGTATGCCCGTTGGTTGGACTACATTGGTGAGCAGCTCATCTCGCAGGTGGAGGTGGAGATTGGTGGTCAGCGCATTGACCGCCAGTACGGTGACTGGATGCACATCTGGAACCAGATGACCATGTCTGCCGCCCAGCAGCGTGGCTACTGGAAGATGATTGGTCACACCACGGCCCTCACGTACATCACGGATCCCACGTTTGCGGGTATCACGGGCCCTTGCGCTTCTTCTTCCGGCCCTGCCCAGGTGTGTGCCCCCCGCAATGCTCTTCCCGAGACCACCCTCTACATTCCCCTCCTCTTCTGGTTTTGCAAGAACCCCGGCCTTGCCTTGCCTTTAATAGCCTTGCAATATCACGAAGTCAAGTTCAACATTGATTTCCGTCCCATCGGCGAGTGCCTCTGGGCCGTGTCCAACTTGGACGCCACCACCGGCAACACGTCCGTGTCCGTCACCCAGGCCTACCAGCAGTCCCTCGTCGCTGCCTCACTTTACATCGACTACGTGTTCCTTGACACGGACGAGAGGCGCAAAATGGCTCAGAACCCCCACGAATATTTGATCGAACAGCTTCAATTTACCGGCGACGAGAGCGTAGGGTCCTCCAGTAACAAGATAAAACTTAATTTTAACCATCCCTGCAAGGAATTGGTGTGGGTCGTGCAGCCCGATGCGAACGTCGACTATTGCTCCTCCCTGTTGGCAGGGACCACCCTGTTCCGTACCCTTGGCGCCCAGCCTTTCAACTACACGGACGCCATCGATGCCCTTCCCAACGCCATCCACGCCTTTGGCGGCCCCGCCGAGACGCAAGGCGCCAACGCCTTCATCAACCCCGCGGGTCTCTTCCAGATGGCCGGTGCCACCGATGGTGCTGGTGCTATTTTCGGCACGGCTCTCTCCATCCCTGCTGCCACTGTGGCTGGTTCCTCTATCACCCTTGCTTCTACTGCCACGGCTCCTGCTGTTGGTACCGTCCTCGCACTTAACAACGGTGGTTCTACCTTTGCTGGATATGTCACCGTTACCGCGTCTGCCGCTGGGACAGCAACCACCGGGCCAACTCTCACGATTAGCCCCGCGCTTACGACCGGTCTTAATGCAAACTCCACGGCCACTCCCCTCTCCGGTCCTCCAGGCGGCCTCAACGTCAACCAGTCCTGGGGTAACGGCACCTACGGCGCGTTTGACCCCGTCACCTTTTCCACACAGAACAATCAGACCACGCAGTCTGCTGCCACGACTGCCTCCGGCTCCTTCGTGTCCGATGCCGGCACGTTTGTCCTCGCCGAGACTGCCCTCGACATGCACTGCTGGGGCCAGAACCCCGTCGTCACGGCCAAGCTCCAGCTCAACGGCCAGGACCGCTTCTCCGAGCGCGAAGGCTCCTATTTCGACGTGGTGCAGCCTTTCCAGCACCACACCCGTGCCCCTGACACGGGAATCAATGTGTATTCTTTTGCCTTGAGACCCGAGGAGCACCAGCCATCCGGGTCATGCAACTTTTCGCGCATTGACAATGCCACCCTCCAGCTCGTGCTCTCGGCTCCCACCGTCTCCGGTACCTCCACTGCCAAGGTCCGCGTCTACGCCGTCAACTACAACGTCCTCCGCGTCATGTCAGGTATGGCTGGTCAAGCCTACTCAAATTGACGAAAGGGATGGCTGGATTGTGACATACACGTTCACATTTATTTTATCTTAAAATAAGGGCCTCGATACGGCGAAATAAATATTAATTTGGAAACTGCTTCAAATTAATATTTATTCTTTTTTCATTTGTTTTAGTTTTTCTACAGCGCATCAATACTGTTGTGCGACTTTGGCTACTTCTTTTTAGGCGTCAGTTTATTAACAAAATACAAAAATACAACACAACCTCTCTACTAGTCATGTGACTCTTCCACGGCATTTTTCTCCTTCTTCTTGCGACGATTTGCAGCAACATCTGCGGCGTGTTTGCGGCGATACTCTTCGCTGCCTAGAGTATTGAGCAAACGTTCGCGCTTTTGTTGCTGCCGAATACGAGCGTTTTCACTAATTTCCTCTTTTGACTTTTTCTGCGATCGCTGCATGATGCTGGTAACTTCAAACTCCACTGGAGTAACCTCGACAAATGAATTTGTGAGATCCTGGTCATAAGTAACAGTCCTCTTGTCATGAAGAATGCGATGGTGGTATATGGTTGATAGCTTAAGCATGAATTCTTGATACACGTAGTTGTTTTTCATGTAGTTGCACTCACCACAACAAGGCCGACAGTTTTCAATGACATATCCAATGGACGAGTCAAAACGATCGATACCGTTCTTGTGATACGCAGTTGGGCATTTTGCACACAAGTAGCATGCACTATGCATCAATGAATGCACTTGGTCGCGAGAAAGTGAAAATTCGCGACCATAGTTTTCTGCTTTGCGTTCATAGTCACGGTATGAGCAACCGGCATGATCAGTAAACACTTCGGGAAACAGTTTCGCGTCGACTTCCGATGGAAAGTTAAATGAGATCATATGTTCGACGCGTTTCAGAAAAACATCGATATGAAGTGATTTCTTCATGCGATTGCACATTTTACATGCGCTCACACAATTGTCCCAAATATACCCACGAGTCTGGTCCATGCGATCAAGTCCATTAAATCCACGTTCGACCATTTTACCATCAACCATAATTTTCTCCATCGTACCACAATAAAAACACGGATTAATTGCAATCGATGCAAAATCTTGTTCAGTAATCGTAAATTCCAAATTTTTGTTTTTTGATGGCCGGATATAATTTGCATTGAAAAACTCGTGCAAATTGGTGCGGCGTTTTTCGTTGAAAGCAGCATATTTTTCTGGATTCTTGGCGCGCCAAACTGCTTGTTGAGCAGCGTAGTATGCCAAAAACCCATCTGGACCCAGATTCTCCAAACGACGCGCTTTAGAAGTCAAGTCATACTGTACCATTTTTTCGTGAGTTTCATCGCGGTAGGCCCGTTTCTTCTGTTTGAATTCAGGCTTTGCGGAGGCGATGCGCGCCAAGGCATTGCGGTGTTCACGATCGCGTAATGCATCTTGTTTCTTGTTGTCGTCACGGCATGGGCGGCATGTCTTGGTAGTTACACCCGCTTTTTCGCCCTGAAACATTTCCATGGGAAAAACTTTGCGACAGGTAGGACATGTCTTCTCGGGGGCACCCGCTGCAAGTTGCGCAGCAGCAACCTCCGCTGCTGCTGAACGTTTGGCGTTATCTTTCACGCGTTCAGCTTCACGACAACCATCGCATTGCTTGTATTCATAATTCAAATCGATTTGAACGTGGCATCCATTTTTCGAACAAATTTTCTTGCCTGCGGCTGCGGCTGCATCGATAATCACGCAAAGTTTATGTTTCAAACAATAATTGTTTTCTTCGCATTTGAATCTCTTACATCCCTCTTTCGCACACGGAGTGCGGACCGAGGTGGGATTGTCCATGGTCTGACTGAAGGTATAGCGCTTCCGGACGAGATCAAAAACATCTAGTCCCACCACCTCCATGTATCCGACATCCCGGAGTATTGGTCAACACGATTTATTACAACTACATGTTGGATAGCTGGCCAAATTCCAACATTCAAGAATGAGTCATTCCTTTCAAATCGTTCATGGAATCGTTCTCTTGAGGAATCGACGTCCCAGTTTAAAAAATTAATTAGTAGTAAAAACACACCGGTTGGCACACTCCATGTTGACCATACGTGTCGCCGACCTCCCGGAGGTATTGGTCAACACGATTTATTACAAGTACATGTTGGACATTGACGATTCCACGACTTGCGTTCCCGAGGACGCGACCATTTGCGTTCCGGAAGAGTTTTTTGGTGATAATTTTGAACCCAAAACTTTTCAAGATGTCTTGCATATTTTCAACATTTTCCAATATTGGGGAGCGAGAATTCGGGCCGAATTTTACGAATCTATACTGTCAAATCCAAGCCTTCGTTCTGAACTTGCCATTCCGAGCAATAGCAAGATTTTGGAAGAAAAATTTCCCGATTTTGAAGACACGGATAATATGGTATTGTTCATGGAAACGAGCGACATGTACGAGCTTGCATGCAAGGCGACCCGATACGATTCGGAAGAACTTTTCATGGGCGTCATGAAAATAATTGATCCTGCTCTCATTGACACTGAACTGTGGAATTGTGCAGCTCAAGGATCGATTGTTTCGTTGATGCATCTTCATGATGTATGTCAAATGGCGTATGAAAATGGAAGTTACCATGAATTCATGTGGCCCGACGAAACTACATGTGAAAGTGCAGCCAAAGTAGGCAATGTAGATGCGCTAAGGCATTTGCAAATTTTCAGCAAGTGTAATTGGGATGCACGAACCATGATGGCCGCCGCATTTCATGGTCATGTCAACGTGTTGGAGTATGCATACGTTAGTTATTGCCCATGCGATCTCACAAAATCATTCACATATGATGGCTACACTCGTTGGACTCCTCCCAAGGAGATTTTTGAAGAGTTTATCGACCAGAGTTATAATTTCTGGTACAAGTGTGGAGAAGATGTCCCCATAACTCTCGGTGAATTGGCTGCATCCAATGGAAATACAGGTTGCCTTCGTTTTTTATATGCGCGCCAAGAAGACGACCGTCGTACAGTTTGCGAATTCAATCCATTGACATTTACTGCAGCATTTGCAAACGGACATTATGATTGCGTAGAAAAAGTCCTGGTTGAGTGGTATAACAATGAAGTTGACTATGACCAAGACGATATCGTGGACGGTATGCCTTATGTAATTGCGGCACTTCGTAACGATCTTGTACTATTCGAAGTTATTCAGAAAATGGAGATTTTTCCTTTGGACGGTTTACCTTGCCTTGCTGCTACGACATACAAAAACATGGATTCTCTTGTATATTTGTCACAAAGTGGACTATTTCTGAACCGTCGATACCGAAGAATTTGTTTTATCACGGCGATTCGCGAGGATGACTTACAAACAATCATTTTACTACATTCTTTCCTTACTGGGTATGAAGAGGATGAGGAACTTGATTATTGGTTTTGCGCAGAAGCTGCTAGTTATAACTGTTTATCTATTTTGAAATTTCTGATGGATCGCGATTACATGCGTAGCATACATATCATTGATTATGCACTGGAATCCATAATAAATAATGGTGAAGGTTACGAGTGTTTGGAATATGCAGACAAACACGGTTGTCCTTGGAGTCTAGAAGCGATTGAAAAGGCTGCAATTTGTGGATATGTAAGATATGAATTGAGAAAAACATGATGTATTCTGTCATTTTACAGTTTGACACCAAGTAGTTGGTTACTCGAGCGCATTGATCGGTGCGATTTCCTTCTATTTTTTTCGACGCGTTGAGCGGCGGCCACAACGTCTCCCTGCATGTGGAGGAGTCGCACATATGGAATATCTCATATATTTTCGAAAGGTTTTGTTTGTTTTCAAATGTTTTATGTAATATTTTTCGCGTTCCTTTGTCTATGTAAATGCCAAGTTGTGTTTACAGGTAACGGAAAAAATGCCACTTTTTTAGTGTATTACTTGGTAGTAGTAGTAGTAGTAGTATCTACGTTGGTCGTTTTCCTGGTCATCATCAGTATCATGCGGGTCGGAACGACCTTGGAAAAGTTGCACGCGTCGCAGCAGACCCCGATCTCGCTCAACGGATGCGGGTTGTTCCCGTAGCGCCCTGCATCCTTGCCGCACAGCACGCACTCCAGAGGTGTGGCTTCCGCTTCCATGATTTCGCGGTAGTGGTCGAGGTAGAGTCGGGAGCGACCTGGCACACGCAACTCTGGAACAAAAAAAAATGGATCTGCAAGGTCAAACAAAGTGAAACACGTACCACTCTACAGTACGTGTATGTAGATGTCTTCTAGCCACAGGCTGGAACTTTATAAGAGTCCGATTCTTCTTCTTTTTTTCTCGAAGTGAACAGAAGAAGGTAACCGTTAAACTGTCAAACACAAGTAGCGTATTGTGATTCGACGATGGAAGCGATTCAGAAAGTTAAAGACAAACACCAGAATGAGCGAGAGGCGCTGCAACGGAAGCACGATGAGGAGCGCGAGACGCTGTGGAAGGAGCACCTGGAGGAATTCGAGAAAGTGCGCGCGAAGGAGCTCGATACTCTGCTACAGGAACGCAAGGTTCTGCACGAGGCTCTGCAACAAGTTATCAGGGAGAAAGATGAAGGTGTGGACGAGGATTTGCGCGAGCTTATGGGCGAGTTACGGGGTCTTGCGCTCCTCGACGCCTCGACGGGTCCGAAGAGAGTCACTGAGGAGGATGATGACAGTGTGGTTGAAAATAGCGACACGACAAATGTGCAGAGCAAGTGCGTCAAGACGTGTAGCTGCACCTTTACGGGCTGCAATGAGAAAAATGGAAAAGGAAGCCATCGCCCGGGATCTTGTCTGAATGCCCCCGCCAAGGTTGGCAACGTATGCAGTGCGTGTACCAAGTTCAAGTTTCGGAAAACAAAAGTCACGTTACCGGTTTGCTCTAAAGAAATTTAAAACTTTTACAGGGTACAACCCCATGTCGCACCTCGTGTCGCACCAGGATGCAGTGGTTTGTCACGTGTCCGTCTCGGCGATACCGGCCCATTTGGTAGGTTCCGATTATTACAACATGATGGTGGAAGATGACGCGACGTCGGAAGAGACGATTTGCGTCCCCGCGCGTTTTTACCACGCACAAACGGTTCCAACATCGTTTGTGCATGGAATGCAAATTCTGGAAACGTTGCGTTACTGGGGCTGCGGCCACGTGCCCGACGAATTCTACGAGGCCATTGTGGCGTCGCCCAAGTTGCGTCGAGAGTTTCAGACACAGCTGCCCGTACTGGTGGAGCATTTTGAAGGAGGCCACTCCAACGGCGGGGCATCGTTGGAAGGCTTGTCCATGTTAAAGTTGGTTTGTACCATGGACATTGTCGAAGTCGCACGTCAAGGTGCGTGTAAACTATTCCAATGCATGTTACGAGTTCCAGTGTCGTACGACGTGGCCAAGGTCTACCTCGCCATTGCCGAGTCCGGTTCTGTCGAGGAGTTGAACCAATTTGCCCACGTTTCAGAACAGGAACCGGACGAGTCCACCTGCGAGTGCGCCGTCAAGTACGGACACCTGGACGTGTTTCGTCGTCTTGTGGACATGGGTTGTCCCTGGGATTCGCGCGTGTTGATGGCAGCCGCCTATTACGGCCACGTCTCTATTTTGCAGTATTTGCGCGACGAAGATTCGCAGGATGCGGACATGTGGGATTCCTATACCTCGCACAGGATTCAAGATGACCCGTGGGAGTGTTTGCTCGTGGACGAGGATAGGCCCGAAAAGTGTTTCGATTATCCGTCGTACTACCAACGATGGTCTTTGCCGGTGCCCATCACCGACCACCTGGAAGAACGCAACGACCATTATCTGAAACTGTTTGGAGGTATTCCGGATTTCGTCTTTGAGGACCTGACCCTTGCGGAACTGGCTGCGGCCAATGGTCAGGTACATGTGTTACAGTTCATCGAGAAAGAGGATGAATTGCAGCAACAAGTGGGCGGAGTCAACGTGTTTCTGGCGGCCCTGTCGCGGGGTCACATGGACACGTTTCAGTTTCTGCTCGAGATGTGGGGAAAGCGACTTTTCGATGAATCTGAATATGAGGACAATCCCAACATTATTCTACCCTGCATATTTGCAGCCAGTCAGGGAAATCTGGAGCTGTTGACGCAATTGTCGAAAGTCGCCCACTTTCCGATAAATGTCTTGTCGGTCATGGCGGCCATTTTCGCCAATGATATTCCCTGTCTCACGTTTGTCTTGGAGCGCATTCATGAAATGATTGGCCGCTGGGACGAGGATGTATATCTCTTTGCCATTCGACATGGTCGATTTGCATGTGTGCAAGCCTTGTATGCGTACCTTCCGACGGTTGATGTGTTGGAACATGGCATGGACCGGCGCTGCATGTTTGCCGCCCAGTACGGACAGGTCGAAATTCTGCGATTCTTGTTGGCTTTGGATATGGATATGGATACTTTGAAAGAACTGTGGTGCATCGCCGACACGCACGGACGCGAAACATGCTGTGCTTTTCTAGCGGGCAGAATTTCAGATTAGCCTCAGGGGGAATCGAACCCCCATCTTTTCCGTGTAAAGGAAATGTGCTCACCGTTGCACCATGAAGCTTTTTGGGTGTGGGGGGTGGTACTCGGTACGAGGCTTGAACTCGTGACCCTCAGCTCATAAGACTGATGCTCTAACCAACTGAGCTAACCGAGTTTTTATTTTACAAAGTTATCAATGGACCATGTACGACACGTTGCACAGGTGGCCACATCCGGAACGGGGTATTCGCAGTCTACGCAAAAGGGAAACGGCACCTTGTTGCGGCAGCTTTTGCACTTGACCTTGGTGACACACCGGTCGGCAACGGCACGTCTATGTTTCCAACACCGGTGATACGTGTCCAACTTGGGATTGATGCCCCAGTAATTGTAACACTCGTCGACACCGCAGCCGCAGGTCAAGAAGAATTTGTCCTTGAATGCGCACAACACACATGTTCCCCGCATCGTTCCTGGAAGAACATCCACCAAACATCCGCAGGTGGTACCCAACTGCCGGTCGCAGGTGAAACAAGTGGCGGCTTCATCCACATTTGTCAGAGCGCAGGCATCGCACTTCTTCTCCCGATGGGGCAACGCAAACAGGGGTTCCTGAATAATGTGACTATGGTCCGTGCAAGACACCGTTTCCATCCACTGTTGGATACAGCGAATTCGTGTGTTTCCAGTCGACGTCTGAATTTTCTGTTTCAAATGTTGCCGCAACAAGGCAATCGTCGTCTTTGTCGACATGCCAAGACAAGGTGTGTTCTATGGTGTGTCTTCTTCGAGACCTTGATGTGGACACAGCTGGGGTCGGGCATTGACCCACGTCCACCCGTCTTTTGCTTCGGTAATGTTGGGCCAAAGTATTGCGTCGTCGCGTCGTCCATCTGCAGCGTCGTCGTACCGTTCCATGGCCAAATCGCGCAATTCATCGTCGGACAACGCGGGATGTTGGATATCCCATCCGTTCATCTCGGCCAACAGTAAGAAAAATTCTTTTCCGCCAAACTCTCCGTAACCGCGATACCGAGATTCTGACCATATTCTTCCTAAATTATCTCGCAAAAAATAGGTGCGAGAATTGTCACTGTAGGCATAAATCAGACATGACCGGTTTGTATCTTGTGTCAAGAAACTAAAGTGTCCCATTAATCGCACGTGTTGCAAGGTTATTGTCTTTCTTTAAGATTCTTGTCGAGACCGACATATCCCATCGCGAGAGGAAAAAAGGTGGGTTTTCACGCACTTTTGAAAAGTGAGTGAAATGGGAGTCCCTATTGCTTAACGAGGAAGACCAGGGCACTTCCAGTAAATGTTGAACTGGACATCGCTGCCCAAAGGACGCGAGGCACAGACCGTGCTGATATTGGGTGTAACGCCGTCGGCCAAGAACATCATGGTTCTGACGGACTGGGGAAGGCCATTGGCACGGTACGAAAGGGTCGTGATGTAGGACTTGTTGGTGTTGGGGACAAGGCCGGCTTTGCGCTCTCCGCCTCCCACGTTTCTATTCGTCGAGCTATTGGACCCGAAACTGTAACGGCTGGCTTTGGAGCTGTTGGGACTGGGCATTATACTCTGGTCAAAGATAAAAAATAATTGGCTAAATACAACATCGGTTTGCACCTCGGGGATGAAGCATTCGGCATTTTTGTTGAACCGTGTGCGGAAAAGTTCAACGCCGGCGGTTGCCAAAGAATCGCCGAAGGATTCGACAAAGGAGCCCAGTTTGACCAAGGAACCCAAGGACTTGCAGCAACAGCAGCAGCAGCAGCAACAGCCACAGCAGACCCATGCGATGTTGGAAGACGATGTTCGTATTGTCAAGCACGAAAATGGAGAAGAGACGCTCGTGTTTGACCCGTACAATCCACAAAATCAGTTGATTACGACGGATCAAATCCAGACCATTCTTCACACGTACGGGGTAAATGCGCCGGTGCACAACTTTGAGCTATACAAGCGGGCATTTGTGCACAAATCGTATCTGCGTCGTCCCGACGCCGAAAATGCGCAAAACAACATTGTCCTGGCACCAAAACCGGAAGATTGTCTGGGACTCTTTACCAAATCCAACGAACGGCTAGAGTTTGTGGGCGACGGTGTCCTCGAATGCATCACAAAGTACGTCTTGTACCGCCGTTTCCCCAAGGAGAATGAAGGGTTCATGACGGAAAAAAAGATTGCGTTGGTGAAAAATGAGTCGATTGGCAAAATGGCACTGGAAATGGGGTTGCACAAGTGGCTCATTCTGTCCAAACACGCCGAAGCCAAGCAGACGCGCACCAATCTGAAGAAATTGGGCTGTCTGTTCGAGGCCTTTTTGGGGGCCATGTTTTTGGACTGCAACAAACTCGCCGTCCAGGACGAGCATTTCAAAGACACGTTTTTGACAGGACCGGGATTCCAAATGGTGCAAGTCTTTGTGGAAAACGTGTTTGAAAAGCATGTGGACTGGATTCATCTCATCAAGAATGACGACAACTACAAGAACATTTTGCAGGTCCGCATCCAAAAAGAGTTCAAGGTCACGCCCGATTACCTGGAATGCAGCGAGTACCACGTGGACCGTGGATACCACATGGGAGTATATCTGTGTCTCGGTCAGCCGATTTATGCGGCAAAGCGAGAAGACGCCATCCATGCCAAGACGTTTTTGACGCGGGGGGGATTTGATGCAATTCATCAACACATGTCGGTGCATCGACGCATCCTGGTCTTGCTGGGGGAAGGCATGCACAAAATCAAGAAAAAGGCGGAACAAGTGGCATGTGAGGAAGCCTTGCGCATTTTGCAACAATACTAACTTGAACCACGAATAAGCAAATTCATCCAATACGAATATTCGGTGACGAGTTTATTCTTGTTCTTTTGATTGTCTGGAGTCTGAGAACTTGGTTGCGGGAGGACGCGGTATTCCACCACTGTCGGAGTTCCGTCCTCGTCGAACCGAATGTGCTTTGGCACCAACACACTCTCCTTGCAACGACCGTAAATATAGGCCGTCGACAATGTGTCGACAAACTCGGCGAGTTGCTTGGCGGAATATGGACCGTGATACAAACATCGCACGGTCTTCCGCATGTACCTGTCGGAAAGCCCGTTTTGCAAACATCGCACGGTCTTCAGCGTGTACCTGTCGGAAAGCCCGTTTTGCATAGGAAAGCACGTGCGATTTCTGCAAATTAGGTAAGCCTCGAGGCCGGATCCATACTTCAGTCGATAGGAGAGGTTGTCTTGGACTACGGTCACAAACATGTCTTCCGCCACGGGCGTGTCATACCACATGGAAAAATGCACAAAGGCTCCCTTGGGCCCAAACCAGTCGATGCGCTCCACCTTGCCAACATGTTGTTCAAATATGGCCGGCAAGTGACGTCGGGCATTCCGAGGTACCAGAGGAAGGTACAGACTCTGGGTGATGAGGGAATCGTCTGGCGCATAAAGTGGCGTAGAGTGAGGGTAGCGGGGGGTAGGCAATTGCCCGTTTTGCGAAAATTGCTCGGGCTTCAGCAATTGCCCGTTTTGCATGTGTGTTGGTTGGTTCTACAAAGGTGCTCGTCTTTACATCCTTATTTATCCCGACACTCTTTGTTTCAAAGCCATCAAATTGCGCTCAAACAGGGCATTGACTTGGTCCACGTCGGCACCGGCCATCATGTCATCGGGTATGTAACTCACGTTGCCCTTGTGATAACACAGGATGGCCGGGATACCATTGATGCGGCGTTTGCTCTTGAGGAAACCATAGACTTCAAAGTTTTCGTCGACGTCGATGACGCCGCAGACTACCCGCGAGGAAAAAAAAACGTCTTTCTGAATCTTGTCATACCATCCGTGGACGAGAGGCTCGATGCGTTTGCACGGGCCGCACCACTCGGCACCAAACTTTAGAATCACAAGCCCGGGATTCTTGGACTGCAACAAGTCCGAAAATGCCTGGACGGAAGGAAGAGAGGTCAAGAGCGTCGGGTTCACGTCCGAAGAAGAAGAAGAAGAAGTGTCCATGAAGTGTATCCCGAGGTGTTTAAACGCAACCCAGACACGTTTATAAAAAAAAAATATCCAACTAAGCTAATGGGTTGGGGTGTTGTTGGAAGAGCACTCAATCGTAGTAAAACATTAAATCGTATAAAAAATGTTGTTGGAAACACGACAATTGTAAAAGGCTTAAACAAAAATGTCTACAATTCGACCTTGTCCAAAGGATTGGGATGGGGGACACGGAAAATGCTTGTGAAACCAAGCGTTGCTGTAGCCAAAGGAGTGGGTACAGGTTCCATCATCGTAGGAAAGCAAGGTGCGAAAATGGGAGCTCAAACGTATGATTATTGGAAAAACCAAACGGCAAAATTACGTGGACAAAGGGATGGACAACCCTTTCAAAAACGCAATTATGTTGCGCGGAATGTAAGAGAAGGTTGCATCGACGTTCGAACGTTTGGCGGGAAATATCAATGTGTTGACAAGCAGACATTCACTTCACCTGTGGGAAAATCGATGCGGCACCGAAGACGGAATTTTAATCGCAATAGAACGCAAAGAAAACCAAATGTACGCAGCTAGCAATACGAAAAATGCAGCAGCAGACCACCACAATCTCAACGTCGAATCCTACTCGTTGCAAGAACTGCTGGCACTATTTGACATTGCCTCGTATCAGATTTCGTTGGAGGACATGCGCAGGGCCAAGAAGAAAATGTTGATGACCCATCCGGACCAGTCGCGTCTGCCGTCGTCGTATTATCTGTTTTATCGCCAAGCCTACGAAGTCGTCCTGACCTTTTACCAAGAACAAACTCGCCAACAACAGTCCACGCAGAATGTAAAAGACTATGTCCCGAGTCTGCCGACGTCATCGAGACCCGACGAAACCGTGGTGAAACAGCAACTCGACACCATGTCCGCTGGCGACTTTCAGTCACGGTTCAACCGACTCTTTGACGAGATGGGTTCGATGCATAAACCCGACCCACAACGGAATGCGTGGTTTACGCAAGCGGACCCGGTGCTCCCCAAAGTCCCCGACCGCGTGGCCAATATCAAAGACATGGGTCACGCATTTCATACCATCAAAACCCAACAACAGGCGGTGGCCATGACCCATTATCGCGGAGTCCAAGACATGGTGGTGTCGCAGGGGACGGCATCGCTGTATGACGACGATGACGACGACGAAAACCCACAACGTCAGACCGAGTATGTGAGCAGCGACGTGTTTAGCAAGTTGAAATACGACGATTTGCGCAAAGTGCACAAAGACCAGACCATGTTTGCCGTGAGTGAAACGGACTATGTGCCCTCCCCGTCGCGGACTTCCGTGGACCGCTATGCCCGCGAACGCGACGCATCGATTGGCACGCCGCTGAACGAATTGGAAGCCCAGCGCATGTTGCAGGAAAATGCGCGCATCCACCGCGAGAGGATGATGCAGCGTGAATACGCGGCGATGCAAAAAGAAAAGGAAAACGAACGGAAAAGTCAGGCCCTGTTGTCGCAATTTTTGTTACTCAAACGATGATGAAATAACATTTTTTTACTCTATACATTCTCTTGGCCTTAATAAATTTCTAGTCGCAAGGTAGGTATAAATCCCATGTCAATCCGTTGTGCGAAGAATTTCACGAGGAAAAAAAGACGAGGCGGCGGCGATGTGACAACAGAAACGTATCATTTGAGGAACTGCAAGTTGGACAAACATCAAACGACTGGTGTCAAGTTGCTCTATCGATCCAACAAAGACAACAAAGCGGTCGAATCCAAAGAAGAGCTCAAACAGCGTGTCACGCGGCTGTATGTCTGGGATATGGGCACCGGGAAAACCATGTTTGCCGTGGCAGCTGTATCTCACTGGTGTTTGCATTTGAAGCACTCCGAACCGTGCATCGTTGTGGTGCCATCCAGTACCATGTATGCCACATGGAAGTTCCATTTCGACCGATATTCCAACTTAAACGTACACTACATTACAACAGGCAAAGAGCTGGATACGTGGATAGAACACAGAGCCGGTCATGTCGTCGTCATTACGCACGGTTTAGTGGGGACGGCGTTTCGCAAAGGGTGGGTGTGGGACAAGGAAGGCGAAGAATACGAAGACGTCTATGGGAATACTCGAAGGCGGGGATGTTATATGCGCGAGAATGGCTCACCCTTGTTGGATGCACCGCCCAACACGTACGGAATTGTGATCATCGATGAGGCGCAAGTGGCATGCAACGTGGAACGCAAAGTTCAAATCGGCAATGCACTGCATCGACTCTGTCGAGGAGCGATAAAAACCGCAGGCTTGACGGGAACCCCCATCTTGAACAAACCCAGTGACATGGCCGGTATTTTGTTTGCATTGGATGCGCGATCGAAGTTGGCAAATTTGAACGTGGATTATTTCAGCAGCATGGAAAACTTTCAGAAAGTCGATCCCAAAATGGTGCAATACAATTGCAAAGTGTTTGTGAATCGCGTGAAAGAGAGCGACATGACATACGTCTTACCCGCTTTGACACATCGAACAGTCTTCGTGGATAACATTCTGAGTGGAAAGGATAAGCAATTCTACAATTCTACATTGCTGGCCATAAAGAAAATCTGGATCCGAACAGAACAACGAATGACTCAGAACAAAGAAAACTTTATGATTGCCCTGAAACAATTGTCATCTTTGGTATTGCATCCTAAATTGAATGATGAGGAAGAAGCGTTGAAACATCCATCTGCCAAAATGAATGCCGCCATGAATCAAGTGCATGTCATGTTGACCAAACATGAAAAAGTGGTTGTTACTGCAAACAGTTTGATGTTTTTGAATTTGATTCGGAAAGCATTGTTGCAGAGTGAAATCGCGGAACTTTTCGGTCATGACGATGTCTACGGCGAAATGTTGGATGGAAGCACGTCTCCTATGGAGCGATCCAACATCGTGACGCGGTTTTTGTCCCGGACTGGGCCTCGTTTGTTGTTTTTATCCATGCATGCTGGAGGTGTCGGATTGAACATTACCCCTGGTTGTACTGGCATGCTCGTACTGGATTTGTGGTTCAGTCCGGCCCTCCATCGGCAAGTCGAGAAACGCATTCATCGTCGGGGTCAGACTGAACCAGTGGAGATTGTCACGCTTATTGGAAGAGGCACCATCGAAAACGCTCTACTATCCATCCATCTTGACAAAGATAAATTGGCATCCTTGATGGTGGATGATTGCGAACACATTACGGCGCAAGACGCAACGTGGAAGTTGACAAGAAGTATTTTGGGAAATTGTAATGTGTTGCCTTGATGAAGATAAATTAAAGAATTTAAAGAAAGCGCTAAACACAATACTCGAGGAGTGCGGCATACTCGGGCGTTTCGTCAAAGTCGAGTTGGTAGGCACACGTGAAAAAGTTGGCCATACCCCGTGAATTATTCACCTCGAGCATTTCCAACACGTCCAACAGACGTTCCTTTTGTCGTTTACGCTCCAGATTGAGAGGATGTAAAATGTGCTGTCGCGGCAACAAGCTCGGGGAAACCA
>Ga0209135_1000032_pt1 | contig 45607 bp, 48 predicted proteins | sample LauGreSBDMM110SD_4_FD_187570 | JGI IMG/M metagenome (GOLD analysis project Ga0209135, IMG submission 187570) | Freshwater lake microbial communities from Lake Michigan, USA - Su13.BD.MM110.SD (SPAdes) (version 3) | ecosystem: Environmental > Aquatic > Freshwater > Lake | place: Lake Michigan... | reverse complement strand
GGCCTAACTTGCCGATCGTTGCAAGCTTAGATTTACACGCCAACGTGACACACCGCATGCTCGCCGAGGCGGATGCCTTAGCCGCGTACCGCACCTATCCACATGTGGATATGGCGACCACAGGGCAGCTCGCAGCAACGCTGTTGAAGCGTCGCCTCAAGCGTGGCAGCAAAGAGCCGATGGCCTATCGTCGCCTGCCCTACCTGATCCCCCTCAACGCACAAAGCACGTGGCTTGAGCCTGCTAAGTCGCGCTACGAAGAGATCTTTGACCTTGATCGTGAGTTCGATACCTGCTTGAGTTTTTGCATGGCGTTTCCGGCGTCAGACATTGCAGAGTGCGCACCGATGGTGTGGGGGTACGGTGAGCGCGCCGAGGCGGCGGTTCAACGGCTGTACAAAAACGTGAGCGAACCGACCCAATGGAAGCTTGAAGTGTTTTCGGCGCGTGATGCCGTCGAGCGGGCTTGCGTGTTGGGCGAAACGAATGAAAAACCTGTGGTGATTGCGGATACGCAAGATAATCCGGGCGCGGGGGGTGATAGCAACACTACGGGCTTGTTGCGAGCCTTGCTTGAGAAAGGCGCGGGCAAACGTTTGCCTGGCAAAGTGGCGCTCGGTTTGCTGTTTGATCCAGCCACCGCAAAGATGGCGCATGAGGCAGGCTTAGGGGCTTCGATCACCACTGCGATCGGGACTGCGGTGCCGACCTTCACCGGGCAGCTCAGTGATGCTCCGGTACAAGGCACTTTTAAAGTGAAAGCGCTATCGGATGGCAAGGTCACCCTCAAGGGCCCGATGATGACAGGCTCACGCATTACGCTGGGCCACTGCGCATTGCTTGAAATAGAAGGTGTCTTGGTGGCGGTCGCAAGTGGCAAAAAACAGTTGCTTGATCGTGAGCTATTTCGGATGCTTGGGGTGCATCCCGAAACGATGAAAGTACTGGTCGTAAAAAGCTCAAATCATTTTCGGGCCGATTTCACACCGATCGCCTCGCACATCTTGGTAGCGAAAGCGGCTGGGCCGATGGCCGCAGACCCAGCAGACTTACCTTGGACTAAGCTCGATAAAGCGACACGAACCACGCCTTAGATTTTACTGGTGCCGGAGAAAGGAATCGAACCCTCGACCTTCTCATTACAAGTGAGCTGCTCTACCAACTGAGCTACTCCGGCAATTTGATACTGGCTGCTATCACGACGAACTTGCAACAGCGCGCCGAATTATAGATGAATTATGGCAAACGTTTTTTGTTTTAGAGGGATTGCTATTTCACGATGGTGAGTGTGGGCCGTTTAGTGTCGGCCGCCATCGCATCGGCCGCCACTGAAGAGGGCACGGCGCCAGGCGATTGCACCTGAGTACCCGCCGTAAAACCAGTGGTAGAGGCGTTGGTTGCCGGGGTATTGTTAGAATTTGGCTCTTCAACTTCAAAGCCCATACCGGCGCCGGTTTCGCGTGCATACAGTGCTGTCACCGCACCGACAGGGATATAGAGATTTTCAGTCACGCCGTTAAAGCGCGCTTGAAACTCGATGCTGTCGTTGCCTAAGACGAGTCCCTTGGTGGCCATCATGCCAATGTTGAGCGTGATTTGGCCATCCCGAATATGCGCAGGTGGCACCATCGTATTTTGGTCGACACGCACCACAATCTGCGGCGTGTAGCCGTTATCGGTACACCATTCGTGCAGCGCACGAATCATGTACGGTTTGGTAGAGGTCTCGGCCATAACGATTTGAATTAACGACGCATCACTTTTTCTGAGGGCGTCAGCGCCTCAATATAGGCTGGGCGTGAAAAAATGCGCTCGCCATATTTTTGAATTGGGGCTGCGGTTTTTGGTAGTTCGATACCGTAGTGATCTAGGCGCCAAAGCAAGGGTGCCATGGCGACGTCAAGCATCGAGAACTCTTCGCCAAGCATGTACTTGTTTTTGAGCAGCAGGGGCGCAAGCTGCGACAAACGATCACGTACCGCTGCGCGCGCAACATTCATGCGCTTTTCGTCAGCGCGCACCGCGCGATCTTCAAGCGCTGCCACGTGAATAAACAGCTCTTTTTCAAAGTTGTATAAAAATAAACGTGTGCGTGCACGCATGACCGGATCGGCGGGCATTAACTGAGGGTGCGGAAAACGTTCGTCAATGTATTCATTGATGATGTTTGATTCGTATAGGATCAAGTCACGTTCAACCAAGATTGGTACCTGGCCGTAGGGGTTCATGACAGCGATGTCTTCAGGCTTATTAAATAAGTCGATATCGCGGATCTCGAAATCCATGCCTTTTTCAAACAACACAAAGCGGCAGCGATGTGAGAAGGGGCAAGTGGTACCAGAGTAGAGGACCATCATGGTGGAATTCCGTCCTAAAAATGACTACAGATAAAAGCGAAAGGCCAGCGTCTACAAGGAGCAGACGCTGGCCCTGAAATAAAAGCTACTTGACGTGCTTCCAGAACGAGGCGTTTAGGCGCCAGGCAACGACAAAAAACAGACCTAAAAATAACAATACCCAAACGCCAATTTGTTTGCGCTTTTGTTGAATGGGTTCAGACATCCAGGTCATGAAGTTGGTGAGATCGGCAATATCGTTGTCGTAGGCAGAGGTACGCGAGGTGTCTAGAGCCTTGAACTTATGCTCGGTGCCCGCTTTGCCATTGTAGTTGGTGAGCTTTTCGGTCTTGCTTGTGGCGTAACCCAATGCGTCGTGGGTAGTTGTGACACGCTCCCAGACTGCAGGACCTTTGTTGGTTGGTGCCGCATGTTGGTGTGTTACCACCGTCGTGAGTTCGCGCGGCCCTTGACGTTCGAAAAGTACGTGGGGCATCGCTGAGGCGGGGTAAGCCAAGTTGTCCCACCCAGTGGGCTTACTTGTGTCGCGATAATACGTGCGCAAATACGTGTATATGTAGTCTGATCCCGTTGGGCCTGCATTGACTGACTTGGCTCGTGCCATGATTGATAAATCAGGTGGCATCACGCCAAACCAACGCTTACCGTCTTTCACAGAGACCGAACCCATCATCAAATCCCCAACCTTTTCACCTGTGAATAATAGGCTGCTGCGGATCTGCTCATCGGTTAGGCCGATGTCGTTCAGTTTGTTGTAGCGCATTGCGGCGGCGCTGTGGCAGTTTAAGCAATAGTTCACAAACAACTTGGCACCGTTTTGAAGCGAGGTGAGTTCGTTGATGCGATTGGGTGCGCGATCTAAGGGAAACTCACCGCCCGCAGCATTAGCGGCGTTGCAGGTTATCAACAGGGCAAGAGCACAAAGCAGCTTCTTGATCATGGTCATTCCGTAAATTAGGTTAGGCTCAATGGGCGTGGAACGTGACGCGGTCAGGGACTGGCTTGAAGGTTCCGAGCTGAGTCCAAACAGGCATCAGGAAAAAGAAGCCCAGATAAATGAGCGTACCGATTTGCGAGAGCAAGTTAAAAAGGTCTGTTGGCGCTTGGGTGCCGAGATAGCCTAAAACAACAAAGTTTGCAAAGAAAATGCCATAAAGCGTTTTTTGCCAACCCGGCCGATAGCGAATAGACTTGACGGGGCTGTAGTCGAGCCAAGGCACAAAGAACAATAGAACGACGGCCCCGCCCATCGCGACCACGCCCCAGAACTTGGCGTCGATCAAGCGCAATAAGACGGCGACGCCAAGCAGCACGACAGGTCCAATCAACTTGACCAGGCCTTTGCTGCGAATAAACATCATGATGGCGGCTACCACGGCGGCACCAGCCAGCACCCAGGTGAATTCGTCGTTTGTCGCGCGCAACATTGAGTAGAAAGGCGTGAAGTACCAGACTGGCGCAATATGCAAGGGTGTTTTGAGTGGGTCAGCCGGAATAAAGTTGTTGAACTCTAGAAAGTAGCCACCCATCTCAGGGGCGAAGAAAACAATCGCCATGAAGATGATGAGAAACCCCATAAAACCCATAATGTCGTGCACGGTGTAATAGGGATGAAACGGGATACCGTCAAGTGGACGACCATACTTATCTTGTTTGGTTTTGATGTCAACGCCATCTGGGTTGTTTGAACCCACTTCGTGCAAGGCCACAATGTGAGCGACAACTAGGCCAAGCAACACCAGCGGAATTGCGATGACATGAAACGCGAAGAAGCGATTCAGTGTGGCGTCAGACACCACATAGTCACCCCGGATCCAGATCGAGAGTTCGGGGCCAATAAACGGGATCGCCGAGAACAAGTTTACGATCACCTGTGCACCCCAGAACGACATCTGACCCCAGGGTAAAAGATAGCCAAAAAACGCCTCGGCCATTAGGCACAAGAAGATACCCACACCGAAAATCCAAACCAGTTCACGCGGTTTGCGGTATGAGCCGTAAATGAGCGCACGCACCATGTGCAGGTACACCACGACGAAAAACATCGAGGCCCCGGTTGAGTGCATATAACGTATAAACCACCCGCCAGGCACTTCTCGCATGATGTATTCGACGGACTGAAAGGCGTACTGCGCATCAGGCTTGTAGTGCATGACCAAGAAAATACCGGTGACGATTTGCAGCACCAGCACTAGTAACGAGAGGGCGCCAAAAAAGTACCAAAAGTTAAAGTTTTTTGGAGCATAGTACTCAGACAGATGCGCTTTATATGTGGAGGTCAGCGGAAAGCGCTGATCAATCCAACCTAGCAGTCCGGTCGTTTCGACAGTTTTATGGCCAGCCATGAAAACGGTTCCTTTACTTGTTCAGTGTCAAGTTGTGGGGGGTAAGCAACAGACCGTTAGGCCTTGTTGTTCTCGTCAACCCCAACAACAATGCGGGTGTCGCTTAAATATTGGTACGGAGGCACTTCGAGATTGTCGGGTGCGGGTTTGTTTTTAAACGCGCGACCGGCCATATCAAAAGTTGAGCCATGGCAGGGGCACAAAAAGCCGCCATCCCAACTGGAAGGCAGACTTGGCTGTGCGCCGGTGGCAAACCTTGGTGTAGGCGAGCAGCCCAGATGGGTGCAAATACCAACGGCGACGAAGAGTTCTTGTTTGCGCGAGCGCCATTCATTTTTTGCATAGGCAGGCGTAAAACCTGGGCGGGCTGAGTTTGGATCAGCGAGCTCGCCAGCATTTTGCTTGAGCGAATCGAGTTGTTCTTTAGTACGACGAATCAGCCAAACAGGTTTGCCACGCCATTCAACGGTGCGCATTTCGCCAGGGGCCAAGGTGCTGATGTCGACTTCAACCGGAGCACCAGCTGCGCGGGCACGATCAGACGGGGCAAAGGTGCTGACAAAGGGTACTGCAGTGGCAAGACCTGCCACCCCGCCCATTGCACAGGTTGTGCCAATCCAGAGACGGCGTGAGGGGTCTGACGGGAGTATGGCCGGAACCGCACCTTCGTCGTCATGCATAACTGAATCCTGACTCATCTTCCTATCCTTGTGGTTGCGCGGGCGGCCTTACCCTATCAACGCCGCCTAGCAGTCATTACCCAACAAGCGCGTTTTCGTCTTGTTGCAAACGTTTTAACCTCTTATTATAGCCCGACCGAGCAGGGACTTTCTATTGGAGAAATCGGAAATGGCGCAGGGAAAAGGAATTTTCAAAGAATTTGAGCAGTTTGCACTACGCGGCAATGTGGTTGATTTGGCTGTGGGTGTGATCGTGGGCGCTGCTTTTGGCAAAATCGTTGACTCTTTGGTCAAAGATATTGTCATGCCATTGGTCAACTTTTTGGTGGGCGGCTCGGTTGACTTTAGCAACAAATACATCGTGCTGTCTCGCCCCGCGCAGTATGCGGGCCCCGAAACTTACGCTGATTTAACAAAGGCTGGGGCTAACTTGTTTGCCTGGGGTAACTTTTTAACTATCGTCATTAACTTTGTTTTGCTGGCGTTCGTCATCTTTTTTATGGTGAAGGCAATCAATACTGCCCGCGCCAAAATGGATCTAGCGGCGCCGCCGCCCAAGACGCCTGAAGATATCGAGCTACTACGTGAAATCAGGGACTCACTTAAAAAGTAGGCGCTCACACTGGGTTGTCGATATCGACAAAGTCCACGCAAATCCCAAATTCTTGGGCAATGGCTTGGCCGAGTGCTTGGACACCATAGCGCTCGGTCGCGTGGTGGCCTGCGCTGATAAACCCGACACCTGCCTCGCGTGCTAAGTGCACAGTTGGCTCAGATACTTCGCCAGTAATAAACACCTGCGCGCCACCGCGAATCGCCTGATCAAGCATGTTTTGGGCGGCCCCAGTGCACCAGGCAATGCGTTGTACGGCTAATTCTTCTGCGCCGATCACCAGTGGCGGGCGGTTTAAGCGCTGTTCGACGCGGCCGGCAATCTGGGCAAGTGTGTTGGCGCCGGGCATCGAACCAAACCAAAGCAGACCATTTGAAGCCGTTGCCGGCTCAGCCACCAAACCAAGCACCCGCGCCAGCTGTGCGTTGTTGCCCAGCACGGGGTGAGCATCTAGGGGCAAATGGAAGGCTAGCAAATTTAAATCGTGAGCCAGTAGCGTAGCTAGACGCCGTTTGCGTGTCCCTAAGACTCTAGGGTCTTCGCCCTTCCAAAACCAGCCATGATGCACGAGCAACGCGCTGGCTTGGCGTTGGGCTGCAACGTCAATTAAAGCCTGACTTGCTGTCACGCCCGAGATAATATGCGAGATGTTCGGCTTACCCTCAACTTGCAAGCCGTTAGGGCAGTAGTCATTGAAGGCTGCGGTATTAAGTGTCACGTTGAGCCACTGCTCTAACGTGTGGGTTGAAACCGTTTTCATCATTTGGAACACCTCATGCATCGACTTTGGTTGCTGTTTGCTCAAGCGGTAACGGTATGTATAGCAGTTTTATTTGTTGTGACAACACTGCGCCCAGATTGGTTGGGGGTCAAACCGCAACTTAGCAGTCCGAACAACGTTGCCACCGGATTATTGCGCAGTTCTGAGAGCCTTGCCTCGCCAGCACCAAACTCATACTCCGCGGCAGTGTCCGCTGCCGCGCCGGCCGTGGTCAACATACACACCACCAAACGGGTATCGGTATCGCGCATGCCCATGACGGCTGACCCAGTGTTGCGTAAGTTTTTTGAACAAATGCCTGGGTTTAATCAAACACAGCAAACGACCAGTCTGGGCTCAGGTGTGGTGGTGTCTGCGAAAGGGCAGGTGTTGACGAACCTTCACGTCATCGAGGGGGCGGACGAAATTGTGGTGGCACTGACGGATGGGCGTCAAGCGGTTGCCAAGGTGCTGGGCGTTGACGCCGACTCGGACCTGGCGGTGTTACAGGTCGAAATGGCGCAGCTGCCTGAGTTAGGCTTTAGTGCGCTTGAGCCACTGAGGGTGGGGGACGTGGTGCTTGCGATAGGCAATCCCTTCGGCGTGGGCCAAACCACTACCATGGGGATTGTGTCTGCTTTAGGGCGTGACAAGCTGGGGATCAATACCTACGAAAACTTCATCCAAACTGATGCGGCAATTAATCCTGGTAACTCTGGTGGCGCGTTGATTGATACGCAGGGGCGTCTGGTGGGGATCAACACGGCGATTTATTCAAAATCAGGAGGCTCGTTAGGAATTGGCTTTGCGATCCCTGCTGCTGCCGCGCAAAAGGTTTTGAGTGAAATCGTCACGTTTGGTTTTGTGAAGCGAGGTTGGCTGGGCATCGAACCGCAAGACATGACCGCAGACCTGGCGCGTGCTTTCGGTTTAGAGCGGGCAGGAGGCGTGATTATCGCGGGGATGATGCGAGACGGCCCAGGCGCAAAAGGCGGACTCAAGGTGGGCGACATCGTCCAAACCATTGCTGGCCAACCCATTAACGACACGCAGCGACTCATGGCGCGAATCGCGGCTTATGCGCCGGGAGAGACGGTTGAGTTGGGCATTTATCGAAACGGCCGCAAACAGAACTTGACCATGACGCTGGGGCAGCGCCCGGTCAAACCGAAGTAAGCAAAAACACAAGTTTAGTGGGGAGGCTCTTCCGGTGGAGACTTTGCCACGGGCGGATTTGCTGCAAACAAAGACTCGGCTTGCACCAACAAAGGCCGACGCACATTGACGTCGAGGTGAAAGGCGATTTCTTGCAAGCGCGCCATTTCTTCGTCTTCGGTGTAAAACCAACTGACCGGCATATTGAGTATTTCGGCAACACTGCACATCAGTTGATAGTCGGGAGAATGTTTACCGCGCTCGTATTGGTTCATACGAGCGCTTGCTGACATTGGATCAATACCAGCGAGTTTGCCGAGCTTTTCTTGCGACAGTCCTGCGCGTAGACGGGCCTGTTTAAGACGATGAGCGAGCACGATGGTCCCTTTAAGTACCAACGATCGAACCACAATAGGTTCGATCTGACTAGACATTGGTTAACGCAGACGACGCTAAGAATATTAACCAATAGTAAAAAGATATACCTTAAAACATTTAGCCACAAGAGATATTTGTCTTGAAACTACTAATGCAAAGAGGATAAGGGGTTACAGATATATTTAATGCGCAAACCAAGCCTAGTCTGTGCAAATATTAGGACGCAGCGTCCGAGTCGGCGTCAGCCTTGTCCTCGCTGCGCGGCTTGACACCTCGTGCAACCAGGATGCCGACCTCATAGAGAACACACAAGGGCACAGCCAGTAAAAACTGGCTGACAACATCTGGAGGCGTCACCACGGCGGCGATCACGAAGGCGCCCACGACTACGTAACCTCGAGATTCTTTAAGCTGTTTGAGCGTCACAATCCCCATTCGTACCAATAACACGACGGCCACCGGAACTTCAAACGTGACACCAAAGGCCAAAAACATGGTCATGACAAAACTTAGATAGGCCTCGATATCTGGCGCCGGCGTAATGGACTCTGGTGCAAAGGAGGCAATAAAGGTAAAGACCGACTTAAATACGACAAAATAGCAAAAAGCCATCCCGCCAATAAAGAGCAGCGAACTTGAAACGATTAGAGGTAGCGCTAAGCGTTGTTCGTGGCGGTATAAGCCGGGCGCGACAAAGGCCCACACCTGATATAGCACCATTGGCAGCGACACAATAAAAGCGGCCATCATAGTGACCTTCATGGGCACCATAAAGGGGGTAATGACGCCAGTGGCGATCATGCGCGTACCTTGGGGCAGCGAGGCGAGCATCGGTGCTGCCAAGATGTCATAGATTACCGAGGCGCCGGGATAGATAAACAGGACAACAAACACTGCGACAATGGTGCCCACTGCGCGCAACAGTCTTGTGCGCAGTTCAATCAGGTGAGACATAAAACTTTCGTTGGCGGCGGGTGCTTGCTCAGCGTCTTGGCCAGGCGCTGTATTGCTTTCTGTTGCGGTGTTGTCAGAACGGTCAGAGCTCAAGATGCAGATCCTGGGGTTGAAGAGGCGACCGAGGTCTGTTTTGGGTTGTGAGCCGTGGTAGGTGCTAAAGCGCCGAGCTCGAGTTGAGTTGGGGCTGCGGAGAGTGGCAGTGTGTGTGCGGCCGCCGGAACGGGTTCTGGCAGGGGCACTAACGTTGGGAGCGGATCTGGCACGAGCATGGCCTGCGCCTCAGCTTCTGCAAAAGAGGGGATTGAGGCTGTAGCGACTCTCGAAGGACTCGTATCGGTCGCCGTTGCGACCGAGGGCTTTGGGATCTCGGGGTTAACCGGCTCGACAAGATCTGAGCTGGTATGTGACAGAGATTCTTTTATTGCTGAGACGTCTTGTTCGAGTGCCTCAAGGGGCTTGCGCAGCGAGGTCTCGGTACTTTGTAAGCTGGACTGCACACTTTGTGCCGCGTCTTGCATCTGATCTTTTAACTTGCGCAGCTCGTCGAGCTCGACCTCGCGCTGAATGTCAGTTTTGACATCATTGACATAGCGCTGCGCGCGCCCCACCAAATGGCCAAGCGTACGCGCCACTTTAGGCAGGCGCTCGGGGCCAATGACGACCAGAGCGACAACCCCGATAACGAGTAGTTCGGTAAAGCTGACGTCAAACATGGTGTGTGATGTGCCAAAAAGACTCAGCTAGAAACGCTAGCGGAAAGGGTTAACGCGGACCGGGCTGAGTATTTGATTTCTCTGTTGCTTGCACGTCGATGGTCTCGGCCGTGGCAACGCGCTGCACCGGTGCCGCCTCAGCTGCTGCTGTCGTGGCCTCGCCTTCTTTCGCGTTGGGGTCTTTCATGCCTTCTTTGAAGCCTTTCACCGCGCCACCTAAATCGGCACCAATATTTCTGATCTTTTTAGTGCCAAAAACCAGTGCAACGATAACTAAAACAATAAGCCAGTGCCAAATACTAAAACTACCCATGATCGCTCTCCGGATTAATTCTTGATGGGGGTGAAGCCCTGCCAAGGGCGCTTGCCACCAAGGATATGAAAATGCAGGTGTTTAATTTCTTGACCACCCTCAAGGCCTGAATTCGTGGTGAGACGAAAACCGCCTTCAGGCCCTGGGTTGCAGCCGTTCGCTAATGCAATGTCTTGAACCTTAGTCAGTATTCTACCTAACCAGCCGGCATCTTTGGGTTGGATATCTTGCATCGATACGACGTGGTGGCGCGGCACCATGAGCAAATGTACTGGAGCCGCGGGATGAATATCATGAAAAACCACACAATCGTCATCGGTGTAGACGATTTTTGCAGGGATTTCACCTCTCACAATTTTGCAGAATAAGCAGTTTTCGCTCATGGTAGGCCGTTTAAGGGTGACGGGAAGCTTTTTCTTGAAGACCGGACACGCCTTCACGTCGAGCCAGTTCAGCCAAAACTTGTTCGGGGCGCAGACCATGTTCGGTTAATACAACCAAGCAATGAAACCACAAATCGGCGGTTTCTGCCACGATTCGTTCAGGCTGTTGGTCTTTGACGGCCATCACCAGTTCGGTGGCCTCTTCGCCTATTTTTTTTAAGGCGGCATCGGGCCCTTTCGAAAACAACTTTGCCACATATGAGGTTGCAGGATCGCCACCGCGCGCGGGCAAACGGGTGGCCAGAATGTCAGCAATTCTTGCCAGAATGACATCGGATGTGTGAGTCGTTGAGGCGTCGGAGCTAGAAGCTGTCATGTTTAGGGCGTTCACTTATAAATGAGCTCAGGGTCTTTAAGCACTGGATCAACGCTTACCCATTGTGAAGCTAGTGGATCAGCACTTTGTTCAAGACGTCGATAAAAACAACTTGCCCGCCCAGTATGGCAGGCGATCTCGCCAATCTGTTCGACTTTTAGCAGCAGTACATCGCTATCGCAATCTAGCCTGAGCTCAACAAGATGTTGCACATGGCCCGATTCTTCGCCTTTGCGCCAGAGCCGGTTGCGCGAACGCGACCAAAACACCGCACGGCCTGTTTGCACCGTCTCGGCCAGCGACTCGGCGTTCATCCACGCAACCATTAACACCTGCCCGGTTGTCGCATCCTGCGAAATAGCCGGAATCAAACCCTTTTCGTCAAACTTGACGTCAGCAAGCCAGGCAGGAGGCGCCGCGGGCATCATTTACTACGCCTGACGGCAATGCCCTGATTGGCCATAAAGTCTTTGGCCTGACCCACGGTGAACTCACCATAGTGAAAAATACTGGCGGCTAGCACCGCGCTGGCGCCGCCCAAGGTGACGCCATCGGCCAAGTGCTGCAGATTGCCGACACCGCCCGAGGCGATAACAGGGATTGCGACCGCGTCGGCGACGAGTCGCGTGAGCTCAAGGTCAAAGCCGGCTTTGGTGCCATCGCGATCCATGCTGGTCAATAATAGTTCACCTGCGCCAAAATCCGCCATTTGACGCGCCCAAGCCACGACGTCCAAGCCCGTGCCCCGACGACCGCCATGGGTAAAGACCTCCCAAGCGGGGGACGCACTATTTGCCACACGTCGCGCATCAATGGCGACGACGATACATTGAGAGCCGTGATAGTTTGAGGCGGCACGCACCAGTTCGGGATTTGCCACAGCGGCACTGTTAATTGAGACTTTGTCGGCACCCGCATTGAGCAGGCGCTGCACATCGCTCACCTGACGCACACCACCACCTACCGTCAGGGGGATAAAAACTTGCGAGGCCACCTGCTCGATAATCGAGAGGATCAAATCACGCCCGTCGCTGGTAGCCGTGATGTCTAAAAAGGTGAGTTCGTCTGCGCCTTGCTCGTTGTAGCGCTGTGCAATTTCAACAGGGTCACCTGCATCGACGAGGTCGACAAAGTTGACGCCTTTGACAACGCGGCCTGCGGTGACATCCAGACAAGGAATGATTCGACGCGTCAGGCCGCTAAAGGTGCTTGGCGCGACCAATTGACTCATGGTGCGAGTTCGTCAGCACGTAGTTGCGCGGCTTCAAAATCAAGCGTGCCTTCATAGATACTTCGACCTAAAATTGCACCTTCGATGCCCTCTGCTTCAACCGCGCAGAGCGCTTCGATGTCTCGCATATCGGTGACACCGCCTGAGGCAATGATTGGGATCCGCACGTGTTGAGCAAGCCGAACGGTCGCCTCAATGTTGACGCCCGTCAGCATGCCATCCCGACCGATATCAGTATAGATAATGGCTTCGCAGCCATAATCTTCAAATTTTTTGCCCATATCGAGCACATCGTGTTTGGTGAGTTTGCTCCAGCCATCGGTTGCAACTTTGCCATCGCGCGCATCGAGCCCCACGATAATGCTGCCTGGAAACGCACCACACGCATCGTGCAAAAACCCAGGGTTTTTAACTGCAGCGGTACCGATGATGACGTAGGTGATCCCAAAGTCGAGGTAGCGCTCAATCGTATCAAGATCGCGAATCCCACCGCCAATCTGGACCGGAATATCCGCACCGACTGAATCGACAATCGCACGAATGACAGCTTCGTTTTTAGGTTTGCCGGCAACAGCGCCATTGAGGTCGACTAAATGCAGGCGTCGTGCACCCCGGTCAAGCCAGAGGTTAGACATGGCGGTTGGATCTTCAGAGAAGACTGTGGCGTCGTCGAGGTCGCCTTGGCGGAGCCGGACGCAGCGTCCGTCTTTGAGATCGATTGCAGGGATCAGCAGCATGTGAGTAGTTGAGTGGTCACGTAAAGTTCAGAGCACTCGCGGTAGACGAGTGTGGATAAGAGATTAGTTTAACGGAATGCACATTGATCCTGTCGGTTCAGCGTGAAGATGTCAAGGCTTCCAGTCTACAAAATTACGGTAAAGACGCAAACCATATTCGGCACTTTTTTCTGGATGAAACTGTACGGCAAAGATATTGTCAGCCGCAACCGCGCAGGTAAATAGGCCCCCGTAGTTGCTTTGTCCAACGGTGAGCTCAGTTTGGGCGGGCACGGCATAGTAGCTATGCACAAAATAAAAGGGGGTCATATCGGGGATACCCTGCCAAAGCGCATGTTCACGGCTTTGTTTGACTGGATTCCAGCCCATGTGCGGTACCTTAAGCTGTTGCGCGCCGGCTGCGAAGGCGGGGCCCTGAAAACGCCTCACTTCGCCTTTAAAGACGCCTAGGCTAGTGGTGTTGCCTTCTTCGCTACGCTCAAACAACATTTGTTCGCCCACGCAGACGCCCAGTAAGGGCTTGCTTTGTGCTGCGCTGAGGACTGCCTCGCGCAAGCCCGCCTCATCGAGCGTGCGGATGCAGTCGGCCATTGCGCCCTGACCCGGAAACACGACGCGGTCAGCGGCCAAAATGTCGCGTGCCTCGCTACACAAGCGGATATCCGCTTCGGGTGCGGCATGGCGCAACGCCCGCTCGACCGAGTGGATGTTGCCCATGCCATAGTCAACGATGGCAATTAGCGCCATGACTTACAGCACACCTTTTGTCGAGGGCACGATACCCGCGCTGCGCGGGTCGAGTTCGAGCGCCATACGTAGCGCTCGACCAGTGGCCTTGAAAATGGTTTCGCACTGGTGATGCGCGTTGACGCCGCGCAAGTTATCGATATGCAGGGTACACAGGGCATGGTTGACCAAGCCTTGAAAAAACTCAATGGTCAGGTCGACATCGAAATTACCAACGCGCGCGCGCGTGAAAGGCACATGAAATTGCAAGCCGGGCCTGCCTGAAAAGTCTACAACCACACGTGACAGGGCTTCGTCGAGCGGCACATACGCGTGGCCGTAACGGCGAATACCGGCTTTATCGCCCACGGCTTTTGCAATGGCTTGCCCGATGGTGATACCAACGTCTTCAACAGTGTGGTGCGCGTCAATTTCTAAATCGCCCTGCGCGTGTACTTCAAGGTCAATTAGCCCATGCCGAGCGATTTGATCCAGCATATGGTCTAAGAAGGGCACGCCTGTATCGAGCTTTTGGCGGCCGGTGCCATCTAGGTTGATAGCGACACGAATTTTAGTTTCGTTGGTGTTACGGATAATTTCGGCGGTGCGCATGGCTTGGGCTCTTATCGTCAGAATGTGTATTGTAGGGCGGTCTGAGCGAATTGTTGCAGTGAATCGTGCTTGACCGCTGCGCTTACTTGTTGCTTGACGGGGTGAGCCGGTAGGTGGCGCTTGCCGCGTGGGCTTGCAAACCCTCGCCAAGCGCGAGCTCAGCGGCAATTTTGCCCAGGGTTTGCGCACCTGCCTGCGAGACATGAATCAAACTTGAGCGTTTTTGAAAGTCATACACGCCCAAGGGTGAAGAAAACCGAGCAGTGCGCGAGGTGGGCAACACGTGGTTGGGGCCTGCGCAGTAGTCACCTAGCGACTCAGAGCTATGTGGCCCCATGAAAATCGCACCCGCATGACGCAAGTGAGGCAGCCAAGCCTCGGGATTTTCGATGGATACTTCAAGATGCTCGGGTGCGATTTGGTTGCTAATCGCGCATGCTTCACCCAAATTCTGCACCAAAATCAGTGCACCACGGTTGCGCAAGCTGGTGCGGATGATGTCAGCGCGCGGCATGGTGGGCAAGAGTTTTTCAATCGAGTGTTCGACGGCATCGAGATAAGACGCATCGGGGCATAACAAGATCGCCTGAGCGAGCTCATCGTGTTCGGCCTGCGAGAACAGATCCATCGCAATCCAGTCGGGCGAGGTTTGGCCGTCGCAGATGATCAGGATTTCGCTTGGGCCCGCAATCATATCGATGCCGACCGTGCCAAAGACGCGGCGTTTTGCTGCAGCGACGTAGGCGTTGCCTGGCCCCACAATCTTATCGACGGCGGGTACCGTTGCTGTGCCGTAGGCAAGTGCCCCAATGGCCTGCGCACCGCCTATTGCAAAGCAGCGGTCAACGCCCGCAATCGCCGCTGCGGCCAACACCATGGCATTACGATGCCCGCCAGGGGTTGGTGTCACCATGACCACTTCAGGAACGCCTGCGACTTTTGCGGGAATCGCGTTCATTAAGACAGACGAGGGGTAAGCGGCTTTGCCACCAGGCACATAGACCCCTACGCGGTCGAGTGGGGTAATTTGTTGCCCTAGACGCGTGCCGTCAGCCTCAGTGTAAGACCAGCTCGTTTGCACTTGATGCGCGTGATAGGCGCGCACACGCTCGGCTGCAGCTTCAAGTGCCTGGCGTTGTACTGCAGGAAGCCCAGCCAAAGCCTTAAGCCACTCGCTACGCGGAATCTCTAGCTCAGCGGCTTGCTGGATTTGTACACGATCAAACTCGCGCGTCAGCCGTACCAGCGCTGCGTCGCCTTCGGCGCGCACTTGCTTAAGAATACGCGCCGCAGCGCTGTCGATTGCCTCATCTTGTTCGGCATCGAACGCCAGCAACGTTGTGAGCTTTGTATCAAAGTCTAGATCGCGCGAGTCGAGGCGTGAAATGGTTGCCATGTTGTCAGTCTCGGGGAGCGTTAGGGCGTCACGGCTGCGTGACTAGCTTGTTCAAAGGCATCTAAAAGAGGTTGCAGTTGCGCATGCCGTGTTTTAAGTGAAGCGCGGTTCACCACGAGCCGCGAAGAGATCGGCATGATGTCTTCGACGGCGACCAAGTCGTTTGCCTTGAGGGTGTTGCCTGTTGAAACCAAGTCGACAATTGCATCAGCTAAACCCACTAAAGGAGCGAGCTCCATTGAGCCATACAGTTTGATCAAATCAACGTATACCCCTTTTGCGGCAAAGTGTTCGCGCGCAGCTTGGGTGTACTTGGTGGCCACACGCAAGCGCGCACCTTGGCGCACTGCGGCCTCGTAATCAAACCCTTTGCGCACCGCGACCGCCAGACGGCAGCGGGCGATATTCAGATCAATCGGTTGATACAACCCGCCTGGGTGCTGAGCCGCGTGCTCGATGAGTACATCTTTACCAGCAATGCCCAAATCAGCCGCGCCGTATTCAACGTAGGTGGGTACATCTGAGGCGCGCACGATAATTAACCGCAAGCCGGGGTTGCTAGTGGCGATGATGAGTTTGCGCGATTGCTCTGGGTTTTCAGAAACCTGAATGCCTGCAGCCTTGAGAAGCGGCAGCGTTTCTTCAAAAATGCGCCCTTTCGAAAGGGCCATCGTGAGGGGTCGAAACGGCTCGGGAGCGTTCATGAAAGATCCTTGCTAGAAAGGCGTTCGATATTGGCGCCGAGCTGCCTAAGCTTGTGCTCCATGCGTTCGTAGCCTCGATCAAGATGATAGATACGTTCGACAATTGTCTCGCCTTCAGCCGCTAGGCCAGCAATCACTAAGCTTGCCGAGGCACGCAGATCGGTCGCCATGACCGCGGCTCCCGATAGCTTTGCGACGCCGCGCACCACAGCCGTATGGCCATCGATATCGATGCGTGCGCCCAAGCGCAAAAGCTCTTGCACATGCATGTAGCGATTTTCAAAAATCGTCTCAGCGATCACTGAGGTGCCATCGGCCAGGGCGCTGAGCGCCATGACTTGCGCTTGCATATCGGTGGCAAAACCTGGGTATTCGTGTGTACGAAAGTCGACCGGCTTGGGCCGTTGATCCATGCTGGCGCGTATCCAGTCTGAGCCGCACGTCAGCGTCACCCCAGCCTCTTGAAGCTTAGAAAGCGTGGCACCCATCGTGTCAGGCGCGACTTGGCGCAAGGTGATGTCGCCACCGGCGGCGCCCACGGCGCACAAAAAACTGCCAGCTTCAATACGATCAGGAATCACCTGATGTGTGGCACCGTGCAGACTTTTGACGCCTTCGATGACGATACGATCGGTGCCATGGCCTTGAATCTTTGCGCCCATCTTGATTAACAATTCGGCCAGATCAACGACCTCGGGTTCGCGGGCGGCATTTTCTAAAACGGTTTGACCCTCTGCCAAAACAGCGGCCATCAGCAGGTTCTCGGTGCCCGTGACCGTGACCATGTCGGTGCGAATGACGGCACCTTTGAGGCGCTGGGCACGTGCCACGACAAAGCCGTGTTCGATGCGGATGTCGGCCCCTAGTGCCGCCAAGCCGTGAATGTGTTGGTCAATCGGGCGCTGCCCAATCGCGCAGCCACCTGGCAGGCTGACTCGCGCCTGCCCAAAGCGTGCAAGCAGAGGGCCCAACACCAAAATCGAGGCGCGCATGGTTTTCACCAGCTCATAGGGCGCCTCAAGCGCTGTCACGTCGCTGGCTGTGATACTCACTGTGCCATCGCTATCGCGCGCGCAACGCACTCCCATCTGACCTAATAATTTAAGCGTCGTCGCAATGTCGTTTAGCTGGGGCACATTGGTGAGTGTGAGCGTATCGGCGGTCAATAAGCCGGCACACAAAATGGGCAGCGCCGCATTTTTTGCACCTGAAATATTGACCTCACCTTGCAGGCGACTTCCGCCCGTGATGCGTAGGATATCCATCAAGCGGGTTTACTAAACTCATCGGGGGTTAAGGTGCGCATTGAAAGTGCGTGGATTTCTTGTTTCATGCGATCACCTAAGGCCGCGTACACCAATTGATGGCGGGCGATCAGGCGCTTACCGGCAAAGGCATTGCTGACAATGACTGCTTCAAAATGTGCGCCATCGCCACTCACTTCAAGGTGCTCGCAGGGCAGGCCTGCGGCGATGTAAGCGCGAATATCTTCTGGGGTAGGCAACATGATCTGCAAGGTCCTTGAGCGGGCGACGATTTTGAAGTAATGACTATTTTAACGAGAAGTGCGAAAAGCCTGACTAAGTGCGCAGTTTGTAGCCTTGGCCCAACAGGCGTAGCGCAAAGGTCGTCAAAACGGAGAAGACCCCAGCGACAACGGCTAAGCTGTGCCAAGGCGATACATCGGCCACGCCAAAAAATCCGTAGCGAAAACCATCAATCGTGTAAAAAAGGGGATTCCAGTGCGAAACCGCGTGCCAAAAGGCGGGCAGAGAGTGCACTGAGTAAAAAACGCCCGATAAAAAGGTGGCTGGCATGATCAGAAAATTTTGAAAGGCCGCCAACTGGTCATATTTTTCGGAAGTTAGGCCCGCAATTAAACCCAGAATTGCCATAATCCCACAGGACAGAATCGCAAAGACGAGCGCCCAAAGCGGATGTTTGATCGGCATTGAACTGAAATACTGAGAGACCAGCCACACGCAGGTACCGACGGCCAGACCGCGCACGATAGCGGCCAGCACGTAAGCGCTAAAAAATTCGCGATGCGAGATGGGGGGCAACAATACAAACACCAAGTTACCCGTGACGCGGCTTTGAATGAGCGACGAAGACGGGTTGGCGAAGGCGTTTTGCAGCATGCTCATCATCATAAGCCCTGGGATCAAAAAAGCCGTGTAAGGGACGCTGCCGTACACCTGGATCCGATCTTGCAGCACCTGCGCAAAAATCACCAGGTACAGCAGCGCTGTAATGACGGGTGCGGCAATCGTTTGAAAGCTGACTTTCCAGAAGCGCAAGAGCTCTTTGCCAAGCAGCGTTGGAAAGCCTGAGCCAGCACCCGCGCGAGCGGTCAAAATGGGGGCGCTCATGCTTGAGCCTCAGAAAACTTAGACGGTTGAGCGTTCATGATTTGTACAAACGCCTGTTCGAGATTGCCGCCACCGCGCGCGATTAAATTTTTGGTGGTGTCGAGCGCAACAATGCGGCCACCTTTAAGCATGGCGGTACGATGACACAGCATCTCGGCTTCTTCTAAATAGTGCGTGGTCAGGATGATCGTGTGCCCTTGCGTGTTGAGCCGAGAAATAAACTCCCAGAGGCTGCGGCGCAAGTCAACATCGACCCCTGCGGTGGGTTCGTCAAGCACAATGACCGGTGGGCGATGCACCAGCGCCTGCGCCACCAGCACGCGACGCTTCATCCCGCCCGACAACGCGCGCATATTTTCGTCGGCCTTATCGGTCAGGCCTAAGTTAGCCAAAATTTCATCGATCCAGTCGTCGTTGTGACGAAAGCCAAAATAGCCCGACTGAATGCGTAAGGTTTCGCGGACGGTAAAAAACGGGTCGTACACCAACTCTTGCGGGACAACGCCTAACGAGCGCCGAGCTGCCTGATAATCGGTGACCACATCATGGCCGCAAACAGTGGCACGCCCTTGCGTGGCCAGACACAGCCCGGCTAAAACAGAAATCAGCGTCGTCTTGCCGGCACCATTTGGCCCGAGCAATGCAAAAAACTCGCCGTGCTCGATGCTTAAGGACACGTCGTCGAGCGCCTGAAAGCCCGGCCCTGAAGGCGCGCGCAACAAACCGCGCCAGCCTAAGGTGCGAGGCGCGAAAACTTTAGAAACATGCTCAAACGAAACGGCAGACATGACGACCTTGTGATTGGACAGTGCGTCCGAGCGACCACAGGTCTCGTGGCACCGGGTACGGCTCGGTTATTGTTGTGCGCGTTGATTGAGCGCTTGAATCAGGCCGTCGATACCGTTTTGACTAATTTGCTGGGCAAACTGATTGCGGTAGTTTTCAATCAGCCAGATATTTTCGACGTTGAGGTCGTAGATTTTCCAGCCTTGCGGTGTTTTTTCAAGCCGATAATCTAACCCGATCGGTTGGGTATTAGCGCGCTGCGTCACTTGCGACTTAACGACGACGTCGGTGGCATCTGCTTCGCCTCGCATAGGCAAGACCTTCACATTGGTTGCATCATCGACGCGGGTGAAGGCGCCGCTGTACGAACGACCTAAAGTGCCCCGAAATGCTTTGACCAAGGCGGCCTGTTGCTCGGGCGTTGCCTGACGCCAATAGCGACCTGCCGCGAGGCGCGTTGTTTTTTCAAAATTGACATTAGGCAAAATTAAGTCGTCAACGATCTGGTTGACGCGCGCGGTGTCGCCCGCCCGCACCTTGCTGTCGGCCTTCAGTACCGTTAATACTTGATCGGCGACCTGTTGCACGAAGTCGTTCGGTGCGGCGTTTGGATTGGGCTTGACCTGGGCGCGGGCAGCATGACTCAAGCCCAGAACGCAACACACAAACAGCAACTTAAAAAATAAATCAATACGAGATTTCATGAAACGTATCCTTGCGATGGGCTAACTATTTGCTGGCAGGCACTCAACGTGAATCCTTATTTTTTGGGCGATAGACCAAGCGCCTTTTCGTCAGCGGGTGCGGCTCCAAAGTCTTCGTAGTTTGGTAGCTTCTGGGCCTCGGTGGTCGCCCCTTCGACCTGAGCTTGGCGGCGCTTGAGGTAAGCGTCGCGAATAAAACTGTAGCGATCTAAGGCGGTACGGTCAATGGTGTTTGTGATCTCGAGCAGGGCTTCTCGGCGTGCGACCACCTCTAGACCATAAATCGAATTACGTACATCGATGTCATGGATTAAGGAGCCATACCCAAACTGGTTCACGTAGATGTCAGCGGCTCGGCCGGCGCCGTCTCTAAGGGTGGAAGAGCCAATAATGGGCAGGACAACGTAGGGTCCAGAGGCGAGCCCCCAAACGCCAAGAGTGACGCCAAAATCATTCGGGACGCGTTTGGCGCCAGTTTGACTCGCTAAGTCCAAACAGCCTCCGAGCCCCATCGTCGAGTTCAGTAAGAAGCGGCCGAAGGTGTTCAGCGCGTCGACCTGGCGGCCTTGCAACGAACTGTTAAACCAAGACCACACTTCGCCGAGGTTTAGAAAAATATTGTTGACACAGGTGCGGACAGGTTGTGGCACCACAAAAGAGTAGGCCTGCGCGACTGGCTTGAGTACTGCGCGGTCGACCGCATCGTTGAACTCGAAGACTGCGCGGTTTGAGGCTTCAAGGGGGTCGGCGGGGTTGGCAGGACCCATTGGTTGAGTCGCGCATCCCGAGAGCAGCGCTAAGGCGAATGCGCAAAACGCTAAACCAAACTGTTGAGCAAAGGAACGAGAAGGCATGGTGCTTGACCGTTATTGTGAGACTTTGGGTGATTTAGGAGCAGAAGGTGACTCGGTGCCCTGGGGCGTACCTTGTTTTTCTGCAGAGGAATATAGAAATTGACTGATCAGACTTTCAAGGACTATCGCGCTTTGTGTGAATTGAATCGTTGCGCCGGCGACAAAATTGGCCTCATCGCCACCCGCTTCAAGGCCGATGTACTGCTCGCCGAGCAGGCCCGACGTCAAAATTCGCGCCGAAGAATCTTTCGGAAACAAGTAGCCCTTTTCAATTTGAACAGTGACGACCGCTTGAAAGGTTTTTTCATCTAAGGTGATACCGGCTACACGCCCAACGACAACGCCCGCGCTTTTTACCGGGGCACGCACTTTGAGCCCGCCGATATTGTCGAATTTGGCCGACAGGGTGTAGGTGGGCGAAAAAGAGAAGCTGCTAAGGTTGCCCGCGCGCAGTGCTAAAAAAGAGAGTGCGATTGCGCCCAACAAGATAAAGAGCCCCACCCACCAATCTGTTTTTTCGTTTGACATTATTTGACCCTTTAGTTGCTGAACATCAGCGCAGTCAGTAGAAAATCAAGCCCCAAGACCGCTAAAGAGCCGGTCACAACGGTGCGGGTGGTTGCGCGGGCCACACCCTCAGGGGTGGGGCTTGCTTGCCAGCCTTCGTACAGGGCGATGAGCGTAACGGCGATTCCGAAGATGATACTTTTAATGACGCCGTTCAATATGTCTTTGTAGAGGTCGACGCCGTTTTGCATTTGTGACCAAAAGGCGCCGGTATCAATACCAATGAGAAGCACGCCGACCACCCAGCCGCCAATAATGCCAACCATCGAGAACACGGCGGCTAAAACAGGCATCGCGATGACCCCACCCCAAAAGCGTGGCACAAAAACCCGACGAATGGGGTCGACGGCCATGACTTCCATGGCGGCGAGCTGTTCGCCAGCTTTCATCAGCCCAATCTCGGCAGTAAGTGAGGTGCCCGCTCGCCCGGCAAAGAGCAGGGCCGTAATGACGGGGCCTAATTCTCGGGTCAGCGAGAGGGCGACTAGTAAGCCCAATGCCTCTTCAGAACCGTAGCGGTTTAGGGTGTAATAGCCTTGCAATCCTAAGACAAAACCTACAAATAAACCCGAAACAATAATGATGAGTAGGGAGAAGTTGCCGATGAAGTGCACCTGCTGAGAGACCAGGCGCGGGCGTTTTAAAACGATGCCGCTGCGCTGCAACAGCATCAAAAAGAAACGTGTAAAGAGCCCAAGCCCGGTCAGGCGCAAGCGCACACTTTTACCTAGTAGCGTCAAAAATTTAAGTTGGCTCATGGTGGTGTGCCTGTACGAGCAAGCCAGGCTTCAAAGGCGGGGGTCACCGGGTAGTCGAAGGCAACCGGGCCGTCTGCGTGCCCGTGTAGAAACTGCTGCACGTAGGGATCAGGCGAAGCCCCAAGCGTGACGGGAGTGCCATGCGCTTTAAGCTCGCCCTGACCGACCAAGTAGACCTGATCGGCGATGGCAAAGGATTCGGCGATGTCGTGCGTGATGACCACTGAGGCGCAGCCTAGCCGGTCAGACAGGTTGCGAATCAAACGCGCGGTAATACCCAGTGAGATGGGGTCAAGACCCGCAAACGGCTCGTCGTAAAGCACGAGTTCTGGTTCTAATACCACGGCACGCGCTAGCGCGACGCGACGCGCCATGCCGCCGGAAATTTCAGAGACCTTCAAATGTGCGGCAGCACGTAAACCTACAGCGCTCAATTTTTCGAGCACACGCTCGGAGAGTTGCGTAGCAGATAGGTTGAGATGTTCGCGCAGCGGAAAAGCGACGTTTTCGAACACATTCAGGTCGGTGAAAAGCGCGCCCTGTTGAAACAGAACCCCCATGCGTTGGCGAAGCGATTGCAGCATGGGGCGATCAGCGTGCGCCAGATTTTGTCCGAAGAGGGTGACGGTGCCGTGGCGTGCGACGAGTTGGCCGGTGGCCGCACGCAGCAAAGTGGTTTTGCCTGATCCCGAGCCGCCCATCATGGCCACGACTTGCCCCGGCAAGACCTCGAGCGAGATCTCACGTAAGACGGTGAAGTCGCCATACCCAAGCGAAACACCTTCGAGGCGCAGCACGGGTTGGTTTGATTTCTGAGGGGGCGTAAGCATGTCGAACCAAAAGGATCAGAGCACAACCTAGCGACTGACAACATAAAGCAGCGCTGGGCGGGCAGGCTCAGGCTGCTGATTGTAACGCCCCCACTGAAGTTGTAACACTCCCTGATTTGTGGGGGAGGCCATTCAGACGCTTACTGGGGTTGAATATTGGCTGACTTGATGACTTTGGCCCATTTAGCGGTTTCTGAGGCAATAAACTGGGCAAAGTCTTCAGGTGAGCCCCCGCCGGCCTGACTGGCGGCGTCAGAAATCTGTCTGATGACCTCAGGGTCGCGCAGCACTTCGTTGAGCGCAACGTTAAGCTTAGTGATGATAGCCTTTGGCGTGCCCGCGGGCGCGATGATGCCTTGCCAGTTGTAGGACTCGAAACCAGTGACACCCAGCTCGGCCATTGTCGGGACGTCGGGCAACAGAGCAAGCCGCTTGGTTGAGGTCACGGCGAGAGGGCGTATTTTTTGGCCCTTGATGGCGGGCAGGGCGGCATAGCCCATTTCAAACATCATGCTCAGATGGCCGGCCATCAGATCTGTTGAGGCGGGCGCGCCACCTTTGTACGGCACATGAACAATGTCGATCTTAGCGAGGTCGCGAAACATCTCGCCCGACAGATGGTGCGCACCGCCGATGCCTGATGACCCAAAGGTTAGCTTGCCGGGCTCTTTTTTGGCTAACGCAATCAGCTCAGCCAAATTGTTGGCAGGTAGGCTATTGGCCGCACTGAGCACCAAGGGGCTGTTTTCAATCAAAATAACCGGTGCAATATCCTTTTCGGGGTTATAGGGAAGCATCGTCATCAAGGTTGGGTTCACGGCCAAGGGGGCCAGATTGCCCGAACCGATCGTGTAACCATCAGGCGCCGCCTTGGCGATTAAGGCGGTGCCGATGACGCCACCGGCACCACTTTTGTTTTCAACCACAACAGGCTGACCAAACTTGTCAGTGAGCTTGCGTGCCAGCAGTCGCATGCGCGTGTCAGAGAAGCCGCCGGCGGCATAGGGCACGATGAGGGTAATGTTTTTTACGGGCCAGGCCTGTGCGCTTACCGAACTTGCTGGTGCTTGCGCCGCAGCAGGTGACAAACCAGAGATGGCCAATAAGCACGCCGTAATTGAAAAGAGGCGTTTAAAAGGGTGCGTCATGGATAGTCTCTGGTTGGTTTGGCTTAGCGAGGCAAGTCGCTTGCGCCCATTAAAAACGCATCGACAGCGCGCGCGCACTGGCGACCTTCACGGATTGCCCACACGACTAGCGATTGGCCGCGCCGCATGTCACCAGCCGCAAAGACCTTCGCGAGATTGGTGCGGTAGTCGTCGGTGTTGGCACGCACGTTACCGCGCGCATCTTGATCTACCCCAAAGGCGGTCAACACGTTACCGACGGGAGCGACAAAGCCCATTGCCAGCAAAACGAGATCTGCCTGGATGTCGAACTCAGAGCCTTTGACTTCTTGCATTTTGAGTTGTCCCGAGGTTTCATCTTTCACCCACTCGACGCGTGCAGCGACGAGTTTTTCGACTTTGCCACCTTTGCCCGCCAAAGATTTGCTGGTGATGGCCCAGTCGCGTTCGGCGCCTTCTTCGTGTGACGACGAGGTGCGCAATTTTGCCGGCCAGTAAGGCCAAGTCATCGCTTTATTTTCGCTTTCTGGTGGGCGCGGCATCAACTCGATTTGTGTAACAGAGAGGGCGCCGTGACGGTTGCTGGTACCAACACAATCTGAGCCTGTATCACCGCCACCGATCACTACAACGTGCTTACCCTTGGCCAGCACTTGCGCACTGAGCTTGTCGCCGGCGACTACTTTATTTTGGGGGCGCAAGAAATCCATGGCGTACATGACGCCGTCAAGTTCGCGGCCCGCTATCGGCAAATCACGCGGCGTTTCACAGCCGCCTGTTAGCACCACGGCATCAAATTCTTTTTCTAAAGCTTCGGGCGTTTTGACGGTGAGGCCTTTGTCAGACGCTTGAGCGGCGTCGCCAATGTAGTGCGAGGTTTTAAACGTAACACCCTCAGCCTGCATTTGAGTCATGCGCTGATCGATTAAGGTCTTTTCAAGTTTGAAATCAGGGATGCCGTAACGCAGCAAGCCGCCAATACGATCGCTCTTTTCAAACACGGTCACCGAGTGACCGACGCGCGCCAATTGCTGCGCGCAGGCCAAACCCGCTGGCCCCGAGCCAATGACTGCAACAGATTTGCCCGTTTTATTCGCTGGTGGCTGTGGTACGACCCAGCCCTCAGCCCACCCCTTGTCAATAATGGCGTGCTCAATAGATTTGATGCCGACGGCATCGTCATTGATGTTGAGTGTGCAAGACGATTCGCAGGGCGCCGGGCAGATGCGACCGGTAAACTCAGGAAAATTGTTCGTCGAATGCAACACATCTAGTGCACCACGCCAGTTTTGGCGGTACACCAACTCGTTCCAGTCGGGGATGATGTTGTTAACTGGGCAACCGTTATTACAAAACGGGACCCCGCAATCCATGCAGCGTGCTGCTTGTTTACCGGCCTGTTCATCAGACAAGTGCAGCACGAACTCGCGCCAGTGTTTAAGACGACTCGCAGGTGCCTCAGAGGCCTCTTGCAGGCGATCAAGCTCTAAAAAACCAGTGATTTTTCCCATGATGATTCCTTATGCGGCCTTGTGTAAGGGGTTAGCTGCGCGCCACATTTCGCCTAAGGCGCGCTTGTAATCCACAGGCATGATTTTGATAAATTTACCGCGTGCGCTTTCCCAGTGGCTGACCAAATCGCGTGCGCCAAAACTACCGGTATAGCGGAAGTGGTTTTCAACCAGTCGTTTGAGGATGGCTTCGTCGGTTTCGCGTGCATCGCCGCGACCCAGGCTATGCCAGATATCGATCCCTTGCGCTTTTTCTTGTTCTGCAGAAGACAGCACGGGTTCGATTGCCACCATCGTCATATTGCAGCGCTCAGCAAAGGTACGCTCAGGATCCCAGACATACGCCACGCCGCCCGACATGCCGGCAGCGAAGTTGCGCCCGGTAGCGCCCAGCACGACAACGGTGCCGCCGGTCATGTATTCGCAACCGTGGTCACCCGTGCCTTCGACGACTGCTGCCGCACCTGAGTTACGCACGGCAAAGCGTTCGCCGGCCACACCGTTGAAATAGGCCTCGCCACCCGTAGCGCCGTATAGCACTGTGTTGCCGATAATAATGTGATCGGTCCCTAGGCCACGAAAATCGTTAGGCGAGCGCACGATGATGCGCCCGCCCGATAAACCTTTGCCGACATAGTCATTACCTTCGCCGACTAAGTCGAGTGTTACGCCACGGGCCAGGAAAGCGCCAAAGCTTTGACCAGCCGTACCGTTGCATTGGATATGAATGGTATCATCGGGGAGCCCTTCGTCACCGTAGCGTGTGGCGATTCGACCCGAGAGCATTGCGCCAATCGTGCGGTTACGGTTGCGCACCGGCACGATGAACGACACCTTTTCACCACGCTCAAGCGCGGGCTTGCTGCGTTCGATCAGTTCGTGATCAAGCGCGGATTCAAGACCGTGATCTTGTGTTTCGATTTGGCGACGTGGGCTGTCGTTGGCAGGCTGGTAAAACACGCGACCGAAATCCAGGCCGTGGGCTTTCCAGTGCTCGATCCCTGAGCGGGTGTCGAGCAAATCGACACGTCCGACCAAATCATCAAAATTGCGAATACCCAATTGCGCCATGATTTCGCGGACTTCTTCGGCTACAAAAAAGAAGTAGTTCACAACGTTTTCGGGCTTGCCTTGAAATTTTTGACGCAATACCGGATCTTGCGTAGCCACACCAACGGGGCAGGTGTTCAGATGGCATTTGCGCATCATGATGCAACCTTCAACGACCAGAGGGGCTGTGGCAAAACCAAATTCGTCAGCACCCAACAGCGCACCAATTGCCACGTCGCGACCGGTTTTCATTTGACCGTCAGCTTGCACGCGAATACGGCTGCGCAATTTGTTGAGCATGAGCGTTTGTTGTGTTTCGGCCAGACCAAGCTCCCAGGGGGTGCCAGCGTGTTTGATCGACGAAACAGGGGAGGCGCCGGTACCGCCATCATGGCCAGAGATCGTGACGTGATCTGCCTTGGCTTTGGCCACACCTGCGGCCACTGTGCCAACACCGACTTCAGACACGAGCTTGACCGAAATCGAAGCGCGTGCGTTGACGTTTTTAAGGTCGTGAATCAGCTGTGCCAGATCTTCGATCGAGTAAATGTCGTGATGTGGCGGTGGTGAAATTAAGCCTACGCCGGGTACCGAGCAGCGTAACTTCGCGATGTACTCAGAGACCTTGTGTCCGGGCAATTGACCGCCCTCACCGGGCTTGGCGCCTTGTGCCATTTTGATCTGGATTTGATCGGCGCTTGAAAGGTACTCGGCGCTGACGCCAAAGCGCCCTGAGGCAACCTGTTTGATTTTCGAGCGCATCGAATCGCCGGCCTGCAGTGGCACGTCAGCGGCAATGCGATCAACGCCAAGTTCAGAGGCGAGGGTGGCGCCTGCGAGAATGCCGCTGCTGCCCGTGCGCAACTCGTTGCGATAGCGCAGTTCGTCTTCGCCGCCTTCGCCGGTATTTGACTTGCCGCCGATCCGATTCATGGCAACAGCCAGCACGGAGTGGGCCTCAGTTGAAATCGAGCCAAGCGACATCGCGCCGGTTGCAAAGCGTTTGACGATCTCTTTGGCAGACTCGACTTCGTCGATCGCGATGGCGCGTGCTGGATCAACCTTGAATTCAAAGAGCCCGCGCAGGGTCATGTGGCGCTTGCTCTGATCATTGATGAGTTGAGCGTACTCTTTGTAGGTGCGATAGTTGTTCGAGCGTGTGGCGTGTTGCAACTTGGCGATCGAATCCGGCGTCCACATGTGGTCTTCGCCGCGTACGCGGTACGCGTACTCGCCGCCTGTATCTAGGGCATTTGCGAGCACAGGGTCATTGCCAAACGCTGCGCGATGAGTGCGCAAGGCCTCTTCAGCAACTTCGAAAATCCCAATGCCTTCGATCGTGCTGGCGGTGCCTGAAAAGTATTTGTTGACCAAGGCTGTGCGTAAGCCAACCGCTTCGAAAATTTGCGCACCGCAGTAAGACATGTAAGTCGAGATGCCCATTTTGGACATCACTTTATTGAGACCTTTGCCGATTGCTTTGACGTAATTTTTTTCTGCTTTGTCCGGCGTTGTAGACATGTTTTTCAAGCTTTCGAGGGCGAGGAAAGGATGAATGGCTTCGGCGCCGTAACCGCCTAGCAAGGCAAAGTGATGCACCTCGCGTGCCGAACCCGTTTCAACGACCAAGCCCGTGTTGGTACGTAGGCCTTCGCGGATCAGGTGTTGGTGCACTGCAGAGGTGGCAAGCAACGCTGGGATGGCAACGCGCTCGTGATCGACACCACGGTCTGTCAGAATCAGAACAGTAAAGCCGTTGTTGACGGCGTCGACGGCCTTGGCGCAAAGTGCTGCTAAGCGCGCTTCGATGCCCTGTGCCCCCCAGGCCGCGGGGTAGGTGATATCTAATTCAAAGCTGCGAAACTTGTCACCGGTGACTTCAGCAATTGAACGCAGTTGCGCCATTCCGGTCACGTCGAGCACGGGCTGAGTCACTTCAAGTCGCAGCGGCGGATTGACGTTGTTAATGTCTAACAGGTTGGGCTTTGGCCCAATAAACGAGACCAGCGACATCACCATTTGTTCACGGATCGGGTCGATTGGCGGGTTGGTCACTTGTGCAAACAGTTGGCGAAAATAATTATAAAAAGGCTTTGCCCTAGTCGATAAAATCGCCAGCGGGGCATCGTTGCCCATTGAGCCGATCAATTCTTCACCGGTATCGGCCATCACTTCAAGAATGAACTTGTAATCTTCTTGGGTCCAGCCAAAAGCTTGTTGGCGATCTAGCAAGGATTCGTTTGGCTTAGTGAGCGTTGCACTTTGTGGTGCAGGTAACGCATCGAGCTTGAGGCGCAAGCGATCGATCCATTGCCGGTAAGGGCGTGAATTGGCGAGCTGTGATTTGATTTCAGCGTCATCAATGATCCGACCTTGTTCGAGGTCGATTAAAAACATTTTGCCAGGTTGCAAGCGCCATTTTTTGACGATGCGATTTTCGGGGATGGGCAGTGTGCCCGCCTCGGAAGCCATGATCACCATGTCGTCGTCTGTAATCAGGTAGCGAGCGGGGCGCAAGCCGTTGCGGTCGAGCGTCGCACCAACTTGGCGGCCATCTGTAAACGCAACCGCGGCGGGGCCGTCCCAAGGCTCCATCATTGCCGCGTGATATTCGTAAAATGCACGACGGCTAGCGTCCATATGGGTGTGTTGCTCCCAGGCCTCTGGGATCATCATCATCATGGCGTGGGCCAGCGAGTAACCAGACATCACTAACAACTCAAGACAGTTATCGAACGTGGCGGTGTCGGATTGGCCTTCGTAAACAATAGGGTAAAGTTTTTGCAGGTCTTCGCCGAGTACGGCGGATTGCATCACGCCCTCGCGCGCGCGTAACCAGTTGAAGTTACCCTTGACGGTGTTGATTTCGCCGTTGTGCGCAATCATGCGGTACGGGTGTGCGAGTGGCCAGGCTGGGAAGGTGTTAGTGGAGAAACGCTGATGCACCAACGCTACGGCCGACACCGTTAGCGGATCGGCCAAGTCACGATAGTAGCGGCCCACTTGGTCGGCCAGCAGCAAGCCTTTATAGACGATGGTGCGCACCGAAGCCGACGGCACAAAGTACTCTTGACCGTGTACCAAGCCCATGGCCTGAATAGCGTGGCTGGCGGTTTTGCGAATGACGTAGAGCTTGCGTTCGAGTGCGTCAGGCACCATGACATCGGCACCACGACCGATGAACAGTTGGCGAATCACGGGCTCGCAGGCGCGTACGGTTGGCGACATCGGCATGTCGGCATCAACCGGCACATCACGCCAGCCCAACACGACTTGTTTTTCAGCGCGTACAGCGCGTTCGAGCTCTTGTTCACAGGCCAGGCGTGAGGCGATTTCTTTTGGTAAAAACACCATGGCGACGCCGTACTCGCCTGGCGCGGGTAGTACCACGCCTTGACGCGCGAGCTCTTGGCGAAAGAACGCATCCGGGATCTGGATCAGGATGCCCGCGCCGTCGCCCATGAGCTTGTCTGCGCCCACGGCACCGCGGTGGTCAAGGTTTTCAAGGATTTTTAGGCCTTGTTGAACGATTGAGTGGCTTTTGAGCCCCTTAATGTGCGCGACAAAGCCGACACCGCATGCGTCATGTTCGTGAGTGGGCGAGTAAAGACCTTGGGCTTGGGGCAAGCCACCACGAGGCGAGGCCGCCGTCTGTTGAGGGGTTGCGGGTTGAAACTTTAAGGGAAACGTTTGCATAAGGTGCTCCTGAACCACTACGGGCATGTTGCAGTGCGAGGGGTAGAAGATACGCCTGAAAATGCGGTACTGCAAGAGGATTTAATTGGGGTGCGTCCCTATTTTAGATTGAAGTGCAATGCGACCAATAATAATTGGGGACGCACCCCACCCATACGCTTAGGTCCGTTTAGGTCTGCCGCGCAGCCCTGGCTGGACGCGGCGGTTGGCACATACGGCGAGTTCGGCCAAAAAAGGCGCGTCGCCCAGCCCCCACTGACCCTTCAAGGCGGCTTCGATTGCCTGGTCGACTGCGGCGCTGTTACCCGCGTTTAACTGGTCGCGATACCCAGCTTGTCGGGCAAAGGGTGTATTGCCGCACTGCCAATAGTCGGGGTGCGGTTGCAGCCAAGGCGCCCGTTTGTCGATGCCCTCTGTATGGGCGTGGGCGGACGACCAAAGCCATAGCGCCGCCTCGTCAACCAAGCCTTCTCGCGCAGCGCTGCGTTCTAACCAAATGACGCATGGCAATACCCAGCGCGTGGGTTGCGGAATGGTAGACCGATAACGCCCGTTGAACACGCTCCCCATTTTTAAATGGGTGGCCAACCGTCGCCCAAGGTCTTGAACCAGGCGAGACACGCCAAGCGCATCACTTGGCGTAGCGAGCAGATACAGCCCTTTTGAGGCGAGGCACCAGCCGTGCACAGAAACACGATGGAGGTGCGCACTCTGCCCAAGCCAACCCAACAGCAGCTCGAACGCGCGCCCTGAGGATGCGCTGAGCAAGCTAGCTGTTGCGGGAGCGAACTGCACCGTCATCAATTGCGCCAGATCCGGTGCAAAAAGCCTGGGTAATCGAGCCATCGCTAGAGCGCTTTCATGCCCGACGTCGCCTTTAGGGCTTGCGAAGGCGATAGAACAAGTTTGGGGCGCTCACGATGTATAAGCTGCCGGCCTCGTCCGCTGCCACGCCCTCTGGGCGGGGCATTGGGGTAGCACCCTTAGAGGATAAAGACAACATGCCACGCCCTTCGCCGCTATCGCCGTCGAGCTGCACCACCATCTGAGACTCTTCGCTTAACAAAAATATGCGCCCGGTCGAGGGGTCAACCTCGACCGATGAAAGGTCGGTGGCAAAGGGGACTTCGTCGAGCCAACGACTTACGTTTTCAATACGCAGGCCGCGCGAATCTGCCGTCTGCAGATAATTTAAGCCACTGACTCGATACAGCGCGCGCGGGCTGTGTTCTTTTGCGATGTACATGCGGTCACGTTTGAGGTCGTAGCCTAAGCCTTGAAGGCCGTGATTGCTGTCTTCAGACTCGCCAAATCTAAGCACTAACGAAAAGCTGCGGGCGGTGTCGATGGTTTGCACAGTTGTCGGGATCTCGACCAGCGCAATGCGGTTACGCGCACCATTCACTAGCGCAACCCGATTACCACCCATCCAAGCGACCCCGTCGACGTCTGACATGCCTTTAATGGGGTAAGTGGACAGCAGTTGACCATCAATCGACAGGGCAATCAGTGCAGTAGGCTTGTTAGAAACCGCCCACAGGCGCTTTTGGAGCGCATCATAAGTGAGCCCAGAGAGGTTGCCCTCGATACCTTCAATCACTTTGGCGCGATCCGGCGTGGCATAGCCGGTAAGCGTGTTGCCACCGCTGCTGGCGATCTTTTTCTCAAACTGAGCTTCTTTGGCTGCTAAACCCGAGATCCACCGATAAGCCACTTGTTCGGCATGATAGAAGCGCACGCCGATGTAGGTTGCCCAGCCCACGGCTATGACAAGCAGACACGCTAACAAAATCTTTGATAAAAACTTAACTAAATCGGACATACCCAAACCAAAAGTGAATCAGCAAACCTAGGATCCGCTGGTCGCCGACCGCAGTCCCTTGAGATTAACACCCCAAGAAGAAATGCGGAACTTTCTGATCAAACTCCCGTCCTATTAGCACTCGGGCAACGAGAGTGCTAAAATCTAGCCATACATGGTGCCCGAGTTTTGGAGCGCTTCTTTCATGACAAACTCTGCTGCTTTGACTTTACAACCCTCACAACTTGCAATGGCCATCTCAAATCCCGGTTCGCTGGGAACTATTGAGGCCTATATTACGACGGTCAACCGCTTGCCGGTGCTCTCGGCCGAGCAAGAACTCACGCTCGCGCGCCGACTGCGCGACCAAGACGATATCGCCGCAGCCCGCGAGCTTGTGCTGTCGCACTTGCGCCTGGTGGTGTCAGTCGCGCGTCAATATTTAGGCTATGGTCTGCCCCACGCCGATTTGATCCAAGAAGGCAATGTTGGGCTCATGAAGGCGGTAAAACGCTTTGATCCAGAGCGCGGCGTACGTCTTGTGTCTTTTGCAGTGCACTGGATTAAAGCTGAAATTCATGAGTATGTGGTGCGCAATTGGCGCATGGTGAAAGTTGCGACGACCAAGGCCCAGCGCAAGCTTTTTTTTAATTTACGCAGCATGCGCCCTGATGGCCAAACACTCGACACGCACCAAGTCGCAGAGATTGCGGCCACGCTAAAGGTGAGCCCCGAAGATGTGCGTGAAATGGAAGTCCGGATGTCGGGACGCGAATTGCCGCTCGAAAATCAGGACGACGATGATGAGTCATATTCACCCATTGCCTACTTATCAGACGAGGGCCGCGCAGATCCGACCCAGGTGCTTGAGCGCCAGGCCGCCGAAGTCAGGCAAGGCAGTGGCTTGACACAAGCACTCGACATACTCGATGCGCGCTCAAGGCGCATCGTAGAGTCTCGCTGGTTACAAGACGATGGCGGTGCCACTCTGCATGACTTAGCGGCTGAGTTTGGCGTCTCTGCCGAACGTATCCGCCAGATCGAAGCTGCAGCCATGAAAAAAATGCGCGCCCATCTGAGCTAAAAATTGAGTACCGGCGAGGTCGTCTTCGGATTCGCTGGGCTCTTGGCACTGATCTGTTTTATGCCCCCACTCGCTGGGCGACTCAAGCTGCCCTATGCGGTGCTGTTGGCGATTGTTGGTTGTGCAATCGGCCTGTCGGGTCAATACCACTCACTTGTACCACTAGGATTAGGCGAATATTTAAGCCTCTTCAATCACTTCGAAATATCGTCAGAAACTTTTTTAATTGTCTTCTTGCCGGTGCTGTTGTTTGAAACAGCCTTAGCGATGAATGTAAGACGCCTGATTGACGACCTCGGCCCGATTCTTTTACTCGCCATTGTCGCTGTTTTTTTCAGCACGGCCTGCGTTGGGCTCGTGCTGGCACATTTCACGGGCTTTAGCCTAGTAATCTGTTTAATCTTGGGCGCAATCGTTGCCACCACTGATCCGGCAGCTGTGGTGGGTATCTTCAAAGAGGTTGGCGCACCGACTCGGCTCTCGACACTGGTTGAAGGCGAAAGCCTGCTCAATGATGCCGCCGCGATCGCGGTCTACACCTTCATGCTCGCGCTTGTTTCTATGCCGGGTGAGGGCGTGTCGGCGATGCTGTTGCCCGCATTTTTAAAGACGTTCTTGGGCGGGGCCGCAACAGGCTTTTTGCTTGGCCGCCTGACCTGCTGGTCTTTCGTCTGGCTGAGAGGCTGGCCCGTCGCAGAAATTTCGCTCACACTCTCGCTCGCCTATTTTGCCTACTACGTCGCAGAACATTATCTACACGTGTCAGGCGTTGTTTCAACTGTCGTTGCGGGCTTGGTGGTGGGATCCACAGGGCGCACGCGTATGGCGCCGCTCACCTTTGAAAACCTGTCTCAATCGTGGCATCAATTTGGTTTTTGGGCGAACTCGTTGATTTTTTTACTTGCAGCGATGCTCGTGCCAAAAATGACTGAGCAGGCGACTTGGATCAATTTGTTTTACGTAGCCTTGGTTTTTGGCGCCACGCTTTTTGCACGTGCAGTCGTTGTTTTTGGCTTATTGCCACTGATGTCCTTACTGCGCATTGCCACACGCGTGAGTCCGAGTTATCGGGCCGTGATTTGGTGGGGTGGCTTACGCGGCGCGGTGTCGCTGGCCCTTGCGCTAGCTGTGACAGAGCATCGCAGCTTGCCCGAGGACGCACGCAGCTTTATCGCGATCTCTGCGACCGGATTTGTGTTGGCGACACTGTTTTTAAACGGCTTGACGTTACAGCCGCTGATCAAGCTTTTGGGGCTCAATGCACTCACAGCAAAAGAGCGTGCGTTGCGCAATCAAGCAGTCATCGTCACCACTGCCCTGATTCAACAAGAAACCGACGAAATTGCAAAAAACGAAGCGGTGCCCGAAAGCGCACATTCGCGGGTGCACAAGGTCTTTGATCAGGCGTTGCTGCATGCAAGCGAGACGCAGCTCGCGGATTTTTCTGAAGACGAAAAGCTTGAATTGGGCTTGTTAATTTTGGCGCGACGTGAATTTGAACGCTACTTCAATGTGCTTAAACACGACATTATCGATCGGCGTCTGGCCGAAAAACTGTTGGGTCGAGCCGAGCGCCTCGAAGACCTTGTACGCGCCTCTGGCCTCAAAGGGTTTCGCACCGCGGTGGCGCGTGCGCTGCGTTACCCGCGTCGGTTTCGCCAGGCCTTGCGCGTGCACGAGCGCTTTGGCGTGCAACGTTGGTTGGCCTACGAATTGAGTCAGCGTTTTATCGCCTTGATGTCGATGCGTTCGGTGGGGCAGCAACTGCTTGAATTTGCTGAGACCAAATTGCCAGAAATTATCGGGGTAGATGCGACCGCGCAAGTGGCCCAGGCGCATCGTCAGCGCCTTGAGTTGGTGCGCGAGGCCTTGCACGCGCTCGAGCTTCAATATCCAGGTTATTCGTTATGGCTGCAAGAGCGCTATCTTGGACGGATCGCAAGAGGCTTGGAGCGCGAAAAATATGCGCAGATGCTCGAGCAGTCGCTTGTCAGTGGCGAGGTGTACGCTGATCTGCTTGAAAAAGCGGACGCGCGCTGGGGGTTTCTCGAACACGTTCAGCCGCTGGACATTGAGATGAGTGCTGGGGCCTTGGTTGCTCGGGTGCCGCTGCTATCGGACTTGCCTGCCCAAGCGGTGGGTGAAGTCACAAAGATGTTGACACCAAGGCTTTTTTTACCAAACCAGCTGATTTGGGGTGAACAGCTACCTCCCTTCGGCCTATATATTGTTGCTTCGGGGGCCGTCGTGGTGCTGTTGCCTGACGGCACCCACGCCGAGCTCGGCTCGGGTGAATTTTTTGGTGAACTCGCGCTGCTAAGCGCTGAAAAAATCGAGGGATTCGAGGTGCGCTCGCTGGGATACACCAAAGTGCTGTGTCTTCCTGCGAAAAGCTTTAACGACCTGCTGGCGCGCAACGCGGGGCTCAAAGAAAAAATTGAACGCGTGGCAAAACAGCGTTTGCGTGCGATACAAGTCTGGCGTGATTATCAGTCTAAGTAGGCGCGGGTATCGCCCGTTGCAGCAGGTCTTCGGCGATCACAATCGAGGCCTCGAGGGTAAAGGCGCCTTGGGTCAGCATATTAAAAATGGTCGACGGCGCAATTAATTGAATCTCCATGACCTCGCCATCGCGATTTTTAGGCGTCACATTGGGGGGCAAGACACACTCACAGGTCAGCACGTCTTCGGCCTGAAAACCCTCAGGTACTTGCCGCAACATGCGGGCGATCGTTCTAAGCGGCGTGCGTCCGGCAATATCTTCCGGCTCAAGACCGGCTTCTTCGTCCGCTTCGCGTACCAAGCCAATCTGAACATCCTCTTGGCTCGAAATCAGCCCCCCCACCAAAGTGTCCCACATGCCGGGATCGGTCGCCTTTGTTAGCGCGCGTCGGGCAACCCATAACCGTCCGTCTGGCGACCAACCACTGAGGTGAACGGCCTTGGTAAGCAGGCCCAAGGGCCGCACTACGCCCCGCTCAATCGCCCCGAGAGGCTTGCGGCTAAGCGGCCGAGCGGGGTCGTCTGCTTGCTCGGGCCATACGTCTAATAACTCGTTGCGCCAGCCAGGCGCACAACCGGCCTGGCGCAGCGTGATCGCCACTGTCGCTAAAAGCGCATCCAACTCGGAGCCAGCGCTCACCGATCGACCGATATGGGCAGAGCCCTGCGCAACCTCGACCCCGTCGAGTCCGATCAGGGCCTGAGCGGCCCTTGAAAACAGCCAGCCGCAGCGGCTATCTGCAATAAATAACGGAACTGAGTCGATCTGTACGGGTTGATTCGCTCGGCTCAGTAAATCGTTGAGCAGCTGCCGAAGACTGTCATGATCTAAAGTAATTCTTGGTGAATACATAGGTTCGTCAGGGGCTTGTTGTGTGATCTGATTGTAGGACAGCGCGCCCTTCTCAGCCACGCTATAATTCTAGAGGTTCATTTACGAATACCTTTTGTAAATGATTCGCGTTGGGCGTGGGCAGTACAGCGTCGGGGCTCAGCGATCCAATAATTTTGCGTCAGCAGTGCTCAATCTCCATTCAATCAATGTGGTTATGGTGATGGTCCTAAGGCGCAGCGTATTCGAGGTTTAGCATGAAGAAGGTCAGAGGGTTACTGGGCGCCTGTGCCATGCTTTTGTGTGGGGTAGTCGGCGCCCAAGTCAAAGATATGCCGGGCGGTCCTCGCGTTAACCAGCTTAATTTGTCCGAAGGCGTCACCCAAATCGCCAGAGATGTGGCTTGGCTGCATTGGTTTATGCTGATTGTGTGCTTGGTGATCTTTGTCGCCGTGTTCGGTCTCATGTTTTATTCGATCTGGGCGCATCGCAAGTCACGTGGCGCTAAAGCGGCCACCTTTCACGAGCATTTGGGCGTTGAAGTTGCCTGGACAGTCATCCCTTTCGTGATCGTGATCGCCATGGCTCTGCCCGCCACGCGAACCGTGGTGGCCATGAAAGACACCAGCGGCGCAGATCTCACCGTCAAAGTCACGGGATACCAATGGAAATGGGGTTACGAGTACATCGACGGCCCCGCTGCTGGCGTGAAGTTTTTATCAAATCTCGCCACCCCGCGCGCCCAAATCGAAGGCAAAGAGCCTCGCGGTCCACTCTACTTGATGGAAGTCGACAACCCGCTGGTGGTGCCAATAGGTAAAAAAATCCGTATTTCTGTCACAGGTGGTGATGTGATTCACTCTTGGATGGTGCCCGATTTGGCCGTCAAGCAAGACGCGATTCCTGGGTTTATTCGAAGCGTTTGGTTTCGCGCCGAAAAAGTTGGTGAGTTTCGTGGCCAATGTACCGAGCTTTGCGGCAAAGACCACGCTTTTATGCCAATTGTCGTAAAAGTCGTGTCAGAGCAAGATTACGCCACCTGGTCTGCCGAGCAGAAAAAATTACTGGCAGCGGCGGCAGATGACCCAAGCAAAGAGTGGTCGGCAGCAGATTTGATCGCCCGTGGCGAAAAAGTCTATGCCGCCAATTGCGTGGCATGCCATCAAGGTAGCGGCAAAGGCGTTGTGGGTGCTTTCCCCGCGCTAGATGGCAGCAAACTCGTGCTCGGCCCAAAAGCCGAAAACATACAGATTTTGCTAAAAGGTCGGCAAGGCACGGCAATGGCAGCGTTTGGTGGTCAGTTAAATGACGTTGAAATCGCTTCAGTGATCACCTATACGCGTGCCGCCTGGAGCAATGCCGGCAAAGGTCAAGACCCAGCTATTTCGCCGGCAGACGTCAAGGCTGCACGTTAAGTTTCGACATATTCGATTAGACAGGCTGATGACTGCACCTGGTGTGCAGTTACCGTAAAAGCAGGATAGGAGTCAACTATGAGCAGCGTTACACCAGATCAAGTTTCAGGCCACAGTCACGGCCATGACCATGCGCACGACGATCACGCCCACCACATGCCACACGGCTGGCGTCGTTGGTTGTTTGCGACCAACCATAAAGATATCGGTACGATGTACCTGATCTTTTCTTTTGCGATGTTGCTAGAAGGGGGCACGCTCGCTCTGCTGCTGCGCACCGAGCTATTTCAGCCGGGGCTGCAGTTCTTTCGCCCAGAACTTTTTAATCAGTTCACGACCATGCATGGTTTGATCATGGTGTTTGGCGCGATCATGCCGGCCTTTGTTGGCTTTGCTAACTGGATGGTACCGCTGCAAATTGGCGCCGCTGACATGGCGTTTGCCCGCATGAACAACTTCAGTTTTTGGTTGTTGCCCGTTGCTGGCGCGTTACTCACCGCTTCGTTCTTTGTGCCCGGCGGCGCCACCGCTGCAGGTTGGACACTGTATGCGCCCTTGACCCTACAAATGGGCCCTGGGATGGATATGGCCATTTTTGCGATGCACCTGATGGGCGCTTCATCGATTATGGGCTCGATCAATATCGTGGTCACCATCTTGAACATGCGCGCGCCCGGCATGACACTGATGAAAATGCCTTTATTTTGCTGGACGTGGTTGATCACCGCTTACTTGCTGATTGCTGTGATGCCAGTGTTGGCTGCGGCAATCACCATGGTGCTCACCGACCGTCATTTCGGCACTGGTTTCTTTAACGCTGCTGTTGGTGGCGACCCAGTTCTGTATCAACATATTTTCTGGTTCTTCGGGCATCCCGAGGTTTACATTATGATTTTGCCGGCCTTCGGCATCGTCTCTGCCATTATCCCGGCCTTTGCGCGTAAACAACTTTTTGGTTACGCCTCAATGGTTTACGCCACAGCTTCGATCGCGATCCTATCGTTTATTGTATGGGCGCATCACATGTTTGCGACGGGTATGCCCGTTACTGGTCAGCTGTATTTCATGTACGCCACGATGTTGATTGCAATTCCTACCGGTGTCAAAATCTTTAATTGGGTGGCCACCATGTGGAAAGGCTCGATGACGTTCGAGACCCCCATGTTGTTTTCGGTGGGCTTCATCTTTGTCTTTACGCTGGGTGGCTTCACGGGCTTAATTTTGTCGATGGCGCCAATCGATATTCAGGTGCATGACACCTATTATGTTGTCGCGCATTTTCACTACGTGTTGGTGGCGGGCTCGCTGTTTGCCTTGTTTGCCGGCACCTACTACTGGCTGCCAAAGTGGTGTGGTTATATGTACGACGAAAGATTGGGCAAGATTCACTTTTGGTCGAGCATGATTTCTTTCAACATCACATTCTTCCCAATGCACTTTATGGGTTTGGCAGGCATGCCACGTCGTTACGCCGATTATGCAGCTCAGTTCACTGACTTTCATCAGGTCGCAACGATTGGCGCGTTTTGGTTTGGGATATCGCAGTTATTGTTCTTGTACATCATTCTAAAAGCGTACGCAGGTAAAGGCGCCCCAGCTGCAGCTAAGCCTTGGGAAGGTGCTGAAGGCCTAGAGTGGACAGTGCCTTCACCTGCTCCGTTCCATACCTTCGAAACACCTCCAGAAGTGAAGTAAGGTCAATACGATGCCAACTGAAGAGCAGCGCCGTAAAAATCGTCGGACTGGGTTGTTACTTGGTGTGGTCGGGTTTGCCTTTTTTGCTTACACAGCAGGTAGGCAGATTTATTTACATTACTTTTCTTGATGGGTAAGAAATCCGTATGAGCGATGATTTGAAAGAAATTGCTCAGCGGAAATTGAGTTTTTTTCAAACACTAAAGGCTGTTCTTTGGGCGATGTTTGGGGTAAGAAAGGGCTCTGGGTATCAAGAGGACATTGCGAAACTTAATCCTGTGCACATCATTATTGCCGGGATTTTATTGACAGTGATTTTTGTCGCGAGCTTGGTGAAGCTTGCGGGTTGGGCGATCAGTCAGTTAACTTAGTATTAACAATCATATTTTGTAAGTTTGGAGAACAAAATGAGTGCATCCCACTCTACCACCGGCAACGTAGCCCCCTACTACTACGTACCCGCTGATTCAAAACACCCAGTGTGCGCAAGCATTGCATTGATGGTGGTGATGTTTGGCGCGTCGGCCTGGATCAACGGCATTGACGTTGCTAAATGGGTTGTGCTCGCAGGTTTGCTTGGGCTGTTTGTCGTGTTGTATTACTGGTTTGGTGACGCGATCCAAGAATCTGAAGCTGGTTTAAACAGCAAGCGCATCGATATGTCGTATCGCTGGAGCATGAGCTGGTTTATTTTCTCTGAGGTGATGTTCTTTGCTGCTTTTTTCGGTGCGCTTTGGTATACCCGCACGATTACCCTGCCATGGCTGGGTGACTTAGATCACAAATTGTTGTTGTGGCCTGATTTCAACGCAGTTTGGCCTAATCTTGGTCCTGCGGGCGTGGTTGAGTCGTTTCAAACCATGGGCCCATTTTGGTTGCCGACAATCAACACCGCACTACTTTTAACCTCAGGCGTGACCTTAACTATTTCTCACCATGCGCTGATTGCTGACCATCGGGCAAAAGCGAAGTTTTGGTTGTTTGCAACGATTGTGTTGGGCTTTGTCTTCGTAGGTCTCCAGGGTTATGAGTACTACCACGCTTACACCGACTTGAACTTAAAGTTCAACTCTGGCGCGTACGGCTCTTTGTTTTTCATGTTGACTGGTTTTCACGGTTTTCATGTGCTGTTGGGCGCGACGATGTTGACGGTGGTTCTTGTGCGCATGATGAAAGGACATTTCAGATCAGATCATCACTTTGGTTTTGAAGGCGCAGCTTGGTATTGGCACTTTGTGGACGTCGTTTGGTTGGGCTTGTACTTGTTTGTGTACTGGTTTTAGTCCGGCCAACGCGGCTCTACCAAAGAAAAAAGCCGGCAAAGCCGGTTTTTTTTGCTTTAAGCATGACAAAAATATGCATTAACCGTTAGAAGGGCGCCTCGTAGGCGTTGTCGGATCAGGGTTTAAATCCCGTTGTCTCGATCCAGCCCATCCAGTACGAGAACAACAGAAACAAAAACAAGACCACTGACATGCCGATTCTGACAGTCAAAGCGTTAACAGTTTTGCTCGAGGTTCCCTTGTCGCGCATGAGATAAAACAGAGCGGACGCTAAACTGCCTAAGATGCCGACAAATATCAGAATCACCACAATACGCACGATGTTCTCCAACTAAAGAAGGAATTATCGCAGACATGCCGCGATCAGCACTCAATACACGCACCATCTTTGCAGGGCTGCTGCTAGTCGCTGTGGCTGCTGCCTGTGTTGCCCTTGGGTTCTGGCAGCTTGACCGTGCCGCCGAACGCCGCAGAATTGCCCAAAACATTGAGCAAGGCCGGTCGGCCAGCACTCTAAACCTAAACGCCCGAGTCCTTGAACCACAGCTGATTAAAAATTGGACACCTGCTCAGGTTGAAGGCACTTGGCGCGACGACTTGAGCGTATTGCTCGACAATCGTAATCTCGAGGGCCGACCCGGCTTGTGGTTAGCGACCCCGTTGGCCTTAGCAGACGGCCGCGCGGTACTTGTGTTGCGGGGTTGGTTTGCCAGGCCATTGGGCGCACAGCCAGCACCCTTCATTGCCACCTCAAGTGAAATGCAAGTTATTCAAGGCGAACTCGTTCAACGCGTCCCTAAACTGTTTGAGCTTTGGTCCTCAAACAAAGCTAGTCGTTTAACATTTGCTAAAAGCCCAACTGACTCGCGAAGTGTGACACCGTCAACAGCGTCGCACGGCATAGCGATATCTGTCGATACACCACAAGCCACGACCTCTTTGGACAGCCGAACAACGACCAGCTCTAAGCTAGAGACCGGAACGCTTCCACGTGTGCAGAACTTATCGCTTGCTGAGCTGTCAGAGCAAAGCGGTTTAAATCTATTACCTGTGGTGTTAATGCAGACAAGTCGCGCGAATGATGGTTTGATACGCGTGTGGCCAGAGCCCTCTGTCGACGCGGATAAAAATCTTGGTTATGCGACGCAGTGGTTCGGCTTTGCCGCTATTTGTTTGTTTGCTTTGTTGGTTTTTGCCTGGCGACTCAAACGTCGGCCCTAGCCCTTTATCTTTCGGACCAGTATGACTTTGCCTACCCCTCCAAGCCCCCGTTCGCGCACCCCTTTGGTGTTAATCATCTTAATTAGCCTTGCACCTATTCTGGCTGCCGTACTGGCGTATTTCAATCCCGACTGGCGCCCAGACGGAAGCGTGGCCTATGGCACGCTGATTGAACCACAGCGCCCCATACCAGCTAGCACAGCGTTGCAAGCCACCACACTAGACGGTAATCCGTTTGATGTTGCTTCACTCAAGGGTAAGTGGCTATTGATCGCAGCCGATGGCGGTGATTGCCAAGATGCCTGCGCGCGCAAACTATTTATTTTGCGCAACTCGCACGCTAGCCAAGGTAAAAATGTTGAGCGCTTAGCGCGCGTGTGGTTTATTACCGATGATGCGCCAGTACCCGAAAGAGTGCTCGAAGCGTACAAAGGCACCGTCATGCTGCGGGTGCAGCCAGAGCAATTAAAAGCGTTTTTGCTGGCAGAGTCAGCTTCGGTTAGGACTAGCACCAGCGCAAGCACCAGCACCAGCACCAGCGCAAGCACCAGCACCAGCGCAAGCACCAGCGCAAGCACCACTGGGGCAAGCGCCGTGATGCCCTCCGGTACTGCACCGGCTTCATCCAACGTCGCAGCAAAAGCGTTGGCTGAACCCATGTGGATTATCGATCCACACGCTAACTTGATTATGCAATATCCCGCGAATGCCGAGCCTGAGAAGGTCAGAACAGACATTCGCAAGCTTGTCTACCACTCAAGGATCGGCTGATGTCAACTGCGAACATATTTACGCTGCCCGTCGAGGCAGTAGCAGACCAGTCGGCCGAAACTAAGCGGCGCCGGTACAGAAAGATTATATTTTTGACGTGGTTTCTGACGCTTGATCTAATCATGTTTGGGGCGTTTGTACGCTTGACCGACTCGGGCTTAGGATGCCCAGATTGGCCCGGCTGCTATGGCAGCGTGACCCCGCTTGGGGCGCTTCAATCCATTCGCGAGGCGGTGCAAGTCATGCCCGACGGCCCCGTCACCTTACCCAAGGCGTGGATCGAGATGGTGCACCGCTACGTGGGTAGTTTGCTTGGGCTGCTGATTATTGCGATTACCTGGATGGCCTGGCGCCATCGCGCAACGCTTGGGCGCTCGTCAACGTTAGCCTTCGTCACTCTAATCGCGGTGTGTGTGCAAGGGGCCTTTGGTGCTTGGACGGTCACGCACAAATTGATGCCCGCCGTGGTGACCGTGCACCTCTTAGGCGGCATGAGTTTGCTGGCGCTCATGACTTGGCTGGCAGCGCGTGAGCGCACGCATCCGCCGGTTTCGATTGAACTCGGTCATTACCGCGGCTGGGCGGCGCTTGGACTTGCCTTACTGTTCATACAAATCGGGTTAGGAGGCTGGGTCAGTACCAACTACGCCGCGTTGGCCTGTATGGATTTTCCGACGTGCCATGGTGAGTGGTTGCCTGAGATGGACCTCGCGAGTGGCTTTGCGTTGGTCAGGGGCTTAGGCGAGATGCCAAATGGTGAGATGATTTCACAGCCCGCCCTGACGGCGATTCATTGGGTGCACCGAAACACCGCCTGGATCGTGTTTGGTTTTTGGGGCTGGTTGGGTTGGCGGTTGCGCGCAGATGCCGGGCTGCGTGGCCCAGCGACCTTGGTGTTGTGTTTATTATTGGCACAGTTAGTGACTGGGCTCACGACGATCTTTTTCCAATGGCCACTTCTGATCGCCGTCTTGCATAACGGCGGCGCCGCAGGGCTAGTTCTCGGTGTGGTCACTTTGTTGACGCGCTTGGGCAAACCGCAACCTCAGCGCTTGTCGGTACAATCGAGTTCACGCTAATTAAAACTTCAACCATGACGAGCACGACCGCCGCGAACCCTGGCCTCTTGCGCCAATACCTTGTGCTGACAAAGCCACGCGTCACGCAATTGGCGGTATTTTGCGCAGTCATTGGGATGTTTTTGGCCACACCTGAGCTGCCCGATGCTAAGCGTGTGCTAGCCGCAACGCTTGGCATTTGGCTGTTGGCCGCAGCTGCCTTCGCCATGAATTGCCTCATCGAGCAACAGGTCGACGCCCGAATGCTGCGCACCGCAAGTCGCGCAACGGCCACCGGGTCAATCTCAACCGCACAAGTGCTAGCCTTATCAGGCTTGTTGGGTGGCATCGGCATGCTGGTCTTGTACTGGTGGGTCAACCCATTAACGATGTGGCTGACCTTTGCAACGTTTGTGGGCTATGCGGTGATCTACACCGTCATCCTCAAACCCCGCACCCCACAAAATATTGTCATTGGCGGCCTCTCGGGCGCTATGCCTCCTGCCCTGGGTTGGGCCGCTGTGGCCGATGCGGTGCCTGCCGAGGCTTGGCTGCTGGTGTTAATCATCTTTATCTGGACGCCCCCTCACTTTTGGGCGTTGGCGCTGTATCGCACCAACGACTACGCAAAATCAGGCTTGCCGATGCTGCCGATTACCCACGGCCAGAAATTCACGCGTTTGCATATTCTTCTTTACAGCTTTGCCTTACTCGCCACCACCTTATTACCTTACATCGTTGGCATGAGTGGCTGGTTGTATCTGGTTGCTGCAGTGGTCTTAGGTCTGATTTTCATTGGTTATGCGTTCAAACTTTATCGGGTCTATAGCGACGAACTATCCCGTAAGTTCTTTCGCTTTTCGATCTTGTATCTATCACTATTGTTTGCAGCGTTGCTTGCTGATCACTGGCTCATTATGGTGAGAGCATGAGCGCCATAAACCATGTAAGCCCTATCAGCCGAATCGACCAAAACAAAGCCCTGCGTCTGTTAAGCGCAGTGCTGTTGGTCTTGTGCGTGCTCTGTGTGGCAGGCTGCAAGGATGCTGCTCCTGCTTTTAAGGGCAGTGACATCACCGGTACGCACCTCGGTAAAGATCTTGCTTTAACCGGCACTGATGGCAAGCCTTACAACCTTGAAGCCCTCAAGGGTAAAGTGACAATCGTACTGTTTGGCTTTACCCAGTGCCCAGATGTTTGCCCCGCTTCGCTCGCTGAACTGACACAAGTCATGAAGTTGCTGGGCAATGAAGC
>Ga0209135_1000029_pt1 | contig 47395 bp, 44 predicted proteins | sample LauGreSBDMM110SD_4_FD_187570 | JGI IMG/M metagenome (GOLD analysis project Ga0209135, IMG submission 187570) | Freshwater lake microbial communities from Lake Michigan, USA - Su13.BD.MM110.SD (SPAdes) (version 3) | ecosystem: Environmental > Aquatic > Freshwater > Lake | place: Lake Michigan... | reverse complement strand
ACTACGAAGAGCTTGTGAAAGATCCACATATCGTTGAAACAAAGTACATCTGGGAACAACCACAGTTGCGTGGTGGAAGTGCAAAAACTGTTCGCCCTCCGGTGCGTCTTTCTGACACTCCACCAACTATTCGCCGCGGTGCACCTGCTTTAGGTGAACATACAAAGGAAATTTTGATCGACCTTCTTGGAATGCCAGCCACGAAGGTTGAAGAGCTCATTAAATCTGGCGCCGTCGGAACAGTGAAGGAGTAAGAAATGGCTACACCACTTACAGGGCAAGTCGATTTTGAAGTTCATGGAAAAGTTGCCCATCTCATTCTTAATCGCCCGGAAAAGATAAATGCGATGACGGTAACCATGGATGAGCAGATGAATAGCTATATCTACGAGATTAATAACAACTTAGAAATCCGTTCAGTTCTTCTTTATGGCAAAGGCGAGAAAGGATTTTGTGCTGGCAGCGATCTCACTGATTTAGGAGAGTATGGAAGTAATTGGGAGTATCGCAATCGCTTTGATCGCAATCTTGATTATGCCCGTGCTATTTGGCTCATTAAGAAACCTGTCGTTGCATCTCTTCACGGGTGGGTAATTGGTGGCGGACTTGAAATGGCGTGCGCCTCAGACATTTGCGTGGCTTCTCCTGACGCAAAGTTTTTAGCAGGTGAGATTAGATGGGGTTGGCATGGTGGTTCAGGCCAGACTCAATTGCTTTCACACAGAGTGGGCCCTGGAAATGCCTCACTGTTTCTATTACATGGAGAACCTGTCTTGGCAGAGGATGCACTTCGCATGGGCTTAGTCCAAGAGTTGGCACCCAGAGAAGAAGTGCTCAATCGTGCGATTGCTATTGCAGAATCTATCGCCGAGAAAGCTCCTATTGCCGCGCAGATGACTAAGCATATGGTGCGAATATCCCAAAGCATTCCACTGGAAACTGGACTGCTCTATGAGAATGATTCTTTTGCATACTGCATGACAACTGAAGATGCAGCTGAAGGTCAAAGAGCATTCGCAGAAAAACGTAAACCAGAATTTAAGGGGCGGTAAATACATGACTCAGGCACCCGCACTCCCATCGCGAGAAGAAAGACTTCGACTTCTAGAAAAGGTAGGCAAGTCCCTCCTGGCAATGCCGTACAAGAGTTGGAATTTTGGCGACTCAACCGGATTTGAGGGGATTCTGGAAGCAGGGCGATTGCTGAAGGATCCCGCTTATTTTTCATTCGCAAATGGATGGATTCGCGCCTGGGCAAGCCGGCCAGAACCATTTCGACGCCTTGATTGCACTGCCCCTGGTGTTGCGATGGTGGAAATCGCTCACGAGACGAAAGATAAAGAGATTATCCAATCACTCAATCTTTTGGCCACATATTTAATGAGTCGCACAAAAGACCGTGGAATTTATGACACCTGGGAGTCACTCTGTTTGATTCCACCATATGGTGGGGAAGAGCTTCCAATAAATGAAGCAAAGTGGCTGGCAAACCCACCAGGGGGAACATGCATTGACTGTCTTCACTTTGATCCACCATTTTTCACCGCACTTGGTAAAGAAACGAGTAGAGAAGAATTGGTTAATGTTGGAGTCGAACAGGCGCACGCATATATAGATGCGCTACAAAAAGAAAATGGAATCTTTGATCACTTCTTTATGAATGGCGTTGAGGGAACCTGGGCACCGGGTTGGGGTCGTGGCCAAGGATGGGCCTTACTCGGAATGATGGATGTGCTGAAGAACATTTCACTCGATCATCCGGGCCGCAAAAAAATCGAAGATGCATCAACAAAGCTAATTTATTCTATGATCAAGCTACAGCGCGAAGATGGCCGCTGGTGGTGTGTTGTTGATAGTGAACGCTCAGGTGAAGAGGGTTCAACTGCAGGCTTCATGGCAACTGGTTTTGCGCGTGCCATCAAACTTGGAATAGTTGATGAGTCGATTGTGAAACCAGCCATGATTAAAGCCCTTGCTGGAGTGATTGCAGATACAGATTCTGCCGGTGAACTTCAAAATGTGACCGCCGCAGTTATGGCATCAACCCGAAAGTCGCATTATGAATTTACTCCACGTGGATTCTCAGTGCCTTGGGGACAAGGACCTGTTGCACTTGCTATTTGCGAAACGGATTCACTACTATGAAAACTAAGATGGCTCGCAACCTGCCAACCCAGATTGTCATCTCACTTGGCAACCAGATAGTCTCTGGTCAGATTGCATCGGGTTCAGTGATTACATCTGACGTGTTGGAAGCTCAATTTGGAGTCAGCCGCACCGTAGTCCGAGAAGCTCTCAAAGTGCTTCACGACAAGGGCTTAACTCGTGCTCGCACCAAGACAGGAACGATTGTGCTGGAGCGTCATGAGTGGAATTTATTAGATCCTGATGTTATTTCTTGGCTGCAAGCATCTGGGCTTGGCCGAGAATTAGTTCGCGACTTAGAGGAAGTTCGAGCCAGTTATGAACCATGGGTAGCCCGAATAGCTGCCAAACGACGTGGAAGTAAAGATATCTCCGTCCTTTCCAATTCGCTAAAGAAAATGACGGATGCCTTTTATCAGGAAGGACCACAATCTGAAGCAATTGGTGAAGCAGACGCAGAATTCCACCAAGCTCTTTTGGATGCCACCCAGAATGAGTTGATGAAACGTATTGGAAAACTATTCATCCCGCTTTTGAAAATTAGAGATGACATGGTTCGCCACGTTGTCGATGATGGAGACTTTCTGATTCAACATCAAGCAGTTCTGGATGCAATAATCGAGGAAGATGCCGATCTTGCAGAGGCTGCCATGAAAGCGCTTCTCAGCCGAGCGATACAAGCGTCAACAGATGCTCGTAAGAAATCCCCACGATAATGAGCACTTTGCCAGGGTTACCAGATGAATTGCTCTATGAACAAGATGGAGCAGTTGCCACTATTACTTTAAACCGCCCAGAGAAGCTCAATACAATGACGCCTGCAATGGGTAAGGCCATCATCCAATTAGTCACCTACATTAATAATGAGGAGTCCGTTCGTGTAGTTATCCTTACTGGAACTGGAAGCAGGGCGTTCTCGGCCGGAAGTGATATCAAAGTTCTTGATGACTATGGGTCAAATTGGCAGTTACGAAACCGGATTGATTACGCTCGCGAACTCTGGAAGATTCGTAAGCCAGTAATTGCGAAAATTAGAGGCTATTGCATCGGCGGTGGACTCGAAATGGCGTTGATGTCTGATATTCGTTATGCAACTCCCGATTCCAGATTTGCTGCTGGAGAGATAAAACTTGGGTGGCATGGAGGAGCAGGTAACACGCAGCTTCTGCCACGCGTGATGTCACCTGGCAGAGCACTTGAAATGTTACTCACAGGGGACATGGTGAGCGCAGCGGAAGCACAGGACTGGGGCCTGGTCGACAGAATATTCGATGATGCTGATATCGATGCAAAGGTCGCCGATCTCGCAGCTCGAATCGCAGGAAATGCTCCTATTGCTTCAGAGCTCGCGAAACATCTAGTGCGAGTTTCAATGTCAACTGCGGTAGATGTTGGGCTGCAATACGAGAATGACACTTTCGCATATTGCTTCACAACTGAGGATAGCGATGAAGGTCGCGCTGCCTTTGCTGAAAAACGAAGACCTAATTTCAGAGGAAGATAGGAGAAAGGTAAAAATGGAGATACTCCCAGGATTACATCGAATCGAATGTCCGATCGGGCCTCGTTATGTGGCTCTCTATGCCATCGTTGGCAAAGTTGATATTTTGCTTGTCGATACTGGTTTTGATGGATCAATACGTGAAACTTTAGTTCCATACTTTAAAGAGCATAATCTTTCGCTGAGCAAAGTTCGCTATGCCATTAATACACACTCAGATTACGACCATACTGGCGGCAATGGTGCGGTAAAAGAGCTGATGCCAAATGCATTGGTATGTTGCGGTGAGCGAGATCGTCCGATGATTGAAGACCTTCAAGTGATGATTGATGATCGGTATAACGAATTTGCGCATGACCACGGGTTTGCAGAATCGCAAGAGGCAATTGATTTTATCCGCACCGTTGCATTTGAAAGTAAAATTGATATTGGTTTCGCTGGTAATGAGCGCATTGATTTAGGTAGCCGCATGGTGGAGATACTCCATACACCTGGGCATTCATGGGGGCATATATCTGTGCTCGATGAACAGACAGGTGCAGTCATTATTGGAGATGCAGTTTTAGGTGAGTCGGTTCTGCTTGCAGATGGCGCTCCAGCATTTCCACCCACCTATAGATTCGTTGAGGCATATCGTTCAACGATTCGACTTTTGAAAGCTTATAAACCAAGTGAAGTACTTACCTCACACTATCCGCGATATCAAGGCCAGCTCGGTCTTGATTTTCTAGATATTTCTCTTGCTTACACGGATCGAATTGAAAAAATTTGCTTTGAGACTCTTCAAGAAGCTGCTAAGCCAATAACCATGCTAGAACTGATTGAGATTGCACACACTCGAATGGGACCATGGCCAGATCCGGTATATAAATATCTGGTCTATCCCGTACTTGGACATCTGGAAGTACTTGAATCCTATGGAAAGATTAAGAGAAGCAAAAATAATGCAGGAATCGATACCTTCAGTACCTAATATTTAATTAGTGTTGACGATTTTGAATGCTTCCGCGATTCGACCCTCTGGAAGCTCGCCTAAGCCAGCGTTACGTTGGCCCCATTCGCGCAACATTTCTTCCAGATTATCCATATGTGAAGTCTGTGAGGCATGTTCTTTAAGCGCCGCCAATTTAAAGTGGAATGTGTCGGTGATGTCAACGAAGTGATCTGGATGTGCGTGACCTTGCATCCAGACTTCCTTCACCTTCCACGGTTGTAGACCTTCTTCTAATAAATCTGTAAAGGCAAATGGATTACGGGCATCTGGATAAACCGCTTGAATTGTGGCTTCTCCGGCAGCTAAGTGATCTGGGTGGCTGGCACCGATGCGATCCCAATTGCGTTCAGGTGATTGGCAGATCATGCGATCTGGTTTCACCCGGCGAATCTGCCTGACAATATCTTTGCGAAGGGCGATAGTAGGTTCAAGATGACCATCAACATAGTTTAGGAATGTGACATCACTGATTCCAAGTGCGGCACATGCTGCGCGTTGTTCTCGTTGACGAACTTCGGGCATCTCTTCTTTAGTAAATCCAGATTCTTCGCCACCTTGGTCGCCATTGGTGCACAGCACATAAGAGACTTCAATGCCTTGCTTCACCCACTGGGCGATAGTTCCTGAGGCTCCAAAATCTGAATCATCGGGGTGAGCATTGATAACTAAAACGCGCTTGATCTCTGAATCTGCAATCGGCTCCATGATGCACCAGCCTAATAGACTCCGCGGCATGAGTGCGACCGACCCATTGCTAGCCGGACTTAATCCGCAGCAACAGAAGGCGGTTTCCCATGCCGGGTCACCTCTCTTGGTCGTGGCAGGTGCTGGTTCTGGAAAGACGCGCGTACTTACCCGCCGAATTGCATACATTATGGCTAGACGAGATGTGCGCCCGTATGAAATCTTGGCTATTACATTTACCAATAAGGCTGCCGGTGAGATGAAAGAGCGGGTCACTGAACTTGTTGGCCCGGTCGCAAAGTCAATGTGGGTCTCTACCTTTCACTCATCTTGTGTGCGCATGTTGCGGCAAGAGGTTGAACGACTTGGTTACAGCAGCACCTTTAGTATTTATGACTCAGCCGATTCTCAGAAGCTCATTTCACGAGTCATGGAGACGCTCAGCCTTGATTCCAAGCGCTATCCAGTACGCCAATTCCAGAATTTGATTTCTAATGCAAAGAACGAATTACAGACACCCTATGACTACTTAAGTCAGACTAGCAATCAATTCGAAACCATCGTTGCCGATGTTTATACCCTCTATGAAAAGCGGTTGCAGCAAGCAAATGCGATGGATTTTGATGACTTGATCATGAAGACTGTTCAGGTTCTACAGAAGTTCCCTGAAGCTAAGGCGCGCTTTCGTTCTCGCTTTCGTCATATTTTGATTGATGAGTATCAAGACACAAATCATGCCCAGTATCAATTGGTGAAGGAACTTACTGGCGTTGAAGGTGACGGCTTCCCGTTAGCAGAGCTCTGCGTCGTGGGTGATGCCGACCAATCAATTTATGGCTTCCGTGGAGCAACAATTCGAAATATTTTGCAATTCGAAGTTGATTACCCGAACGCAACTACTGTCTTACTTGAACAGAACTACCGCTCCACCCAAAATATTCTCAGCGCAGCGAACGCAGTGATAACCAAGAATGAATCTCGGAAAGAGAAGAATCTCTGGTCAGATGCTGGTTCGGGTGCACCACTGACCGGATATGTTGCAGAATCAGAGTATGACGAAGCTGAATTTATCAAGGGCGAGATTCGCTCACTACAAGATATGGGCCACTCAAACCCAGGCGATACCGCCATCTTCTATCGCACAAATGCGCAATCTCGAATCTTTGAAGAGGTATTTATGCGCGCAGCAATTCCATACAAAGTCGTGGGCGGGTTGCGCTTCTACGAGCGCAAAGAGGTAAAGGACCTACTGGCATACCTTCGAGTGCTGGCCAATCCTGACGATGAAGTTTCGCTGCGCCGAGTTATTAATTTTCCTAAGCGAGGAATCGGAGATCGAGCGCTAGAGGAAGTTGAACTTTTCGCCGAATTACACGGCATTTCATTCTGGAACGCCCTCTTGCGAGTAACAGAGGCAACAGCGGTGCCTAATAAGGCGGCTCTTTCAATTTCGACTTTTACATCGATGCTCACTGCTCTGCAAACGCTCGTGGAAGCTAAGACCAAACCATCGATGATTATTGAAGCGGTGCTTGAGCAATCTGGGTTACTGACAGAACTTGAGGCGAGTACGGATCCGCAAGATGAAGTACGAGTAGAGAACCTGAAGGAACTTGTTTCAGCCTCCATAGAATATGAAGAGCGTCCATTTGAAGAGCTGATAGAGGATGAAGAGATTTCACTTTCAGGATTCCTTGAGAAAGTCTCACTTGTAGCAGACGCCGATGAAATTCCAGATGGGCAAGATCACGGGGGAGTTGTTACCTTAATGACTCTGCACACCGCTAAAGGTTTGGAATTTCCAACAGTATTTCTTACAGGAATGGAAGATGGAATATTTCCTCATGCACGCACACTTGATGACCCGAAAGAGATTGAAGAAGAGCGCAGACTTGCCTATGTCGGACTTACTCGTGCAGAAAAACGCCTCTACATATCCCGCGCCGAATACCGCCTAACTTTTGGAACACCTAAATACAACCCGGCATCACGATTCCTCGATGAGATTCCGGCTGAACTAATTGAATGGAAGAGCGAAGGTCGTTCATCTATTACATCCTCATCCGGTGTGAAGAAATCTCGCTTGCCATCAGGACCTCCGCCTCGAGCGACTGGAAAGAAATCAACAGCGATGGCACTTGTAGTTGGTCAGCGTGTGTCTCATGACACATTCGGACTTGGCACCGTCGTTGCACTTGCCGGCGAGGGCGATAAAGCAGAGGCGACCATTAACTTCGGCGCCTACGGAGATAAACGCCTGCTACTTCGATATGCCCCTGTCACAGCGCTATAAATTAAGCCTTTAGGATTAGGGCATATACGCCCCCGCTCATTAGCCACACCTGAAGGAGCCCATTAGTGGATCTCTACGAATACCAAGCCCGCGATCTCTTTGAAAAACATAACGTTCCCGTATTACAAGGAGCAGTTGCTACAACAGCAGATCAAGCTCACGATGCAGCCGCCAAGATGGGCGGCAAAGTTGTTGTTAAGGCGCAGGTAAAAGTTGGTGGACGTGGAAAAGCGGGCGGAGTAAAGCTTGCAGTTGATGCAAATGATGCAAAAGAAAAAGCTGGCGCCATTCTTGGTATGGATATTAAAGGCCACACTGTTCATAAAGTGATGATTGCTCAGGCTGCCCCCATTGTTGATGAATATTATGTTTCGATACTTCTCGATCGATCTAACCGCACCTTTCTTGTGATGGCATCTGTTGCCGGCGGCATGGATATCGAAGAAGTAGCACACACTGCGCCAGAGAAATTGGCTAAAGTTCCAGTGAGCGCTGTCGATGGAATTTCACTCGCAAAGGCGAAGGAGATTGTTACCCAAGCACAGTTCCCGGCAGATGTAGCGGAGCAAGTTGCTGACGTTCTAGTAAAACTTTGGGAGACCTTCCAATCAGAAGATGCCACTCTTGTTGAAGTAAACCCGCTTGTTAAAACCCAAGATGGTCGCGTTGTAGCACTTGATGGAAAAATCACTCTTGATGAGAATGCTGATTTTCGCCAACCAGATCATGAAGCACTCGTTGATCACGACACCGCAAATGCGCTAGAAGCCGCTGCAAAAGAGAAGGGGCTGAACTACGTCAAGCTTGATAACGGTCAGGTTGGAATCATTGGAAACGGCGCCGGACTAGTGATGTCCACACTCGATGTTGTGGCATATGCTGGAGAAAAATTTGGCGGAATGCGCCCAGCTAACTTTCTCGATATTGGCGGCGGAGCTTCTGCCCAAGTTATGGCCGATGGACTCTCAATCATCCTTGGTGATGCAGATGTAAAGAGCGTATTGGTCAACGTCTTTGGTGGAATCACAGCATGCGATGCGGTGGCCAATGGAATTGTTCAAGCCCTGGAACTACTTGGATCAAAGGCAATAAAGCCGATAGTTGTTCGACTCGATGGAAATAACGTTATTGAAGGACGTGCAATTCTTAGCGCGGCTAACCATCCGCTGGTGGAGCAGGCGCAGACTATGGATGGAGCAGCTTCACGTGCTGCAGAATTGGCGGCCAAGTAATGTCCATCTTTATTAATTCAGCCAGCAAGATAATCGTTCAAGGAATGACTGGTTCTGAAGGAACTAAGCACACCCGCCGGATGTTGGCATCAGGTAGCAAAGTTGTTGGTGGTGTAACACCGGGCAAGGGTGGACAAGTTGTTGATATCGATGGAACCACACTTCCAGTATTTAACACAGTTGCGGAAGCCATGACTGCAACCGGAGCCAACGTCTCAGTTGTCTTTGTGCCGCCAAAATTTGCTAAGGCAGCAGTCATTGATGCAATCGATGCCAAGATGCCGCTAGTTGTTGTTATCACTGAAGGCATTCCTGTGCACGATGCAGCATTCTTCTATGCCTACTCTGTGCAAAAGGGCACCACACAAATCATTGGCCCTAACTGCCCAGGGCTGATTAGCCCCGAACAATCAAATGTTGGCATCATCCCTGCAGATATTACAAAGCGTGGACCCATTGGTCTGGTCTCAAAGTCGGGAACTCTCACTTATCAAATGATGTATGAACTTCGCGATATTGGATTCTCAACCGCAGTTGGTATTGGCGGAGACCCAGTTATTGGAACCACACATATTGATTGCCTTCGCGCATTCCAGGATGATCCGGAAACAACTGCAATCGTGATGATTGGTGAAATTGGCGGCGATGCGGAAGAGCGTGCAGCTGCATTTATCTCTGAATATGTAACTAAGCCAGTTGTGGGTTACGTGGCAGGATTCACCGCCCCTGAAGGAAAAACGATGGGACATGCTGGCGCAATCGTTTCTGGTTCATCAGGAACTGCTCAAGCCAAGAAAGATGCACTTGAAGCTGCTGGCGTACGAGTAGGACAAACTCCAAGTGAAACTGCGCAATTAATGCGCGACATCCTAGGTCGTTAAAACCACGATGCAACGCGTCCTCCTGGTCTCGTTGTCTCATGCATTTCGTAGCGCCGCATTTCTTCTCCTACCGTTCTCATTTATCGCACTTGTAGCTTGGTCAACTGCCGGGAGTGCAAGTGGATCAACAACGGATCCCATACGTGGGGCACTCTGGATCTGGCTTGGTGCGCACCACATTCCTTTTCAGCTCTCACTTCCACCGACTGCAGTGGCTGGCTATCTCACCTACTTGCCGATGGGCGCGGTAGTTCTGCCATTTCTAGTTATCCGCTCATCATTTGCACGAGTGCTCGACAAACTTAAAGGTGATTACCACGACGTCAACGTTGTCAGGCTTAACTTCTCAATTATCTATGCACTACTTGTGACCACTCTGGCTTTTATGAGTAGATCAAACCCGGTTGCAGCACAGTGGTATTTAGCCCCACTCTTTGCATTTGTTATCGCACTGATATCAACCATGTCGGTAGGCAATCGCGTGGTGCCATCACGTTCACTCCGTATGAGCCTAAGAGTCTTATCAATTCTTTTGGGTTTTTCACTCATTCTCGTATCAATTCTTATCTTCATCAATTTTTCTCAGGTGAGAACCATTACGACCTCATTACAACCCGGCATATTTGGTGGAGCACTGCTACTAATTCTTAATATTCTCTATCTACCGAACGCAGCCATTGCAGTGGGATCTTATTTTTCAGGAACTGGGCTTGCGGTTGGCACTGGAACTTTGGTTTCACCATATTGGTATAACTTGGGAGAGATTCCAGCCCTGCCACTTCTTGGAATTCTTCCAGTAGGCCGAGAACCACTTTCTCTCATCGGAATTCTTTTCTTCGTAGGGCTTGGCGCAATATTGGGGTTTCTAACAGCTAACTTTGATATTCGTGCAATCGCCCAGAGTTACCTCTTTACCGTCGTTGGTCTGGTACTTCTTGGCTATCTTGCAAGTGGATCACTCATCACCGCAGAGATGGGAGCCATGGGTGTTTCAATCTGGAAGTTCGCGCTCTCAGTTGCACTGGAAATGGGAGTTGGCCTAGCTCTCACACTTCTTATTACCAATAAAGTAATGAATAAAGGCGCTGCGTGAAGAGAGTTGTCATTCTTGCATCGGGTAGCGGAACTCTGGCACAGGCAATTTTTGATGCACGCACAACTACTTTGGCAGATTTAGATATCGTTGCAGTCATCTCTGATAAGAAAGATGCTCAAGTTATTCACAGAGCAGAGGCAGCGCGCGTTGAGTCTTATGTAGTTCCTATGCTGTCCGATCGCACGCAATGGGATCGAGAGCTCGAGACACTACTTAGCGCACTCAAGCCCGACCTTGTGGTCAGCGCCGGGTTCATGCGCTTGCTCTCAGCAAAGACTGTCGAAAAATTTAAGATCATCAATAGCCACCCATCTCTTCTGCCGCTCTTCCCTGGCGCACATGCAGTTCGCGACGCCCTGCAAGCAGGAGCCAGTCAGAGTGGAACAACAATTCATTGGGTTGATTCGGGTCTGGATACTGGTGAGATTATCGCCCAAGAGCGATGCGACATACGCAGTGACGATACCGAGGAGTCACTGCACGAGCGCATTAAGATGCTGGAACGGGGTCTGATAGTTGCGACCATTGCTTCGATACTGGCAACGCAGGAGAATAAGAATGGCTAATCGCAAACCAATACGCAGGGCGCTGGTGAGCGTCTATGACAAAGCGAGATTGCTCGAGCTTGGAAAAGTCCTGGCTGAAGCTGGAGTTGAAATACTTTCCACCGGCTCTACCGCCAAAACTCTGAAGGACGCTGAGATAGCAGTGACTGAAGTCAGCACCTACACCGGTTTCCCAGAAATTATGGGTGGCCGTGTGAAGACTCTGCACCCAAAGATTCATTCAGGAATTTTGGCAGATCAAAATAATCCGGAACATCTGAAAGCAATTGCAGATCTTGATATCGAACCCTTTGATCTTGTGGTTATTAACTTGTACCCGTTTGCAGCAACACTTGCGTCAGGGGCAGATTTTGCTGAATGTATTGAACAGATTGATATTGGCGGCCCATCGATGTTGCGTGGGGCAGCTAAGAACCATGGTTCGGTCGCGGTTCTCTGCAATACATCGCAATACGACCATCTCTTTGCATCCATAAAGGCCGGTGGATTTAGCGATGAGGAACGAAAGTTACTTGCGCTCGAAGTCTTTCGCACTACAGCTGAATACGACCTCACAATCGCAAGTTGGCTTGGATCAACAGTAAGTAGCGACATACAGGATCTGGATTGGCTGGGTTTGATTTTCAAACGTGAGAATTCTCTTCGCTATGGCGAAAACCCACATCAGAGTGCTGCTATTTATCGAGGTGGTCCGTCAGGAATTGTGAATGCCGTGCAATCACATGGCAAAGAAATGTCATTTAATAATTACACCGACGCTGATGCAGCATGGAGGGCAGCGCTAGATCATGTCGAGCCATGTGTGGCAATTATTAAGCACGCCAACCCATGTGGCATCGCAGTCGGAAGAGATATCGCTGATGCTTATACAAAAGCACATCTATGCGATCCGGTCTCAGCATTCGGAGGAGTTGTGGCGGCAAATCGCGCAGTTACTGCTGCGATGGCGCAATCTCTCTCCGAAGTATTTACTGAAGTAATTATTGCACCAGAATATGAGAGCGCTGCGCTAGAAATATTGAAACAGAAGCCATCTATTAGAATTCTTACCTGTGCTCACACTCAAATCTCCCCTCTTGAAATTCGTCCGGTATCAGGTGGCGTTTTGGTGCAAGAGACTGATCTCATTACCGCCGAAGGAGATGATCCAAAGAATTGGCAGCAAGTAACGGGTGCTGCACTTTCACCCGATGTATTACGCGATCTGGTATTTGCATGGCGAGCTGTTCGCGCCGTTAAGAGCAATGCCATACTTCTTGCTAAAGATGGCGCAGCAGTAGGAATCGGAATGGGGCAGGTAAACCGGGTAGATTCTGCAAAGCTTGCCGTTGATCGCGCTGGTTCTCGGGTCACTGGAAGTGTGGGTGCATCGGATGCATTCTTCCCATTTGCTGATGGCCTGGAGATTCTTACCGCAGCCGGGGTGATAGCAATCGTGCAACCGGGCGGCAGCGTTCGTGATGAGGAAGTTATTGCTGCTGCATCTAAGGCAGGAATAGCGATGTTCTTCACTGGAACCCGACATTTCTCGCACGCCTAGAGCAGCGATTAAGATAGAGCCATGAGCGCGCAAATACTTGATGGCAGAGCACTTGCCGCATCAATTAAGAAAGACCTCGCTGCGCGCACTCTGGCTTTGAAATCCAAGGGAATTACTCCGGGCCTTGGAACCATCTTGGTGGGCGATGATCCTGGCTCGCATTCTTATGTTGGCGGAAAACATAGAGATTGTCAGGAAGTAGGAATCAATTCGATACGGGTAGATCTTGCCGCAACTGCATCACAAGCTGATGTACTAGCTGCCATTAAAGAGTTAAATGCTGCAAAAGAGTGCACTGGATATATCGTGCAACTTCCGCTTCCGGCTTCAATTAATACTCAACTTATTCTGGAAGCAATTGATCCCGCAAAAGATGCCGATGGTCTGCATCCACTTAATTTAGGTCGCCTCGTTGCGGGGCACCAAGCGCCGCTGCCATGCACTCCACGTGGGATTGTTGAATTAATTAACCATTATAAAATTCCACTTTCGGGTGCAGAAGTTGTCGTTATCGGGCGTGGACTCACTGTAGGTCGCCCACTTGGCCTACTGCTTACGCGCAAGAAAGAGAATGCAACTGTCACATTGACCCACACTGGTACTAAAGATTTGCTTGCTCACACTCAGCGTGCCGATATTGTGATTGCAGCTATCGGTCAACCACACTTCTTGAAAGCTAAGATGATTAAGTCCGGTGCAGTAGTTCTTGATGTTGGAATCTCGCGGACAGATGCCGGACTCATTGGCGATGTTGATCCTGGTGTATTCGATATCGCATCATTCGTTGCACCGATGCCGGGTGGTGTTGGCCCCATGACTCGCGCCATGCTGCTCATGAATGTGGTTGATGCATGCGAGCGATAAACGCCCCGCAACTTCGCATTGCATACATAGTGATTTCACTGGGAGTTCTCTTTGGTATTGCAGGATTTGTTCGCACCGGAGCGCTGCTTATTTCGGCAGGCACGGGTGTGATTGCTCTCTCGCAGTGGGGGGCTCGCTCCTTCGAGCGCTATCTGCCGCTAACGATAGCGGTGGTGCTTTTTGGGCTGGCAATTGCACTTCCTAATGGGTTGTAGAATTCTCTCGACATCAAGATAAATAAAGGATCACCATGACAAAGAAAGTCACCGTTGTAGGTGCGGGTTTCTACGGATCAACCACAGCACTTCGCTTAGCTGAATACAACATCTTTGATGAAGTTGTGCTCACCGATATCCTTGAAGGAAAGCCAGAAGGTTTGGCACTTGATATGAACCAATCTCGCTCCATCGAAGGTTTTGAAACGCGCATTACTGGCGCGACCACAACACCTGAAGGTGGTGGCTATGAAAAGACTGCCAACTCTGATGTCGTAGTCATTACCGCAGGACTTCCACGTAAGCCTGGAATGAGCCGCATGGATTTGATTGGCGTAAATGCCGGAATCGTTCGCGGAGTGGCAGAAAATATTGCAAAGCATTCACCGAACGCAGTCATCATTGTGGTCTCTAATCCACTGGATGAAATGACAGCCCTGGCACAGCTTGCTACCAACTTTCCAAAGAATCGCGTGATGGGTCAAGCTGGCATGCTTGATACTGCACGCTTTACCAACTTTGTAGCAGAAAAGCTTGGGGTTCCAGTTGCCTCAGTCAAGACTCTGACACTGGGTTCACATGGAGACACCATGGTTCCAGTTCCAAGTCGTTGCACAGTAAATGGCGTCGCACTTTCTGAGAAGCTATCCCAGACTGAAATTGATGAACTTGTTGGTCGCACACGTAATGGTGGCGCCGAAGTAGTTGCGCTTCTGAAAACTGGTTCTGCTTACTACGCACCATCTGCAGCAGCAGCGCGTATGGCAAAGGCAGTGATTGAAGATTCAGGTGATGTCATGCCTGTGTGCGCATGGGTTGATGGTGAATACGGAATTTCCGGTGTCTATCTCGGCGTTGAAGCCGAGATTGGCAAGGTAGGCATTCGCAAAGTCGTGGAGAGCGCGCTGACAGATTCAGAAGTTGCCTCGCTGAAAGAAGCAGCCGAAGCTGTTCGTGCAAAACAAGCAGACGTTCAAACGCTGTAATTGAGTAGAAGGTAATCGGGAGAAGATAATGTCAAAGATTAAAGTAGAAGGAACAGTTGTTGAGCTCGATGGTGATGAGATGACTCGCATCATCTGGCAGTTCATCAAAGACAAGCTGATCCTGCCTTACCTCGATGTGAACCTTGAGTACTACGACCTTGGTATGGAACACCGCGATGCAACCAATGATCAAGTCACTATCGATTCTGCTCGCGCAATCCAGAAGCATGGCGTTGGAATCAAGTGCGCGACAATTACTCCAGATGAAGCCCGCGTTGAAGAATTTGGCCTCAAGAAGATGTGGAAGTCTCCTAACGGAACTATTCGCAACATCCTTGGTGGCGTCATTTTCCGCGAACCAATTATTATCAGTAACGTTCCGCGCTTAGTGCCACACTGGACTCAGCCAATTGTTATCGGCCGCCACGCTTTCGGTGATCAATACCGTGCCACAGATTTCAAAGTACCTGGAGCCGGAAAGCTCACTCTCTCATTTGTGCCAGAAGATGGTTCTGCTCCGCAGGAATTTGAAGTATTTGATTTCAAATCTTCAGGTGTTGCTATGGCTATGTATAACGTCGATGACTCAATCCGCGACTTTGCTCGTGCTTCACTGAACTATGGACTTCTTCGTAAATTCCCGGTCTATCTCTCAACGAAGAACACAATTCTTAAAGCCTACGATGGGCGTTTCAAAGATATCTTTGAAGAGATTTATCAAGCAGAGTTCAAGACTGAATTTGAGGCCGCAGGTATTTGGTATGAACACCGTCTGATTGATGACATGGTTGCCATGTCACTTCGCATGGAGGGTGGATATGTCTGGGCATGTAAGAACTACGACGGAGATGTGCAGTCAGATACCGTTGCACAAGGTTATGGCTCACTCGGTCTCATGACATCTGTGCTTATGACTCCAGATGGAAAGATCTGCGAATCGGAGGCAGCTCACGGAACTGTGACTCGCCACTACCGCGAACACCAAGCAGGAAAACAGACTTCAACAAATCCAATTGCTTCCATCTTCGCCTGGACTCAAGGCCTTGCCCATCGTGCAAAGCTTGATAACAACGCTGAGCTTGCCAAGTTCTCCAAAACTCTAGAGCGAGTCTGTATTGAAACTGTAGAACAGGGAAAGATGACTAAGGATTTAGCAGTACTTATCTCCAAAGAAGCTCCCTACCAAACAACTCAGCAGTTCCTTGATTCAATTGATGAGAACCTGAAGAAAGCAATGGCTTAAGTAAATTGTTAAATCAGGACTCTGGTGCGATAGCACTTGTCGGTTCTGGCGAATATTCAGTGCAGATGCAGGAGCTAGAAACCGAGCTCCTGCATTTAGCTATTTCACGGGGTAAGAAAAACCATTTCATACAGATTCCAACTGCTTCATCGCATGAGGGGCAATCGCGCCGCGAACATTGGCAATCTCTGGGGAAAGAACAATCTGATCGCATCGGAAGCCACTGCATCTACTTACCTATTCATGAACGTGAAGATGCATTTAATCCCGACTTCCTAGATCTCATCGCAGATGCTGGGCTTATCTATTTTTCTGGGGGAGACCCACATAGAGTTGCCGAAATTTTTAGCGGTTCACCACTGTGGGAAGAAATCATTCAGCAATGGAACACAGGTACCTCACTTGCTGGGTGTTCAGCGGGGGCAATGGCCTTTGGCGGTTCCATTATGGGCCTGCGTCGCTCCAGCCATAGTCCAGGGCTATCACTCTTGCCGGATATTGAAGTGATTCCGCACTATGACAAAATGTTAGGTTGGCTGCCAGATCGAGTTGCATCCTTTGTTCTGCGCTCTGATTCCCAGTCCGTACTTCTTGGAATAGATGAATACACGGCGTTGGTGCATACCGATTCATGGCGGCGTGTGGGACGCGGCAAAGTACATGTTCTGCGCGGATCACTAGATTTCACAGAATAAGAAACCCGCCGTAGAAAACTACGACGGGCCACTTACTTAAATATTTGCTGTGATTAATTAATTCGCAAACCTGTTGCAGAATCAAAGAGGTGCACAGCACCTGGCAGGTTCGCGACAGTAACCGTCTGTCCTGCCTTTGGTGGGTTCTTTGGATCCCAGCGCACAATTACTTGGGCGCCTTCATCGACAACATTGGCAAATTGAATGCTGGCATCGGCAGGCTTTCCATAGACAAATGCATCAGAGCCAAGTTCTTCCACAACTTCAACATGAACTTGGAATCCCTTATCTGCTGGGACCAAGCCTTCTGGACGAATTCCCACTGTCACAGTTGAACCTGCTGAAGCTGGAACATCGATATCAAGATCTCCAAGATGTGCTTTGCCACCAGATACGGGAGCAACGAGTAAGTTCATGGCAGGTGAACCGATGAATCCAGCAACGAATGCATTGCCTGGCTTGTCATAGAGATTACGAGGTGTATCAACCTGCTGCAGCAATCCATCTTTAAGAACTGCAACGCGATCGCCCATAGTCATCGCTTCCACTTGATCGTGAGTTACATAGACAGTGGTGATTCCGAGACGGCGCTGGAGAGCGGCGATTTGGGTACGAGTGGCAACACGCAACTTCGCATCAAGGTTTGAAAGTGGTTCATCCATAAGGAAGACCTGTGGTTCGCGAACAATTGCGCGACCCATTGCCACGCGTTGACGCTGACCACCAGAGAGAGCCTTTGGCTTGCGCTCTAGATATGGTTCAAGGTCGAGAAGTTTTGCAGCTTCACGAACACGCTTATCGCGTTCAGCCTTATCGATACCGGCAATTTTTAGAGCGAAGCCCATATTTTCGGCAACGGTCATGTGTGGGTAAAGCGCATAGGACTGGAAGACCATTGCGATATCGCGATCTTTTGGTGCGACATTTGTTACATCGCGATCACCGATAAGAATTCGACCACCGTCGATTTCTTCTAGACCAGCAAGCATGCGAAGTGATGTTGACTTTCCGCATCCTGATGGTCCGACTAGTACTAAGAACTCACCATCTGCGACGGTGAGGTTGAGCTTATCTACCGCAGGAGTTGTGGTTCCTGGATAGATACGTGAAGCATTTTCAAATACGACTGATGCCATTTTTTTCACTTTCCTTATCCGGGCAGGTACGTGCCCGACGATCCGTGGAGTAAGGCGCTGGTCAGTTGACCAGCGTGGCTAAGGGTATGTCAGCGGCAGGCGAGAGGCAATTGCGCTCGGTAGACTTCTCCCATCATGGAAAGTGACCCGAGTACCCCTCTAATTAGCTCCATCCTGATTGTTGTAGGCCTCATCGTTACTGGCGGACTTTTTGTAGCTGCCGAAATTGCGCTTATCTCACTTCGCGAAAGTCAGGTTAAACAATTAGCGCTGCGCGGAAAGCGCGGAGCAATCGTTGCCAAATTAGCAGCAAATCCCAATCGATTACTTGGAGCGCTCCAGGTTGGTGTCACACTTACAGGTTTTCTCTCCGCTGCATTAGGCGCAGAAAAACTTGGCGTTTATGTAATTCCATGGCTAGAAGACCTTGGCGTGCCAACGAAATCTGCAGCCACCACTTCACTCATTGGCGTTACCCTAGTCATTGCATACTTCTCACTTGTATTCGGTGAACTCGTTCCTAAACGATTGGCGCTCTTTCGCACTGAGCAGATTGCGCTCGCATCTGCAATATTTATTGATTTCGTAGCAAATCTTTTCCGACCAATTATTTGGGTTCTCTCTCATTCAACAAACCTTGTCGTTCGCCTCTTTGGTATTGATCCAAGAGAGCAGCGCACAGCCATATCTGAAGAAGAGCTACTTGATCTTGTTGCTGGCCATGCTGCTCTTACCGATGAAGAACGAGATATTGTGGAAGAGGTATTTAACGCTTCAGAGCGACAAGTGCACGAAGTCATGGTTCCTCGCACAGAAGTAGATTTCATGGATGCTTCATTGACTGTTGGAAAAGCAATTGCACTTGCTATCGAAAAGGCACACTCTCGCTATCCGGTCGTGCGAGGTTCATCTGATGAAGTTATTGGCTTTATCCATGTTCGCGATCTATTAGATACCAACCTCGCTAATTCAAGCGCAAAGATTCAAGAGCTTGCTCGAAACATCATGTATCTGCCGGGGACAAAAGCAATTTTGCCAGCCTTGACTGAGATGCGAAAGCAACGCCAGCACCTTGCCATAGTTCTAGATGAGTACGGCGGCACCGATGGCATTATTACCCTGGAAGATCTGGTCGAGACTTTAATTGGCGATATTCGCGATGAATATGATTCTGATGATGTAGAAATTTCAGAGGAATCACACACTGGCGATTTCGAAATTGATGGCCTGATTTCACTGGAGGACTTACATGAAGAGTCCGGAGTTGAGTTGCCCGAAGGCCCATATGAGACCGCAGGCGGATTTGTCATGCACTACTTGGGTCGTATTCCTGTTGAGCAGGACATCGTTGGAGTAAATGGAGTGCGAATTACCGTGCTCTCCATGGAAGGCAAGCGAGCTGGTCGGCTATTAATCTCACGTAACTACTAAGGCGTGCGAGAATTACACCCATGAAGCGCGTCTTGTCAGGAATTCAACCCACCAGTGATTCCTTCCACCTCGGAAATTATCTTGGCGCCGTAAAGCAGTGGGTTGAGCTACAAGATGGCCACGATGCTTTCTACTGCATCGTTGATCTCCATGCTCTCACTGTTGAGACAGATCCAGCACTTCTTCGAAAGCGCACACTCGCATCCGCTGCGCAATTACTCGCACTCGGTATCTCACCTGATAAATCAACGCTCTTTGTTCAATCTCAAGTTCCGCAACATAATCAACTGGGCTGGATTATGGAGTGCCTCACTGGTTTTGGCGAGGCAAGCCGCATGACGCAATTTAAAGATAAATCTTCTAAATCTGGCGCCGATTCTTCGCGCGTTGCTCTCTTTACATATCCCATGCTGCAAGCTGCAGATATCTTGCTCTATCAGGCGCACTATGTTCCAGTCGGTGAGGACCAACGTCAGCACATCGAACTCACTCGCGATTTAGCAGGTCGATTTAATTCACGCTATGGCCAGACATTCCAATTACCGGAAGCATATATTTTAAAGACCGCCGCGAAAATTAATGATATTCAAGAACCCACTGCCAAAATGAGTAAGTCATCAGGAGCCGTGGCTGGCGTCATTGAGATTATGGATTCACCGGATGCTAACCTTAAAAAGATTAAGAGCGCCGTCACTGATGCTGGTCGCGAAGTCACATTCGACGCGGTCGAAAAGCCTGGCATTAGCAACTTGCTTACTATCCATTCAGCGCTCTCTGGTAGAACAATTACCGAACTTGAAAATGAATTTGCTGGCAAGGGTTACGGTGATTTCAAGGGTGCTGTGGCAGAGGTAGTTGTTGAATACCTGCGCCCAATTCGCACACGAGCACTTGAGCTCCTGGAAGATGAAACACATCTGCTAGATATCTTGCACCACGGATCAGCTAAGGCCCGCACGGTTGCAGAAGCAACTCTGAAAGAGACATATAAGAACCTCGGAGTAGTTCTTTAATGAAGCTGCAGTTTGCACTCGCTGTTGCTCTTATTTTTGGCGTACTCACACCTGCGCCTAGTTCTGCGGACTCAGTCACCATTGGAGTTGCCTATGATCTTGGTGGACGCGGAGATAAATCATTTAATGATGCCACTGCAGCAGGGTTAGAGAAAGCCAAGAAATCGCTCGACTTTGATATTGAAGCAGTTGTTACCGATGGCACCTCTGAAGATCGTGACAAGCGAATTCGTAGCTTGATTGCAAAGAAGTGTGCTCTCATCATCGCTGTCGGCGGTGGATATGGCCCAGCGCTGCAAGCCCTCGCCTTTGAATTTCCCGACACCCAATTTGCCATCATCAATGATGCCAGCGTTGCTGCAGTCAATGTCAGCTCTGTTATTTTCGCCGAAACTCAAGGAGCCTACCTAGCCGGTTTTAGCGCCGCACAAATTTCACAGACTGGCAAAGTTGCCATGATTGCCAATGCAAATCAGGCAGATTTATTTAAAAATGGTTTCTCAGCTGGAGTTTTAGCTAGCAAGAAGAGAGTGATTCCTATCGTGAAATATGTTTCTGGCTCTTACTCATTGGCGGCAAGTCAGGTTATTTCTGTCGGCGCAGATGTCATTTACTTGAGCACTCAAGGTTCAGATGCTGAAGTCTTTAAAGTCATTGTCACAAATAATGTGAAGAAGAGTTCCAAGAAAGTTTCACTCATTAACATCGAGCCAGATCAATACTTGGCAGTGACAAACCAAACCAAGAAGTATTTGGCTGCCACAGTTGTAAAGCGAGTGGATAAGGCAATTGTGGACATCATCTCCAAATCTCTTGCAGGTGATCAGTTTCTGGATTATCTCGACCTCGATGCTGGCCTATTTGGCAGCCGATATGGCATCAATGGCGGCGGAATCGAATTCACAGTCCGCTCCAAGGAGCTGCTAGCTAAAAGTGATGCAATTAATATTGCAGCCGCAGTGGCTGAAAAAATCACCGCATAGCACTCAACTTCAACTTTAGAGTTTTCCTAATTGTTACGTGCCACGCCCACTCATTTGCGCCTCAATTCTTGGGGATTATCAGCATCAACTACTAGGCTCGGGCAAAAGCAACACTCAATCATTCCTTGGAGGAACCTTGAAAAAGAAATTAGCATTCATGGCGATACTTGCATCGACTGCCCTGTTAATCAGCGGCTGTAGTGCGTCAAGCGAAAGTGCTGGAGCTAAAGCATGTCTTGCTCTGGACACAGGTGGCGTAGATGACAAGTCATTTAACGCATCAGCTTGGGCTGGAGCTCAGGCTGCAGCTGAAGAGAACTCAGATATCGAAGTTAAGTATCTTGCTGCAGCAACCGATGCAGATTACGCACCAAACATTAAGAAGCTTGTAGATGAGGGATGTACAACAATTATTGGCGTTGGCTTCCTTATTAATGGCGCAATCATTGAAGGTGCTAAGGCGAACCCAGATGTTAAGTTCGCAATCGTTGACCAGGATGGTGAAGATCACGGGCCTGATGGATCAGTCTATCCAGGAACCAAATTTGATAACTTGAAGCCAATTCAATTCTCTACAAATGAGTCAGCTTTCCAAGCAGGTTACCTTTCAGCGGGAGTTTCGAAGACCGGAACTGTTGCTACATACGGTGGACTTAACATTCCGCCAGTCACAATCTTCATGGATGGGTTTGCTCGCGGCGTAGCGCACTACAACGAAGTTAAGGGCAAGTCTGTAAAGGTCCTTGGTTGGGATACAGCTAAGAAGGACGGCACATTTGTTGGAGGGTTCTCTGACTCCGCAAAGGCACTGCAAATCTCTAAGAACTTCGAGCAACAGGGTGCAGACATAATCTTCCCAGTTGCTGGTGGACTTGGTGGAGCAACTGCAGGTAATTCAATTGCCTCAAAGAAGTCATATGTAATCTGGGTTGACACAGATGGTTACGTGGCTGCTTCTCAGTACAAGCAGGTACTTCTTTCCTCAGTAGTTAAGGGTGTAGATACATCTGTCAAGGAAGTAATTCTTGAAGCAGCTGCAGGAACATTTACAGCTACCGGTTACCAGGGCAATCTTGAGAATGGTGGAACCTATTTGGCTCCGTACTATGATCTTGCAGATATGGTTTCTGCAGAACTCAGCGATGAAATTTCAGCACTTGGTGATGCAATTAAATCAGGTGAGGTCGCTGTTCAGTAATCTGTAAAGGACCGATTTTAAGTCCAGCAAATGGGACTAGTGATTATTCACTAGTCCCATTTGCTTTGTATAAACCAAATTACAGAGTAGATTTACGCTATGTCTCTTGAACTCCGTGGTATCACCAAGCGATTTGGTGAGTTGACCGCGAATGATTCAATTAGTTTAAGAGTTGAATCAGGCGAAATCCACGCGCTACTTGGTGAAAATGGCGCCGGCAAATCTACGCTTATGAATATCGTTTACGGGCTCTTAGCGCCGGATGAAGGCAAAATTCTAGTTGATGAGAAGGAAATTACAATTAATTCACCGCTCGATGCCCTTGCCGCTGGAATCGGAATGGTGCATCAACATTTTATGCTTATTCCGGTATTTACAGTCGCTGAAAATATTGTTCTAGGCCACGAAAAGGTTAAAGGGTTTGGGTTCCTCGATTTGGAAGCGGCCAAGAGAGAGATAATTCGAGTATCTGCCGAGTTTAATTTTGATGTTGACCCTGATGCCTTGATTGAGGATTTGCCGGTAGGGATCCAGCAGCGGGTAGAGATCATTAGAGCTCTCATTTATAACGCAAAGGTGCTCATCTTGGATGAACCTACGGCGGTGTTAACCCCGCAGGAGACAGATGAACTCCTTCGAAATATGAGGAAACTTCGGGATCAAGGCACGGCAATAATCTTCATCACTCATAAGTTACGTGAAGTGCAAGAAGCCGCAGATAAGATCTCCATTATTCGCCGCGGTAAGGTTGTAGCGACGGCGTCACCTGAGACTTCACAAGAGGAACTCGCCTCGCTTATGGTTGGCCGACCAGTCTCACTTGAAATTGAAAAAGCTGCTCCGTCATTTGGCCCCGTAATTCTCGATGTGGAGAATTTAACTATTCGAGACCACACGGGTAGAGCGCTTGTCTCTGATATTTCATTTTCTATCCGGGCTGGAGAAATTTTGGCAGTTGCGGGCGTGCAAGGAAACGGCCAGAGCGAGCTAGCAGAGGCGATTATTGGATTACAGGACCATGTAGATGGAAAAATCACTTTAGCGGGAGAGGATATTTCGAAGTTTTCTGTGAGAAAAGCCCTGCATGCAGGAATTGCGTTCGTTCCTGAATCACGAGAAGAGGATGGATTGATATCTTCATTTAGCATTGAAGAGAATCTCATCCTCGATTTACATGACCTCCCTCCTTTTGCTAAAGGTCCAGTTATTTCTCAGAGCGTAGTTTCAGAAAATGGAGCATCTAGGGTTACTGAGTTTGATATCCGTGCGCAATCACCAAAAGATTCAGCGTCTTCACTTTCTGGTGGGAATAAGCAGAAGGTTGTCCTTGCCCGTGAATTATCTCGACCAGTGAAACTAGTAGTCGCCTCACAGCCCACTCGTGGATTAGATGTTGGATCAATCGAGTTTGTACACGAAAGAGTCATTGCAGAACGTGATTCAGGGCGTGCAGTTCTTCTCTTCAGTACCGAACTAGACGAAGTTATTTCCTTGGCAGATAGAATTGCAGTGATCTATCGAGGCAAGTTTATTGCAATCGTACCGGCAACAACTTCAAGAGAAGAGCTTGGATTATTGATGGCAGGGGTAAAGAGATGAAGCACCTTTTTCAAAGAATCTCAAGGAAACTAGCCCTTCCATTGTTGGCATTTGCTTTGGCGCTCCTAGTGAGTGGCCTGCTTGTTGCATTCTCTGATTCAGAAGTGTTGGCGCTTAAATCCTCTCCTTTACAGATGCTGGCTAAGGCATTTGCTACGGCTGGTGGTGCTTTCGCGGCGCTATGGCAAGGTTCGGTTTTCGACCCAAATCTGACTCGCAATGGATACTGGAATGGCTTCTACCCACTCTCAGAGACAATTGTTGCCGCATCGCCTTTAATTCTCACAGGACTTTCTGTGGCGCTAGCCTTTCGCGCAGGACTATTTAATATTGGAGCCCAAGGACAATTTATTGCAGGTGCAATTGGAGCAAGTTTTGTTGGATTTTATTTCGATCTTCCGGTTATAATTCATGCACTTGCGGCCATCCTGGCTGCAGTAATTGCTGCCGGAATTTACGGTGGATTTGTGGGCCTACTAAAGGCACGTACTGGTGCGCACGAAGTTATCGTCACAATTATGCTTAATTACGTAGCAGGATACTTTTTGCTTTGGCTTTTAAGCACCGAAACTTTTCTGCGACCAGGTCGTCAAGACCCACTTGCACCCGAAGTTGCGCTCACGGCGAGATTACCCAAGCTTTTTGGCGCAGATCTCAGAGCAAACCTCGGATTTATCATCGCTTTAGCGGTAGCTGCCCTGGTCTGGTGGCTTCTACAACGAAGCACTTGGGGATTTAGATTTCGCGCAGTTGGAGCCAATTCAGTTGCGGCCAAGACTGCAGGTATATCAGTTGGACGAACTACGACCACGGTGATGTTTATCGCAGGTGCTCTTGCTGGTCTGGGCGGTGCAGTGCAGATACTTGGTTCTGAACCAGCACTCACGGCTGGGGTTGGTGGAACTTTTGGATTCGATGCAATCACTGTCGCCTTACTTGGACGCGCCACCCCTATAGGCACAGTATTTGCTGCTCTACTTTTTGGTGCTCTTCGGGCTGGCGGGCTAGAGATGCAGGCGAGTACAGAAACACCGCTGGATCTAGTACTCGTAATTCAAGCTCTCGTTGTCCTCTTTATTGCTGCACCAGCTCTGGTTAAGGCAATTTTCAGATTAAGGAATCTTGACCAAGGAGCGACAATCTCTTCGAAGGGATGGAATGGTTGATGGCAAAGATTAGCTTGCGCACAATGTCCGTTCCGGAGAGACGAAAATTCCGTGGGGTCATCACAATGGGTGTACTAGGAATTTTTGCACTCGTCGTCTTTGCACTCCTGCCGGAAAAAAGCCAGCCTGTCACCTACGGCTTCATCTTAGGTAAGGAATGGGTGCTGCTTGAGAAGTGGGTAGTCGACTCCAAATCTGGCGCCTTACTCTTCGCCATCCTGTCAGTAGCCACTGCACTTGTTGCCTTGGGCCTCTTTAAGATGAGGAGACATTCAAGAATTATCAGTCTTGTTTTTGGTTCTACATTTCTTATGTCTTTTCTTTGTTGGGCAGCTGCAGGAAAGTTCATTCCTCTTACAGGTCTCTTACAAGGAGGTTTACTACTCTCCGTTCCACTTATTTTTGGGGCGATGGCTGGTGTGCTATCAGAACGATCTGGAGTTATCAATATTGCAATCGAAGGACAGCTTCTAGCTGGGGCTTTTGCCTCAGGTGTTATTGCTTCACTCCTAAACAATAATTGGTGGGGATTGCTCTTTGCTCCCATAGCTGGAGCAATGATTTCTCTCCTTCTTGCGATTTTTGCAATTAGATACGGAATTGATCAGGTAGTGCTCGGATTTGTTCTCAATGTTTTGGTAATTGGATTAACTAGCTTTCTCTACAAGAAACTTCTTATTCCATATCAAAGCGAATGGAATTCAGCCACGGCATTTGCTCCCATAGAGATCCCTCTGCTTTCGCAGATTCCAGTTATTGGGCCAATCTTTTTTGCCCAAAGCATAATTGTTTACCTAATGTATATTTTCGTAACCATTATTCACATTGCGCTATTTAAGAGCAGGTGGGGTCTTCGAACGCGCGCTGTCGGCGAGCATCCAACTGCCGCAGAATCCGTTGGAATCAAAGTAAACGCAGTTCGATTTAAAAACGTGATATTGGCGGGTGCTATTGCAGGTCTTGGTGGTGCCTTCTTCACTTTAGGTGCAGTTGGATCTTTCAGTAAGGAGATGACTGCAGGTAAGGGCTTTATCGCCTTAGCTGCGCTCATCTTTGGCCGCTGGAGCCCCATGGGCGCAGTAGCAGCTGCTTTGATCTTTGGCTTCGCTGATAATCTCCAAGGGTTACTCACAATTATTGGCACACCAATTCCATCTGAATTTATGTTGATGGCGCCATACATCGCGACAATCATCGCCGTCTCAGGATTTATTGGAAAAGTTCGAGCGCCGGCGGCAGATGGAATTCCGTATAAACGTGGTGGAGGCTCGCACTAATGAATATTTATTGGGATGTCCTGCACGCCGAAGCGATGACCGCGATGAAGAAGGCATATGTTCCGTACTCAAAGTTTCCAGTAGGCGTGGCAGCACTTGTGGATGATGGAAGAATTGTCACCGGATGCAATGTTGAGAATGCTAGTTATGGTCTTACCTTATGTGCTGAATGTGGGCTGGTCTCATCACTGATTGCATCAGGTGGAGGCCGTCTTGTGGCATTTGCTTGCGTGGATATCTCAGGAAATCCATTGATGCCGTGTGGACGCTGTCGCCAGTTATTGCAAGAACATGGCGGCTCTACACTACAAATGATGACCGATCAGGGTGTAAAGACTCTGGGAGATTTACTTCCATGGGCTTTTGGACCTGAGGAAATTGAGAATCGTCTTTCATGATTGAGCCTTTTGCAGCTGTAGAAATTATTTCAGCTAAGCGAGACCGGAACGAACTCAGCGATAAACAAATCGATTGGGTCATTGATGCATACACCCGTGGCGTAGTTGCAGATGAACAGATGTCGGCGCTACTCATGGCAATTCTGCTAAATGGTATGAACTCGCGCGAAATATCACGTTGGACCAATGCCATGATTAATAGCGGTGAACGTATGGATTGGTCGATGCTTGATCGCAAGACCGCAGATAAGCATTCCACTGGGGGAGTTGGGGACAAGATCACTCTGCCTTTGGCGCCACTTGTTGCAGCATGTGGAGGCGCAGTTCCTCAGTTATCTGGTCGTGGACTTGGCCATACTGGTGGAACTCTCGACAAACTTGAATCTATTCCTGGATGGCGGGCATCGCTTTCGAATGATGAAATGCTCAAAGTATTGCAAGAGACCGGTGCCGTAATTTGCGCTGCCGGTGCTGGATTAGCACCGGCTGATAAGAAGCTCTATGCGCTACGTGATGTCACCGCAACAGTGGAGGCAATTCCGCTGATTGCATCATCGATTATGAGTAAGAAAATAGCCGAAGGAACTTCGGCCCTGGTACTTGATGTGAAGACGGGCAGTGGTGCCTTTATGTCAGATCCTAAGAAAGCATCAGAGTTAGCTCGCACCATGGTGCAACTGGGAACGGATGCCGGAGTAAAGACTCGCGCATTAGTCACTGCGATGGATGTGCCACTGGGGCTGACTGCAGGTAACGCGCTAGAGGTGCGTGAATCTGTTGAGGTATTAGCAGGTGGTGGCCCCAGCGATGTTGTGGAGTTAACGATTTTACTTGCACGCGAAATGATTGATGCCGCTGGAATTGTTGGAAAAGATCCGGAAGTTGCACTCAAAGATGGCAGTGCAATGGATCATTGGCGCAGAATGATTAGCGCACAAGGTGGAGACCCGGTTGCAGCGTTGCCAGTAGCGCGAGAAAGACACGTTCTCGCCGCGGCTCACAGCGGAACAGTGACCACTATGGATGCGATGAAAGTGGGCGTCAGCGCATGGCGCTTAGGTGCGGGGCGTTCTAAGCAGGGCGAGAGGGTCCAGGCGGGTGCTGGAATCGAGTTACATGCAAAGCCAGGGGATTACATCACCGCAGGTGCACCGCTGATGACCTTACATACAGATGAACCGGCGAGATTTGAGCGCGCTTTAGAGATTCTAGAAGGTGCTGTCACAATAGTCGAAGGTGGAACCGTCAATCGACTACCACTAGTTTTGGAGAGAATCGAAGGATGAGTAACATCACCAAGAAGCCAACTGCTGATCAGGTAAAGCGTTTGCCTAAGGCGTTGCTGCACGATCACCTCGATGGCGGACTGCGCCCACAAACAATTATTGATATTGCGAAAGAGATTGGCCATGAACTTCCAACATATGACGCGGTAGAGCTTGCTGAATGGTTTAGGTCATCATGTGATTCAGGCTCACTCGTTCTCTACTTAGAAACTTTTGCTCACACAGTTGCCGTGATGCAACGTAGGCAAGATATTGTCCGAGTCGCACGCGAATGCGCCGTTGACCTTGCGCGCGATGGTGTTGTGTATGCCGAAGTTCGAATGGCACCTGAACTCATTACCGAAAAAGGTTTGACGCTGGCGCAAGCCATAGAAGCAATCCTGGAAGGTTTCCGTGCTGGTGAAGCTGAAGCAAAGGGTGAAGGAAACACAATTCGCGTCATGGCCCTGCTCTGCGGGATGCGCCAAAATCAACTCTCACAAGTAGTTGCAGAACTTGCAGTGAAGTATCGCGATCAAGGTGTTGTTGGCTTTGATATTGCAGGGCCAGAAGATGGATTTCCACCCAGTGATCAGCTCGACACCTTTGAATATCTACGCCGCGAAAATGCCCACTTCACTATTCACGCAGGTGAGGCCTACGGCCTGCCATCTATCTGGGAAGCGATTCAATTGTGTGGAGCAGAACGCTTAGGTCACGGTGTTCGTATCACCGACGATATCGATTTTAATCACACACCAGCCCGGCTAGGTCGACTCTCGTCCTATGTCAGAGATCGCCGAGTGCCACTAGAGATGTGTCCATCTTCGAATATTCAAACAGGTGTTGCAGATTCATTCGCCCACCATCCGCTGGCAAAGCTAGCCAAACTACGTTTTAGAGTGACCATCAATACTGATAATCGCTTGATGTCGGCGACTTCTATGTCGCGAGAAATGAATGAGATGGTCAATCAATGCGATTGGACCTTCCAAGATTTGCAGCGCGTGACAATTAACGCGCTGAAGAGCGCCTTCATTCCCTTTGAAGAACGGCTATCGATTATCGAGAACGTTGTGAAACCACAGTATGCCAAGATTTCAGAGGAGTGAGTTCTCTACACGCCTACTGAGTGCCAGACAGTTTTGGATTCCATAAAGGCAATAATTCTTGACGGGCTATGACCATTACTAAATGCATGAATCCGCTTTAAGTTCTCAGCCCCAGCTACCTTGAGTTCTCCGTGTTTTTTCTTGTTGATGCCAGAGATATCAAAACCATCAATATCCATATGAGATGCGGCCCACGGGGCAAGCTCATCAAGTGATCCGGTCAGGATATTAATGACTCCAGCCGGTAGGTCACTAGTTGCCAATACTTCGGCGAAAGTCATGGCTGGAACTGCAAGTGAAGCAGGAACAAGAACAACAGTTGTATTACCTGACACTACTGCAGCGGCGATTGCATCGATGAAATCGATAAAGCTCACATCAGAAGCGATGGCAATCACACCTTGCGGCTCAGAGATTGAAAAATTGAAGAATGGACCAGCGACCGGATTTGTGGCGCCGCTGACCGCTTGAAGTTTGTCACTCCATCCCGCATACCAAACCCAGCGATCAATAGCATCGGTCACTTGCGCCTTAGCCTTAAGCGCGGTTATTTGAGAAGTAAGTGCAATTTCAGATTCAAATTGTTCTGCTCTTCCTTCGAGCATTTCAGCGATGCGATAGAGAATTTGCCCACGGTTGTAGGCAGTGGCCTTTGACCATCCTGATTGCGCAGCGCGCGCCGCGGTAACTGCATCACGCAGATCTTTACGTGATGCGAGTGCTGGGTTAGCAATGAAATCCCCATTCTTAGCACTTACTTCAAATACGCGGCCAGATTCACTACGGGCAAATGCACCATTGATGAAGAGTTTGTAGGTCTTCTTCACATCAACACGAGGCTGCTTCTTAGTAGCCATTTACTTCGCCCCAGTCTCTTTGCCATTTTTTAAATATGCAGCAAGGCCGTGCTTGCCACCTTCGCGACCCCATCCAGATTCTTTATAGCCTCCGAATGGCGATGCTGGATCAAATTGATTAAAGGTATTTGCCCAGATAACTCCAGCTTTGAGGTGTTGGCTAGCCCAGAAAATTCGTGAGCCTTTCTCGCTCCAGATACCGGCAGATAGCCCAAATGGAGTGTTATTTGCCTTATCGATAGCTTCCTGGGGAGTTCTAAAGGTTAATACTGAGAGAACTGGCCCAAAGATTTCTTCCTTTGCGATTCGGTTAGCTTGAGTGACACCGGTAAAGATTGTTGGGGCAAACCAGAAACCTGTATCAGGCAGATTGCACTGTGGGCTCCAACGTTGCGCTCCCTCAGCATCTCCAACTGCTGAGAGCTCCTTAATCTTTACCAATTGCTCCTTCGAGTTGATGGCACCGAGGTCAGTATTTTTATCGAGGGGATCCCCAACTCTAATCTTGGACATCCTGACCTTAAGTTTTTCAATCACTTCTTCAGCGATACTCTCTTGCAGAATTAACCTAGATCCGGCGCAGCAGACATGTCCCTGATTAAAGAAGATTCCATTGACGATACCTTCGACTGCTTCATCTACCGGGGCGTCATCAAAGACGATATTGGCACCCTTTCCACCTAATTCCAGGGTCGCCTTCTTATCAGTGGATGCAATAGCACGAGCAATCTTCTTTCCAACTTCAGTAGATCCGGTAAATGCAATCTTATGAATTCCTGGATGGTTCACTATCGCTGCACCAGTAGAACCATCGCCGGTGACAATATTGACCACTCCATCTGGTAGCTCTGCTTGCTGACAAACTTCGGCAAAAAGCAGGGCAGTCAGCGAGGTTGTCTCTGCTGGCTTTAGAACTACGGTGTTTCCGGTGGCAAGTGCTGGTGCAACTTTCCAAGCAAGCATCAAGAGCGGGAAATTCCAAGGAATGATTTGTCCGGCAACTCCATAAGGTTTAGGGGAGTGGCCAAGACCTGCATAATCTAATTTATCGGCCCACCCGGCATGATAGAAAAAGTGAGCGGCAACGAGTGGGATATCTATATCGCGAGTTTCACGGATTGGCTTTCCATTATCGAGAGTCTCAAGGACGGCAAACTCACGCGCACGTTCTTGCAGAATGCGAGCAATTCGATATAAATATTTTCCGCGCTCTTTACCCGAGAGCTTTGACCAACTCTTTGTATAAGCCTTCTGTGCTGCTGCAACTGCCTTATCAACATCTGAAACTCCACCGAGAGAAATAAGGCTTAGTATCTCTTCAGTCGCAGGATTGATGGTTGGGAAGTGCTTCTTTCCAGCAACAAATGAGCCGTTGATGAAGTGACCATACTTTGGCTTGATTGAGACGATCGCCTTAGATTCTGGCGCCGGTGCATACTCGAAAGTCATCTTGCGCCCATTCCTAATCAATTGATACGTAGTTAGGGCTAGCGTAGTAGCCATCTGACATTTTCATGCGTTGCATGAGCAAATCATTGAGAAGTGCGCTTGCCCCGATTCGAAATAGCTGCGGAGTTAACCAGTCAGGTCCTGCAGTCTCATTTACAAGAACCAATTGCTTAATGGCATCTTTGGTAGTTCGGATTCCACCGGCGGGCTTGACCCCAATTTTTTGTTGTGTGAGTGTGTAAAAATCGCGCACAGCTTCGAGCATCACAAGCACAACTGGTGGAGTAGCAGCAGGTGCCACCTTTCCAGTCGAAGTCTTAATGAAATCTGCCCCTGCAAGCATTGCCAGATAAGAAGCCTTTCGAACATTGTCATAAGTGACAAGTTCGCCAGTTTCAAAGATAACTTTAAGATGGGCCTTCTCACCGCAAATTTCTCGAATCTTTACAATTTCATCAAAGACCATTCCATACTTACCTGCCAAGAACGCTCCACGGTCAATCACCATATCAATCTCAGCTGCTCCCGCATTAATTGCATCTTGAGTATCTTGAATCTTCACCTCCATGGAGGCTCGGCCAGATGGAAATGCAGTGGAGACAGCGGCAACTGGAACATGTTTTCCGCCAATGGCATCTAAATGTGTGCGGGCAATTTCAACCATATCGTTATAGACACAGATTGCTCCCACACTCGGAACTGTTGGATCTGTTGGGTCAGGCCTGACTGCCTTTGAACACAGGGCGCGAACTTTTCCAGGCGTATCTGCACCTTCCAGCGTCGTTAGGTCAACCATGGATATTGCGGTATCAATTGCCCACTTCTTACTCGTTGTTTTAATGCTACGAGTTGCCAGCATTGCAGCTCTAGATTCCGCGCCGACTTGATCAACGCCAGATAGTTGATCTAAGAATTTAAGAAGAGTTTTCTCAGATCCATCAACTAGGCCATAGAAACTCATGAAAGGAATTCTTTCAGAGGTTGGCGAATCTCGTCGAGTATTTTCTGTGACTCACCTGACGTCGCAGTCACGACTTCGATGTAGCACTTGATTTTCGCCTCCGTGCCTGAGGGGCGCACAATGACTCGAATTCCTCCAGCAAGCCAGATTCGCAGCCCATCTGTTGGTGGTAAACCATTTGTAGGAGTAGCTAAATCATCGATGGCTTCAACGCTGCGCCCGGCAATCTCTCGCGGTGGGTTCTGACGTAGCCGTGCCAGTAGATGAGTAATTACCGATAGATCAGAGACGCGGATTGAAATCTGCTCAGTGCCATGAAAACCATGGCGGGCCCAAACTTCGTTGAGCAGGTCAGAAAGAGTTAGCCCTTCGCGCTTTAAATCCGCTGCAATCTGGGCCAAGAAGATTGCTGCCGATATGCCATCTTTATCATTAACATTTTCGGAGTCAACGGCGTAACCAATTGCCTCTTCATATCCAAAAGCTAGATCCTCAATCTTTGCCAGCCACTTAAAGCCGGTAAGGACTTCCTTGTGGTCGATTCCATAATGCGCACTGATTTTCTGTAGTGCTGAGGAAGAGACGATAGAAGTTGCGAATGTTCCAGATGGCTTAGTGCGGGCAATCCATTCGCCGAAGATTATTCCCAGCTCATCCCCGCGCAGCATTCGCCAGCCAGTTTTTGGATCATTGATCGCCACCGCGCATCGATCAGCATCTGGGTCATTAGCAATCACAAGTTCTGCGCCAAAATCGCGAGCTTTTTTCAGAGCTAAATCAATTGCGCCAGGTTCCTCCGGGTTGGGAAAGGCAACTGTAGGAAAATCTGGATCTGGTGTGCATTGCTCATCAACCAGTATTAGCGTCGCAAATCCGGCATGGTTAAACACGCGCTGCACAGTCTCGGTTCCAACACCGTGCATTGCGGTATAGACAATCTTGATATCTCCTGGGCGAGGCGCTAACTGCGCGGTGCGCATCACATATTCGGTGATTACTTCTTCACCAACTATCGTCCAATTCTTTCCACGAGGGTGTGACTTCAAAGATTTCACCAAAGTGATTTCATTTGAAATCAACTGATCGGTGGGGCTAATAATTTGCGAGCAGGCGTAGTTAATCCCATCTGCACTAGGTCCTACATAAACCTTGTAACCATTATCTTCTCTAGGATTGTGGCTAGCGGTAACCATAATTCCGATATCGCACTTCAAATACTGCGTAGCAAATGCCAATACTGGTGTTGGAAGCGGACGAGGTAGAAGGTATACATCCATGCCAGCACCACTCATGATTGATGCGGTCTCCTGGGTAAATTCAGCCGATCCATGACGGGCATCTTGACCGACAACCACAGATTTCATTCCATGAGATTTCATATAGGCAGCGATTCCTGCTGCTGTGCGCCCGACAACTGCGCGGTTCATAGATGAAGGACCGGGCCCTACCGGCCCACGTAAACCTGCCGTACCAAATTGCAGAAATCCATTGAAATACTTCTTAAGTAATTCTTCATCACCGGCAGCAAGTGCTCTCTGAAGTTCGCCAGCTGTCTGTGGATCTGGGTCATCGGCTATCCATGCCTCTACCTCTGCCTTGAGTGATGCATCCATAAGAAGAGAATAACTGTCTTATACGAGCTTCGGAATTGTTGTCGCAAGCAGTGATCCCATGCGACTGGCAGCAGCTTTACCAGCCGCAATGACTTCTTCATGGTTTAACTTTTCACCAGTCACACCAGCTGCAGCATTTGTCACTAAGGAAATACCCAAAACTTCAGCACCGAGTGCGTGGGCAGCAATTGCTTCCGGAACTGTAGACATTCCCACTAAATCAGCGCCCATGGTGCGCATCATAAGAATCTCTGCCGGAGTTTCATAGGTTGGCCCGCGCCAGTGAACGTAGACACCCTCGGCAAGAGATGAATCTTCCTTCTTAACAATCTCACGAATTCGCTTGCTATAAAGATCTGTGAGATCAATAAATGTCGCACCTGAAAGTGGTGAGGCGGCGGTGAGTGAAATATGGTCACGAATAATCACTGGTTGGCCAACCTGGTAGGAGGTATTTATCCCACCGCATGCATTGGTCAGAATGACAACCTTGCAACCAGCTTTGACTGCAGTGCGTACGCCGTGCACAACTGGCTCCATGCCCTTGCCTTCATACAAGTGTGTGCGACCAAGAAAAACCAGCGCTCGTATCGTTTTGCCATTTTCGCTCAACTCGTATGAGCGAACTTTTCCAGAGTGACCTTCTACCGCCGGTGCTAAGAATCCAGTGAGTTCATCGGCGTTGCATTCAAAGGCTGGAGTACCGAGTGCATCGGCGGCGCCCACCCAACCTGAACCCATAACCAATGCAACATCGTGTGCGGGCACACCTGTGCGCTGGGCAATCTCCTTCGCCGCCTGTGTAGCTGCGGCGAGGGGATCAGAGTAGAGAAGTTCGGTTGAAGTCATGCCTGAATAATGTCACAGAGAACTGTTCCGCTAGCGACAGTCTCACCGATTACCGCTTTTAAGTTGGTAATCACACCGCTCTTATGCGCGCTAAGTGGCTGCTCCATCTTCATCGCTTCCAGCACAAAGATTAGCTCGCCTGCCTCAACGCTTTGACCTTCTGCAACGGCAATCTTTACCACTGTTCCTTGCATAGGAGAGGCAAGTCCGGTTCCAGTTGAACCGGTGGCCGAAGATTGCTTTGCCCGATGGCGCTTAACTACTGGCTCTGGTGTGTGGACCAGAATCTCAAATCGTTTTCCATTTACTTCAGCAACTAATTTCTCGGCAGCCACCTTGGTCTGAATTTCTGCCACAACAGATTCAAATGCTGGAATATCGTTAGTAAATTCATTTTCGATATAACTGGTGTAGACCTTGAACTTTTCGGTAAATGCCGGGTCTTGCAGAATTGCGCGGTGAAACGGTAGCGCCGTTGCTAATCCGCCGACTTCAAACTCTGCAAGTGCGCGACGAGCACGCTCAATAGCTTCCTTACGAGTTGCACCTGTAACAATGAGTTTGGCAAGAAGTGAATCGAAGTTTCCACCAATAACATCGCCATTACGGAATCCTGCATCGACCCGAACCCCAGGACCGGTAGGAATATTCCATGAAGTAATACGGCCAGGAGCTGGCAAGAATGAGCGCCCTGGATCTTCGCCATTGATGCGGAATTCAATAGAGTGCCCACGCACTACCGGATCATCAAAACCTAAGCTTTCACCCATTGCGATGCGGAACTGTTCGCGCACTAAGTCAAGACCAGTCACTTCTTCAGAAACTGGGTGCTCCACCTGAAGACGAGTATTTACTTCTAAGAATGAAATCGTTCCATCTTGTCCAACCAGGAATTCACAGGTGCCGGCGCCGATATAGCCGGCTTCCTTCATGATTGCCTTACTCGAGCGGTAGAGCTCTTCATTCTGAGCATCTGTGAGAAATGGTGCTGGCGCTTCTTCCACAAGTTTTTGATGGCGACGTTGTAAAGAACAGTCTCGAGTTGAGACAACAACAGCGTGACCATGTTTATCAACTAGCACTTGAGTTTCAACGTGGCGTGGCTTATCTAAGTAACGTTCGACAAAGCACTCACCGCGGCCGAAGCCTGCAATTGCTTCCCGCACAGCAGAGTCATAGAGCTCTGGGATTTCTTCCATTGTGCGAGCAACTTTGAGGCCGCGACCGCCACCACCAAATGCAGCCTTAATGGCGACAGGGAGTCCGTGTTCCTTGGCAAATGCCAATACTTCGTCATGACCAGTAACAGGATCATTTGTACCTGCAACAAGTGGCGCACCAGCAGCTGCAGCAATACGACGAGCTGAAACTTTATCGCCCAGTGCGCTAATTGCGGCAGGGGGAGGTCCAATCCAGATAAGTCCTGCATCAAGGACAGCTTGGGCAAAGGCAGCATTTTCGGAGAGGAATCCATAGCCAGGGTGGACGGCATCAGCCTTTGCTTCTTTTGCAAGTGCGATAATTTTTGGAATATTTAGGTAGGTTTCCTTGGCAAGTGTTCCATTGAGTGAGTAAGCAAAGTCGGCGCTCTGTGCATGCAGCGCATCACGATCTTCTTCTGAGTACATGGCAACGCTTTCAAGGCCGTGGTCTTTGCAGGCACGAATAACGCGTAAGGCAATTTCGCCTCGGTTAGCAATTAGAACGCGCTTCATGACATCTCCTTCACCTGAGGCCAAGAATATCCAAGTTGCTGCATTGCCTTACGAAGAAAGGGCATCGATATACCGACAACATTGGTGTAATCGCCTTCAATAACCGGAATAAATGGCGACCCGAAGCCATCGAGAGTAAATCCTCCAGCCACATGCAGTGGCTCCTCTGATGCAACATAATCTGCAATCTCTTCATCGGTCATCTCTGAAAATGTCACCTTTGTGGTTACACGGTCGGCAATTTCGATACCTTTCTCGGTATCAATAACGCAGTGACCTGTGTGCAGTAGCCCAGTGCGTCCACTAATTTTCTTGGCTCGCGCAATTGCGATCTCTGGTGATCCAGGCTTTCCAAATGAGACTCCATCAACATCAAAAGTTGAATCACAACCGATGATGATGGCTGGATAATCAATCATCTCACGCACTGTATGAGCCTTTGAAACAGCGAGTGCAATAACCATGTCTTTTGGGCTCATCGCATTGAAAAAATCTGTCTCTTCATCAACATTGCTCACAATAATTATTGGCTTAAGTCCCGCATCTTCTAGAAGTCTGCGGCGGGAAGTTGATTTAGAAGCAAGGACGATACGTGGCATCACTTAAGTTTTCTGGCGCCGAAAGTAATGTGGTGGGATAAAGGTTGGCGCAATTGAGGCTGTCCAAAGACGCTTCGTTTAATCACTGGGGTGATATCAACAGATTTGTGGTTGGCTAAGACCGCTTGTAGCGCGAGTAGTTCATCTGGAGTGGGATTTCCAGATATGACCGAGAATTTCATTGCTAGAGCGGAATATTTCCGTGCTTACGTGCCGGCAAGGTATCGCGCTTAGTCTTTAAGGTACGAAAAGCCTTTGTGATGTACTGACGTGAATCCTCAGGCTCAATCACGCTATCAATAGTGCCGCGTTCTGCTGCCAGGTATGGGTTGGAAAATTTCTCGGTGTATTCAGTAATGAGTTCAGCTCTCTTAGCGTTCTGATCCTTAGATTCAGCTAACTCTTTGCGATACAAGATATTGACTGCCCCTTGCGCACCCATCACTGCAATTTCTGCTGATGGCCAAGCGAAGTTGATATCGCTACCAAGGTACTTGGAGCCCATCACGATAAATGCCCCACCATATGCCTTACGGGTAATGAGTGTGACAAGTGGAACTGATGCTTCAGCGTAGGCATAGAGCAGTTTCGCTCCACGACGAATGATTCCGTCCCACTCTTGTTCTGTGCCAGGCATAAAACCTGGAACATCTACGAGAGTAAGAATTGGAATATTAAATGCATCGCAGAAACGCAGGAATCTGGCTGCTTTTTCAGAAGAATTGATATCGAGCGTCCCAGCTAGCTGTGAAGGTTGGTTGGCGATAACTCCAATTGATTGTCCTTCAATACGCGCAAAACCCACGACGATATTTGGCGCATAGAGAGCGTGTACTTCAAGGAATTCACCTTCATCGACAAGGGCTGAAATCAGTGACTTCATATCGTATGGCTGGTTAGGGCTATCTGGGATCAAGGTATTGAGTGCAACATCGGATGCGCTCTTATCAAGGCTCTGTGTTGGCGGCAAAATTGGAGAGCCGTCCATATTATTTGATGGAAGATAGGAGAGCAGCGCTTTCACATAATCAATCGCATCAGCTTCAGAATCCGCCATGTAGTGCGAATTTCCTGACTTTGTACTGTGGGTGAAAGCACCACCGAGTTCTTCCATTTCAACATCTTCGCCAGTGACAGTTTTTATGACATCTGGTCCGGTGATGAACATATGTGAAGTTTCCTTGACCATCACAGTGAAATCTGTGAGCGCAGGTGAATATGCAGAGCCACCAGCGCAAGGACCGAGAATAAGAGAAATTTGAGGAATCACTCCTGATGAGCGAGTGTTCAGACGGAAAATCTTTCCATAACCATTAAGCGAGGCAACGCCTTCTTGAATACGAGCACCACCTGAATCGTTAATACCGATGAGGGGAATGCCTGCCTTAAGTGCAAATTCTGCAATCTTTACAATCTTCTCAGAGTGAACTTCACCGAGTGATCCACCAAAGACGGTGAAATCTTGAGAGTAGAGAGCGATTGGGCGAGCATCAACAGTTGCAGTTCCGATAATGACACCATCGCCGTATGGGCGGTTCTTATCCATCCCAAAGTTCTGAGCGCGGTGACGTGCGAACTCATCAATTTCAGTAAATGAATTGGCATCAACGAGCATCTCGATACGTTCGCGAGCCGTTCCTTTGCCCTTGGCGTGCTGTTTTTCCCGGGCTCTTTTTGAACCAGCGTCAACGGCTTCATCAATTCGCTCACGGAGGTCTTCAATTTTTCCCGCGGTAGTGTGCAGATCTGGGCTCATGAACATAAGGTACTAGTCGTGAGTACAGATACGCCAAGACCACCGCTGGATACTGCGCAGATCTCTGAAAAAATCTCGCGGTACTGGCGGGTAAGCGTGGTCGAAGTCACGGGATCAACGCAAGAAGATTTGCTCAACCGCGTGCAGCGAGCAGAGGCACGCACCGGCGATGTTCTTGTAACCAATTATCAAAGTGCTGGACGCGGAAGACTTGATAGAAAATTTGAGGCACCGCAAGCTTCAGCACTTCTCTTCTCTTTTTACATTCAACCAAAGCGGGATCAGAGTGAGTGGTCGCTCTTACCTCTGATTGTTGGTCTTAGTACAAGTTTCGCACTCTGCGCACTTGACCCTCGAGTTAGTACTTCATTGAAATGGCCTAATGATCTTTTAATCAGTGGTTTGAAAGCTGGCGGAATGATTGCTCAAAGCACTGGCAACGGCATCATTGTTGGAGTTGGAATTAACGTTGCGATGCAAGAATCAGAACTTCCCGTTACTCATGCGACTTCACTTTCCCTGCAAAATTTTGGCGAACTCAATCGCAATCTCATCTTGGCGGCATTCCTGAACGAATTCGCTAATCTTTTAGAACGCTGGGAAGCCGGTGAGGATCTTCGTCATCTCTATCTCGAACGCTGCAGCACTATTGGCGCAAAAATCCAGGCAGAACTTCCAGGCGGAGTTATCAAGAGCGGAGTCGCAGTAGGTATCAGTCCAAACGGAGAGCTGATTTTGGAAGATGGCTCACGAATTACTGCTGGAGACATCGTTCATCTACGATAAGGCAGTGAACGAGCGATTCCCAACAGTTGGCGTTATTGGCGCGGGTCAATTAGCGCGCATGATGGTTGCACCTGCATCAGCGCTCGGAATCAATCTCCTTCTCTTTGCCCAGAGCGCAGATGACTCTGCAGCTCAGATTAATAACCATGTTGTTGGTGACTACACAGATTTAGAAGCGCTTAAAAGTTTTGCTGCGCGCTGTGATGTCATTACATTTGAACACGAACTGGTGCCGCTACCAGTCATTAAAGGACTTGAAGCAGCAGGTGTACGTGTGTATCCATCATCATCGGCATTTGTATATTCGCAAGATAAAGCAGAGATGCGAAAGAAGTTGGCGGATTACCAAGTGCCAGCGTGGAAAGTCATTACCGCGACAACTGAAGTGGATCAGTATCCACTGATTGCAAAGGCTATTTCAGGTGGTTATGACGGGCGTGGAGTATGGAAGATTAATTCCCAGGATGAGTTAGCCGAAGTGTTAAAGCACACCCCAAAGTTATTGATTGAAGAGCTGATTTCATTTGATTCCGAGATTGCCGTCATGGTTGCACGCTCACCTCATGGTCAAGCAACGTCTTGGGCACCAACGCAGACGGTGCAAGAAGATGGCATCTGTACTCTGACCATCACCCCGGCACCGTGCATCTCTGATGAGATTGCAGAACAAGCGCAGAAGCTAGCGCTGGATATTGCAGCCGAAGTCGGAGTCATCGGCGTGATGGCAGTTGAGATGTTTGTAAAAGGTGATCACCTATTCATTAATGAGCTCGCAATGCGTCCACATAACTCTGGACACTGGACCATCGACGGTTCTCGAACAAGCCAATTCGAACAGCACCTGCGCGCAATACTCGATCTTCCGCTTGGTGAACCTGCCATGACTCACGAGTATGCGGTGATGGGAAATATTTTAGGTGGCGATAAAGCCGATATGTATCGTCCGTATTTACACCTCATGGCTCGAAATCCCGACCTTAAATTTCATCAATATAAGAAGGAAGTTCGACAAGGGCGTAAGATTGGTCATGTCACCGCAATCGGCTCCGACCTTCTACAATTAACCACAGATGTGCAGCATGCACGTGACTACATGAGCGGAGCAATTGATGAGTGATTCTAAAGATGTAGCGATAATCATGGGCTCTGACTCTGATTGGCCAGTCATGGAAGAAGCTGCCAAAGTCCTTGACTTATTTGGTATCTCCTATGAAGCAGATGTTATTTCTGCTCACCGCATGCCGCTAGAGATGGTTGAATTTTCACAACAGGCACAAGCAAAAGGATTTAAGGTAATTATTGCTGGCGCTGGTGGCGCAGCTCATCTACCCGGCATGGTCGCATCGCTGACAACGCTGCCGGTAATTGGAGTTCCTGTTCCGCTAAAGAATTTAGATGGAATGGATTCACTTCTTTCTATTGTGCAGATGCCTGCTGGAATTCCAGTGGCAACTGTTGGTGTGGGAAATGCAAAGAACGCAGGAATCCTTGCCGCGCGGATTCTTGGAATTTCTGATGCAGCAATCTCTGCCAAAGTTGCAGAATCCCTCAAAGCAATCAATGAAGAGGCAAAAGCAAAGGGCGCCCAGTTGAGCGCCCGTCGCAATCAAAAAACTGGTTTCTAGTCAGTTCGACCTAGTGCGTGTACGCGCCAACCAGCTGCACGCCATAGATTACGATCGAGCATATTACGACCATCGATTAAGAATTTAGATTTCACGAGTTGTCCAATTACTGATGGATCTAGTTCGCGATATTCCTTCCATTCAGTCAGGTGCAAGATAGCGTCAGCGCCTTTGACTGCATCGACTACCTTTTCTTGGTAATCAAGGTTTGGAAAACGCTTACGTGCCGGTTCAATACCCTTAGGGTCATGAACGACAACGGTTGCACCAGCTGCTTGTAGTTGAGCGGCAATATCAAGTGCTGGGGAGTCGCGCACATCATCGCTATCGGGCTTAAATGTTGCTCCTAGTATTGCAATCTTGTATTGAGTAAGGTCTTCCGAAAGATCTGCGCGCACAACATCGATGACACGTTGGCGAGCTCGCATATTGATTGCATCGATTTCGCGCAAGAATTCAAGTGCTTGATCTGCGCCAAGTTCCTGTGCGCGAGCCATAAATGCACGGATATCTTTTGGTAGACATCCTCCACCAAAGCCAATTCCTGCTTGCAAGAATCGATTACCAATTCGAGGGTCATACCCAATTGCCTTCGCCAGTACTGTGACATCTCCGCCGGCTGCCTCGCAGACTTCAGCCATAGCGTTGATAAATGAAATCTTTGTCGCAAGAAATGAGTTAGCGGCAACTTTGACTAGCTCTGAAGTGGGTAGATCTGCCCTAATCCACGGAGTCCCGAGATCAATGATGGGTTTGTATACCTCTTTAAGAATTTCTTCCGCACGGTCATTTGCCACACCGACAACAAGGCGATTGGGAGTCAGCGTATCTTCAACTGCAAAACCTTCTCGGAGAAATTCTGGGTTCCACGCAAGGTCTGCCTGTGGGGCAGATGTCGCTAATTGATCGCGTAATAATTGAGCGGTTCCGACTGGAACAGTTGACTTACCTACAACAAGTGAGCCCTCTTTAAGATGTGGGGCGATTGCGGTAACGGAAGACTTCACATAGGTCAGGTCTGCGGCAAGCCCATCTTTACTCTGTGGTGTCCCTACGCAAATAAAGTGAACATCAGCGTTGGCAACTGCTGAGAAATCTGTTGTAAATGAGAGCCGGCCAGTCTTCATCTCTGCTGCCAGCAGGGTATCTAAACCTGGTTCATAAAATGGAAGCTCTCCACGAGATAGAAGATCAACCTTGCTCTGATCTGTATCGACTCCAACAACCTCGAAACCGAGTGAAGACATACATGCAGCGTGGGTGGCGCCGAGATAACCACAGCCAATCACCGAGAGCTTAAGAGTCATGCGCAGGAGTCTATTGCAGCATTAATTGAAAACTGCCCATTTTGACTACTTCTTAGGAGCGCAGGGATTTTCTGCCGCCGTCTTTGTCTTAAATTTATCGATTTTCACTGGAGCAGTTGTTGCACTTGGTGAAGGCTTTACCTCATCTATCAGGGCTCTATCATCACGAATACGTGTCCATAATTCTGCCGCCAGCAATTGATCCCAAATGACAACTGAACCAACACTTGGATGCCTTCCATTTGGGTCAGAAATTGGAACAGTGAGTGTGCGAACATTACCCGAAGATAGATTTCGCATTTGCTTTGCCAAGGTGAGCAGATCATTCTTGCTCACACCAGAGTCCATCTTTACTGTTGAAATAGTTGCGTTATAGAAATTCGCTAACTTAATTGGGTTAAGTAAAACGCCACTGCTTGTGGCTTTGCGTAATACCGAACTGACAAACTTCTGTTGACGTTCCATGCGCCCGATATCTCCGCGACCGTCGTAGTCACGTGTGCGCACATATTTAAGTGCTTCCAATCCATTCAATGTATGTGTGCCGGCGCTCATCACTAAATGGCTCTTTGGGTCATCGATTGCAACGCTGGAACAGACTTCAATTCCACCTAGAGCGTCAACGACACGGGTGAATCCAGCAAAGTTAACTTCGACGTAGTGGTCAATCTTTAAATTAGTTTTAGTCTCAATTGTTTGGATAAGAAGAGGTGCGCCACCGAAGGCAAATGCTGCATTGAGTTTTCCGGGCCGTTCGGAAATATCAGTCGTTCCATCTTGACTCTTATGTGCCGGAACTTGAACCAAGGTATCTCTTGGTAAGGAGACGATAAAGGCCGCGTCTCTACTCTTACTAATGTGGATTAAGAACATTGTGTCCGAACGTCCGCCTGCGGCAACGGCGGTGCTACCTACACGTAGTGCTCGAATCTCTTCCTTACTCAAACCTTCGCGAGAATCAGATCCCACAACCAAGTAATTAAGGGCCCGAGAAGTTTTTTCAGGACGGTCTGTTAGCTTTCCAAATACATCAATACGCGAGATTTGACCACTGACCTGACCTAATCCAAGCCATGAAAGCGAGGCTAGGATTACAACACCTAATGAGAGTGATGTAATTATCCGAATCGCGCGAGTAGATTTCACATACGTAGATTACTTGCACGATAGCGTGGAGGGGTTATGGCGACACCAATGCAAGAGTTAATTGGCTCACCGCACCCATCAATTAGCGTCATCCTGCCTGTGCTCAATGAGCAGTCACATCTAGAGAGCTCAGTTCGCTCAATACTTTCACAAGATTACAAAGGCCCCATAGAAGTGATTTTGGCAATCGGTCCATCAAAGGATAAAACGCTAGAAATTGCAGAGCGCATGGCTTCAACTGACTCACGAGTTGTACTTGTAGAAAACCCAACAGGCAAGACGGCGGCAGGTCTGAATCTTGCTCTTCGCCAATCAACAAACCCGGTAGTCGTGCGAGTCGATGCCCATGCTGAGATTCCAGAGAATTATCTCTCCTTGGTAGTTGAGGTGCTGAACAAGAGTGGCGCAGTCAATGTTGGTGGAGTTATGGCTGCTATAGGGGAAACGATATTTGAAAAGTCCGTTGCAGGTGCAATGCGTAGTGCATTCGGTGTTGGTGCATCACGTTTTCACACTGGAGGAGAAGCAGGGCCGGTTGATACTGTCTACCTCGGAGCTTTTCGCAGAGAGGCTCTGATTGCAATTGGCGGATTTGATGAAAGATTTACACGCGCACAAGATTGGGAACTCAATTTTCGCTTACGTGAAAACGGAGGCATTATTTACTTTGATCCACGACTTCATGTGACATATCGCCCACGGTCTACAGTACGTGCTCTTGCAAAACAGTACTTTGAATATGGCCGTTGGCGCAGAGTAGTTTCTAGAAGACATAAGGGAACAATTAATTATCGTTACCTAGCACCACCAGTTGCGCTCCTAGGATTCTTGGCTTCAGTAGTACTTGGATTACTCCTTTCGCCAATTCTTTTTATCCCAGCAGCGATTTATACGGTATTCGTCCTTGGAGCCTCTGTAAAGATTGCATCTTCACTTAGCGAATTCTTTCTCTTGCTACTTGTGTTGCCCACAATGCACTTCGCATGGGGTGCTGGATTCATATCTTCCCCAAAGACTCTCGTGCCCTCATCGGAGTAAGTAGCAACAGGCTGCGGTAGCCTTTCGCACGTGGATAAACCAGTTGTAATTTACGAGCCTTTCCGCGCTGGCTTGCCGCCGATGCGGGAGTATTTTGCTTCCCTCTGGAGCCGGCGAGCCTTTATCTCAGAGTTTTCTCGATCAGGGCTACGCCAACAAAATTATGGATCTGTCTTTGGTCAACTTTGGTTGATTCTAAATCCCTTGCTCTTATCCGCTGTTTACTTCCTACTTATCTACGTTATTGGTGGAAGCAGCGATGCAAATCGCTTTGGACACCTAACTGCCACGCTCTTTCTCTTCTACTTAATTGCAAATAGCCTCACTGGTGGAGTCAAGGCAATTACGTCAGGTGAGCGCCTGATTCTCAACACTTCATTTCCCCGCATCATGCTGCCGATTTCAGCTACCGTGATTGCCCTCTTTAAATTCTTACCTACCGTCGTAGTCTTCTCAGTAATTCACGTTCTCATCGGTTTGCCATTCTCCTGGCAGATACTCTGGGCAATTCCAATTTTGTTCGTTGCTCTTGTGATGGCGCTTGGTATGTCGATTCTGATTTCATGTATCAATGTCTACTTCCGAGATATTTCAAGTATCTTGCCTTATCTGACACGCAGCTTGCTTTATTTATCTCCAATTTTGTATGAGGCGAGCAATATTTCTGAAAGTATCAAGAAGTTTGAAATTGCCAACCCGCTCTTCTACCTACTCGATTCATGGTCTCGAGTGGTTGTTCATGCCGAAGCTCCATCAATGAATGGGCTCATTCAAGCATCTCTGTGGGCTTTCGGACTTTTATTTATCGGCGCTTACATCTTCCTATCGAGGGAGCGTGATTTCGCTGTCCGACTTTAATCACGAACATGCTCAGCATGGCATTGCTGTCTCAGTGCGCGATCTGGGACTCACTTACACAACATCAATCGAAAAGAAACCAACGCTAAAGGCGCGCTTTAAATCCTTAGGCCGCGGAAAGAAGCACACACGAATTGTTAGCGCACTAAGTGATGTGAATATCGATGTTCACTACGGCACAGTGCTCGGAGTCATCGGCTCTAATGGAGCGGGAAAATCGACGTTGATGCGTGTGATTTCAGGAATCATTCCTCCGTCAGCGGGGCGAGTTGAGGTCTATGGAAGTGTTAGCACGCTACTTGCACTGGGAGTTGGCTTTAATCCATCTATGACGGGCCGCGATAATGTTTATCTTGGTGGTTTAGCCGCAGGCATGTCTCGCCAGGAAATTGATGATAATTTTGAAGCAATTGCTGACTTCTCAGAACTCGGAGAAGCAATCGATGCTCCAATGCGCACGTATTCATCTGGAATGTTTGCACGTTTAGCCTTCTCAGTAGCTGCGGTAGTTGAACCCGATATTTTGATTATTGACGAAGCGCTCAGCACGGGTGATGCAAAATTTAAAGAGAAGAGTCTAAATAGAATTAAGGAATTGCGCAGCGCAGATCGCGCGCTGATTCTTGTCAGCCACGCACTTGCCACTATTGAAGATATTTGCAATGAGGTCATCTGGCTTAATAAGGGAAAGCTTATGATGCGTGGAGAGCCTACTGAAGTGATTAATGCCTATCGTGAATTTGTTAACGCTAGAAAGAGCGCATCATCTGATGAGGACGTTTAAAGCCTTACCTTTCTTACTGAGCGCTGCACTACTTATGCCATTTTTTTTAGCAACTGGAGCCAGCGCTGAAGCGCCAGTTACATTCTCCTTTACAGGTTCTGGTTACGGCCATGGCGTTGGAATGAGCCAGATTGGAGCCAAGGCTCGCGCTCTCTCTGGTGAAAGTGCCACGGCAATCCTTAATTACTATTACAAGGACGTGCAGGTCGCTCCGATAGTTGATACCCAGACAATACGGGTAAATATAGGTCGCGCCCAGAAGACAATTTCATTTGTCAGCCCAACACCAGATTCAATGATTCAAATATTTAGCGGTGACATTGCAGGTGCGCAAGATATCTCACCCATACTGACTTTAGGTGCGAAGACGAAGATAACTTTCAACGTTGATGGAGCGCTCGCTGTCGCAGAAGGCTTGCGCGCTAAAGCTTTCACCATCAGATGGAGCGGAGGACCTGCAACAGTGATTACCTTTTCCCAGCCAGGCAGCGCTGTGAAATACAAATATGGGCAGATTCAGGTGAAGGTAGTAAAAGGTG